>Ga0065165_1000528_pt1 | contig 58452 bp, 54 predicted proteins | sample AraplaMF_Cvi_mMF_FD_63813 | JGI IMG/M metagenome (GOLD analysis project Ga0065165, IMG submission 63813) | Arabidopsis root microbial communities from the University of North Carolina, USA - plate scrape MF_Cvi_mMF (version 2) (version 3) | ecosystem: Host-associated > Plants > Roots >...
GCTGATCTTCGCCTCGTCGCGGCTGTAGGCCACGCCGCTCACGATCCGCTTCTCCACGATCTCCTCCTCGTCGCACACGATGGTGCCCTGGCCGGGCGCTTCGCCGGGCTCGACAAAACTGGAAAGCACCCGGACGGGCACGTTGTAGGCCATGGCCAGCTCGACCGAACGGGTCTGCAGCACCTTGGCGCCCAGCGACGCCATCTCCAGCATCTCCTCATAGGAGATCTTGGCCAGCTTCTTCGCCTTGGATTCGATCCGCGGGTCGGTCGTGTAGACGCCGTCCACGTCGGTGTAGATGTCGCAGGCCCCGCCCACCGCCGCGGCGATCGCCACGGCCGAGGTGTCCGAGCCGCCCCGGCCCAGGGTGGCGATGCGGCCGTCGCGGGTCACGCCCTGGAAGCCCGCGATCACAGCCACTTCGCCGGCGTCCATCGCCGCGGCCAGCTTCTCGGGCGGGATGTCGTCGATGCGGGCCTTGCCGTGGGCGTCGTCGGCGATGATCGGGATCTGCCAGCCCATCCACGAGCGCGCATTCAGGCCCATGTTGCGCAGCGTCATGGCCAGGAGGCCGGCGGTCACCTGCTCGCCCGAGGCCACGACCACGTCGTACTCGTCGTCGGACGGCGTCAGGCCCTGGGCGGCCGCGCCCGCGCCGTCGGTCCAGGCCACCAGTTCGTTGGTCTTGCCCGCCATGGCCGAGACGACCACGGCCACCTGATGGCCGGCCTGCACCTCGGCGTTCACCAGCCGCGCCACGCGCCGGATGCGCTCCAGGTCGGCCACGGACGTGCCGCCGAACTTCATAACCAGGCGTGACATGGATCTAGATCGGGAACCCGTTGCTGCGCCGCCGAAAGGGCTGCGCCTTCTAGCGACGCTGGGCCCGCCCCGCAACGCCCAGATTCTTCCAATTCGACGTGTCATCCACCCGCGCGAGAGGCAAACCCTGCCCCCCAACCTGTCATCCCCGACGACCGCAGGCCGATCCGGGACCCAGTGGCGGGGGCGGGGCGGCTGGGTCCCGGCTCTGCGCTTCGCTTCGGCCGGGATGACAGGTAAAGGAGGGCCCATGGACGCCGCCCGCTCCTCCATCGACCCCGCCGAGGTCGAACGCTTTTCGCGGATCGCCGCCGAATGGTGGGACCCGCGCGGCAAGTTCGCCCCGCTGCACAGGTTCAACCCGGTTCGCCTGGCCTTCATCCGGGACCAGGCGCTCTATCGGTTCCGACGCGACGCCAAGGCGCGGCGGCCGTTCGAGGGCCTGCGGCTGCTCGACATCGGCTGCGGCGGCGGCCTCTTGTCCGAGCCCATGACCCGGCTGGGCTTCCAGGTCGTGGGCGTCGACGCCTCCGAGCGCAACATCGGCACCGCCTCGGCCCACGCGGCGGAGCAGGGCCTTGCGATCGACTACCGCGCCTCCACCGCCGAGGCGCTGGTCGCCGCCGGCGAGCCGTTGTTCGACGTGATCCTCAACATGGAGGTGATCGAGCACGTGGCCGATCCGGGCGACTACCTGCGCTCGTGCGCCAGCCTGCTGAAGCCCGGCGGCCTGATGATCGTGGCCACCATGAACCGCACGCTGAAGGCCTTCGCGCTGGCCAAGGTGGGCGCTGAATATGTCCTGCGCTGGCTGCCGGCCGGCACGCACGACTGGTCCAAGTTCCTGAAGCCCAGCGAAATCCGCGACTTCCTGTCCACCCAACCGGTCGTTGTGGACGGGCCCTTCGGCGTCGTATTCAACCCGCTGACCGGCCGATGGACGGAATCGGCCGACACCGACGTGAACTACATGATGACAGTGGTCCGCGACGCGGCGTGACGGGGCGCGCCGCCCGCGGTTAGGGGCGACCAAGGAGTATCGATGCCATCGCTACGCGTGCTGGGGCACGCCTTCCGCGCCTGGCGGCGGAACAAGACGTGGGCCAAGCATGAGCCCGAGACCCCGTACCTCGCCGACCTCCTCTCGGGCGCGCCGGTCTGCCTGCACGTGGGCGCCAGCGACGGCCGCCATTCCTATGTGATGACGCAGGTGGCGCCCAAGGCGCGCATCTACGCCTTCGAGCCGTCGGCCTTCGCCTTCGAAGTGCTGAAGGTCGGCATCGCCTGGCACCGCATCGGCAAGCAGGTGACCGCCATCCACGCCGCCGTGGCCGACAAGCCGGGCGAACTCCTGCTGGTGACGCCCAAGAAGACCTCGGGCCGCATGGGTCGCGCCTATGCTTACGTCGCCGAGACCCGCCCGAACGGCCCCGCGCGCCCCGACCTGGAAGACACCGGCATGGACGTCCAGCCGACGCCGGTGGTCACCCTCGACGCCTACTGCGCCGAACACGGCGTCGACCGCGTCGACTTCATTCGCATGGACATCGAGGGCGCCGAGTTGAAGGCCCTGATGGGTGCGCTGAAGATCCTCGACCGCGACCTGCCGCACGTCCTGCTCGAGATCCACCCCGACATGCTCCAGGCCCGCTTCGGCGCCTCGGGCGAGGCCGTGCTCGACCTCTTCCGCGACCGTGGCTACCGCATGTTCGCCCTCAACGGCGACCGCCTGGAGGAGCGCACCACCCTCGTCGAGGGCCTCCCGTGGAAGGACTATTTCTTCATCCACCCCACCCGCGCCGCCCGCCTCCCCGACGGCGTGTTCAGGGCCCGGATGGCGGCCTAGGGGACCCTCGACGGCGACCGCGCGGCCGCCCTCGGCCGGCGCGACAAGCGCGCTTCGTCCTCGATCGGCTTCTGGGCTGGATCCACGCCCCGCCGCTCAGAGGACGCCCAGGGTGCGCAGGAGCGGCAGTCTGGCCTCGCGGAACCGGGCGAGGCGTTCGAGCAACTCGGCCTCGTTGGCCGCCTGGTCGTGCAGGAGCGTGCCGTCCTTGCGCAAGCGGCGGCCGGAGCGCGCGAGGGCTTCCCAGCCCTGCCGGGCCATCGCCTGCGGGTCGTCCTCGCCGGCCAGTACGGACGCGGCGCCCAGCATCTCCTCGAAGTCCAGACGTACGCCGGTCCCCGCAGCTGCGGCCGCGAGGTGCTGTGGCGGTTCGTCGAACGCCATCTGGCGCAGCGCCGCGCGATTGAAGGCCGCCGCGGCGCGGCCGTCGTGGCTCGGCGCGAGGGGATGGGCCTGATGGCGCCCTGTCAGCAGCGCCAGCGCCTGGACGACCGCGGTCTCGCCGGCCGCGGCGAGATCGGCGCGCTGCATCAATTCGTCGAAACTCTTCGGCCCTTCGGTCAGGCTCTCGATCAAGGGGCCATAGAGCTTTGGGTTGCCGGTGAGCGAACCCAGCGGAATGGGGAATTCCAGGCCGATCCGATCCGCGGGGACCAGCAGGGTGAAGCGCAGGCCGGCCAGCACGGCCGTCCGCTCGCGAGCCGACAGGGGGTTCATCCCGCGGACGAAGATGTCGCGGCGGAAAATCTTGTTGCCGGCGTAGTCCAGCAGCGTCTCGCGCCAGGTGCGATCTGACGACGCCTGTATCATCTCCTGCAGCGGGCCCGGCGCGGCGAGGTGGACGTAGTCGTCGGCGGCGTTCGCCGAGGCGGCCAGCGACAACCGAGCCTGGGCCATCTGCCGCGCAACGTCCGCGGAGAACAGGGGTTCGGCGCCCTCGTTCAGGTATTCGTGCGCGAGGTATTCGGGCGGCCGCTTGAGCGCGTCTTCGATCCGCCGCTTCAAGGTGGGCGCGCTTTCGAAATACTTCGCGCCGCCATCCTGCATCTGCTGGGCGGCCTGTAGCGCGGCCCGGATCCGCGCGCCGGTATCCCCGGCGCCCTGCGCCGCATGCTGGCGGATGAAACTCTGCAGCGACGCGTTCGCCGACCACCCCGGCAGGCAGTTGTACGAGACGTACGCGAGGCCGCCCGGCTTCAGCAGCCGGTCGAGGATTCGCACCACCGCGGCGCGGTTCTCGGCGTTCACCCAGCTGTAGACGCCGTGGAGCGCGATGACGTCGAACTTCGGGAGGCGGCCGTCCGGCAGCTCCAGCACCTGGGCGAAGCTGAGGTCCTCGAATGTCACGTTCGACGTCCCCGCCTCCGCGGCCAGGCGGGCCGCATTGGCGATCTGGGCCGGATTGAAGTCGACGCCCCAGAATTGCTGGTCGGGGTTGGCGGCGGCGAGCAGGTTCAGCCCGAAGCCCTGGCCGCAGCCCAATTCGAGGTAGGCCGAGCCGGGCCCGAGGGAGGGCGGACGCACCGATTGCCGAAGGCAGGCGAAGGCCAGGTAGGCCGGCGCGAGCTCGGGATGGAAGTGCCGCGTGTACTGCATGTCGGTCACATAGCCGTCGGACCAGGACGCCATCTCTGCCTCCGCGCCGGAGCTGGTTGGATCGACGCCGGAGGTTCCTGCCCGGTTTCAGGGGCGCCAACAAGATCGATACGGAGCCGCATCCATCGCCGATACGGTTCCGTATCTAGCGTCGTGCCGACAGTTCGGCTAAGCAGCCGCCGCTCGATGCAGTAGCGTTCGGCCAACGATGGAATAGGAGGACCCGCCGCCCATGCTCGCCCTGATGATGGACCGCCCGCTCACGCTGCCCTCGATCCTGGAGCACGCGGCGCTCTACCACGGCGACCGCGAGGTGGTGACGCGCACCGTCGAGGGGCCGATCCACCGCTACGGCTACCGCGACGCCCTCTCCCGCGCCAAGAAGATGGCCAAGGCGCTGCTCGCCCTGCGCGTGAAGCCGGGCGACCGGGTGGCGACCCTGGCCTGGAGCACGCACCGCCACTTCGAGCTCTATTTCGCCGTCACCGGCATCGGCGCGGTGCTGCACACGATCAATCCGCGCCTGCACCCCGACCAGGTGGTCTGGGTCGCCGACCACGCCGAGGACAGCATGCTGCTGTTCGACATCACCTTCTCGGACCTGGTGGCCGAGATCGGCCCGAAGATGGCCACGGTGAAGACCTTCGTGGCGATGACCGACGCCGAGCACGCTCCGCCGGGCGTGCTCGTCTACGAGGACCTGCTGGCCGCCCAGGACGACGACTTCGCCTGGCCGGAGGTGGACGAGCGGCAGGCCTCGGGCCTCTGCTACACGTCCGGCACGACCGGAAACCCGAAGGGGGTCCTGTACGGCCACCGCTCGACGGTGCTGCACGCCATGGCGCTGGCGCTGCCCGACGCCTTCGACCTCTCGGCCCGCGACGTGGTCATGCCCTGCGCCCAGATGTACCACGCCAACGCCTGGTGCACGCCCTACGCCGCCCCGCTGGTGGGGGCCAAGCTGGTGCTGCCGGGCCGCCTGCTGGACGGGCCCAGCGTGGCCGAGCTGCTGGCGACGGAGGACGTCAGCTTCGTCCTCGGCGTGCCGACCATCTGGGTGGGCGTGGCCGACCACCTCGACCAGACCGGCGGCCAGCTCACCTCGGTGCGCACCATCGCCATCGGCGGCTCGGCGCCGACCGCGGCGCTCATCAGCCGCATCGAGAACCGCCTGGGCGGAAAGGTGCGCCAGATCTGGGGCATGACCGAGACCTCGCCGCTGGGCGTGATCAACACCGCGCTGCCCACCCACGCCGGCGAGACGCCCGAGGCGACGCTCCAGCGCAAGCTGAAGCAGGGCCGCGGCCTCTGGGGCGTGGAGCTGCGGATCATGGGCGAGGACGGCCAGGAGCTGCCCCGCGACGGCAAGAGCCCCGGCGCCCTGCAGGTGCGCGGGCCGTGGGTGGCCTCGGCCTATTTCAAGCAGGACGGCGCCGCCGCCTTCTGCGCCGACGGCTGGTTCGACACCGGCGACATCGCCACCATCGACCCCGAGGGCTACCTGCGCCTCACCGACCGGGCCAAGGACGTGATCAAGTCGGGCGGCGAATGGATCTCGACGCTCGACCTGGAGGACGCCGTCTGCTCGCACCCGGCTGTGGCCATGGCCGCCGCCGTGGGCGTGCCGCACCCGAAGTGGGACGAGCGTCCCCTGCTCCTGGTCACGCTCCGCCCCGGCCAGTCGGCCGACCCGGAGGTGCTGAAGGCCCACGTCGGCGCCCGCGTCGCCAAGTGGTGGACGCCGGACGAGGTGCGGATCGTCGACGCCCTGCCCATCGGCCCCACCGGCAAGGTGCTGAAGCGCGAGCTGCGTGATGCACTGGCGACACAGGGTGCGGCATCGTCACGCGGATGACCAAAAGCTAACAGAACTCGGCCTTGCACCGCGCGTTAGGGTTCCCAGGTGACACTGTACTGAAGTCGGAGGTCGGGCGTGGCGAGGAAGCGTCCCAAAGGCGTGATTGCGATGGGCTGGGCGGCGATCGAGGCCGCGGCCAAGGGCCGGACCGAACACGCCCCCACCTCGGCCGACTATCCCGAGGACGTCGTGCGCCGCACCAGCTTCACCTCGGGCGGCGGCTACGGCTGGCGGATTTCGGCCATCGAGACGCCCCGCGCCATCCCCGCGCCCTGGAAGATCGTCGTCATCACCGGCGCGCCGTCATGGGCCGAATACTGGGCCGAGACCCTGGCCGAGCTGCCCAAGGATCGCGAGATGATCGTGGTCGACCGGCCGGGCTATGCCGCCTCCGAGCCGCTGGACCGCCCGGTGACCGACATCCGCACGCAGGCCGAGGCGCTGGCCCCGGTGCTGCGCGCCGCGCCGGGCCAGAAGGTGCTGCTGGTGGGCCAGAGCTACGGCGCCGCCATCGCCTCGATCATGGCTGAGCAGAACCCCGGCAAGGTGGCCGGCCTCGTCCTGCTGTCCGGCTTCTTCGGTGAGGCGGGCCCGACCGCCCGCTGGCTGCTGGACCTTGGCGGCAAGGCGCTGAAGATGATCCCCAAGGACCTCCGCCACGCCGTGGTCGAGGTCACGGGCCAGAAGCCGCAACTGCGCCACGCCAAGCGCGCGCTGGCCAAGCTGAACATCCCGATCCACATCATCCACGGCGACCAGGACGACTTCGCCCCGGTCGAGGTGGCCGAGAAGCTAGCCGAGGAGACGCTGACGCGCCGGCCGATCCGCGTCGTCCGCACCGAGGGCGCCAACCACTTCCTGAACGACGGCCCCGCCGAGATCCTGATCGCGGCGCTGGAAGCCTGCATCCCGCAGAAGAGCACGGGCTGGACCTTCCGCTGGCCCAAGATGCCCCAGGTCTGGCCGATCAAGCTGGGCAAGGCCGCGCCGCTGCAGGCGGGCTAGCCCAGCAACAGCCCCGTCGCGACAGCGAAGCCGATCACCACCAGCCAGGGCGGCAGCTTGGCCACCTGCAGGAAGATGAACGCCGCGCCGACCAGGGCCCAGTCGGCCGGGCGGCGGACGGTCTCCATCAGCACCGGGTCCCAGAGCGCGGCGGCGAGCACGCCGACCACCGTCGCGCCGACGCCGGCCAGCACGCCGCGGGCCCAGCCCTGGCGCTTCAGCCGGTCCCAGAACGGCAGGACGCCGGTGATCAGGAACAGGCTGGGCAGGAAGATGGAGAAGAGGGCGACCAGGCCGCCCGTGACGCCGCCGGGCCCGTACTTCTGCGCCGAGCCCACGAAGCCCGCGAAGCTGAACAGCGGGCCGGGCAGGGCCTGCATGACGCCGTAGCCCATCAGGAAGGTGTCGGGGTCGAGCCAGCGGCGGTCGACGATCTCGCGCTCCATGAGCGGCAGCACGACGTGGCCGCCGCCGAACACCAGCGAGCCGATCCGGTAGAACACGCTGGCCATGCCCAGGCCCGGGTTCTGAAGCAAGGCCGCCAGGATCGGCAGGCCGACCAGCAGGGCGGCGAAGAGGCCCAGCGAGACCACGGCGCTCTGGCGGTCGACCGTCTCGACGGCGTCGTCGGGCGCGAGGTCGGCCGGCGCGTCGCGCAACAGGGCCAGGCCGAACAGGCCGCCGGCGATCAGCGCGCCCACCTGCGCCATCGGGCTCTGCGCGACGACCAGGCCCAGGCCGGCGCCGATCGCCATCCCGGCGCGGATGGGCCCGACCGCCAGCGTGCGGGCCATCTGCACGACCGCCTGCAGGATCACGGCGGCCGCGGCGATCTTCAAGCCGTGGATCCAGCCGCCGCCAGAATACATGGCCAGCCCCGGCGCGAGTTCGGCGAAGGCCAGCATGAGCACCGCGGCGGGCAGGGTGAACCCCGCGAACGCCGCCATCGCTCCGGCCAGCCCCGCCTGGCGCAGGCCGATGGCCATTCCCACCTGGCTGGACGACGGCCCCGGCAGGAAGTGGCAGAGCGCCACGAGGTCGGCGAAGCCCTCCTCGGAGATCCAGCCGCGCTTCTCGACGAAGTCCTTGCGGAAGTAGCCCAGGTGCGCGACCGGCCCGCCGAACGCGGTCAGGCCCTGCTTCAGGAACGCCAGGAACACGTCGAACGCGGAGACGGCCTTTGCGGGCTGGGCGGCATCCATTGAGCCTAGATGGTCGGGTACGTCAGCCATGTCGACCGGTTTCGCCAATAAGGACTTTCCACCGTCATCTGAACGGCGATAAGGCTTCGGCCAACGATTGTTTGAAGGAAGGGGAATGACGTCATGAAGGCCGCCGTGCTGCGCGAAGTGGGCAAGCCGCTTCAGATCGAGGACGTGAACATCTCCAAGCCCGGCCCGCGTGAGGTGCTCATCCGCACCGCGGCCGCCGGCGTCTGCCACTCGGACCTCCACTTCATCGAAGGCAAGTATCCCCACCCGATGCCGGCCGTGCTGGGCCATGAGAGCGCCGGCGTGGTCGAGGCCGTGGGCTCGGAAGTCCGCAGCGTGAAGCCGGGCGACCACGTGATCACCTGCCTGTCGGCCTTCTGCGGCCATTGCGACCACTGCGTCACCGGCCACATGGCCCGCTGCGTCTCGCCCGAGACCAAGCGCCGCGAGGAGGAAGAGCCCCGCCTGAGCGCGCCGAACGGCCCGATGCTGCAGTACCTGAACCTGTCGTCGTTCGCCGAGAAGATGCTGATCCACGAGAACGCCTGCGTGGCGATCCGCAAGGACATGCCGCTGGACCGCGCCGCCCTGATCGGCTGCGGCGTGATGACCGGAGTGGGCGCCGTGTTCCACACCTCGAACGTCCGTCCGGGCGACACCGTGGCGGTCATCGGCTGCGGCGGCGTGGGCTTGGCGGCGGTGAACGGCGCGGCCATGGCCGGCGCGGGCCGCATCATCGCCATCGACATGGCGCCCGGTAAGGAGAACCTCGCCAAGTCCATGGGCGCCACCGACTTCGTGCTCGGCGGCCCGGACGCGGTGAAGACCGTCCTGGAGATGACCCGCGGCGGCGTGCAGCACAGCTTCGAGGCCATCGGCCTCGCGGCCACGGCCGAGCAGGCCTTCAACATGCTGGCCCGCGGCGGCACCGCCAACGTGATCGGCATGATCCCGGTGGGCCAGACCATCAGCCTGATGGGCGCCGCCTTCCTGGGCGAGAAGCGCATCCAGGGCTCGCTGATGGGCTCGAACCGCTTCCCGGTCGACATGCCGCGCCTGGTCGACGCCTACATGGCGGGCAAGCTGCACCTGGACGACATGATCAGCCGCCGCATCAAGCTGGAGCAGGTGAACGAGGCGTTCGAGGAAATGAAGACCGGCGCGGTGGCCCGCTCGGTCATCGTCTTCGACGCCTGATCGCCAGGCCATCCTGACGACTGACGCCCGGCCCCTGGCCGGGCGTTCTTCGTTCAGGTCTCAGCCCGCCTTCGGCCGCATCACCAGCCACGGCGTCGGCTGGGCGCGCCATTCCCACTCCACCAGAACCTGGTCCAGGTGGGACAGCTTGCGGAGCCATGGCGGCAGCTCGAAGCTCTTCGGGCCCTGGTCCACGCGGATGATGTCGTGCGTCGCGCCGAACCGCTCCATCAGGGTCTTCAGCGCGCCGGGGCGGAGGCCGTCGTGGGTCTCCACGATCAGCTTCATGCCGGCGAGGGCCGGGCCGAGCTCGGGCTGCAGCACATCCAGCTCCGCGCCCTCGGCGTCGACCATCACCAGCACCCGGCGACCGGCGAAGGCCTCGAAGTCCTGCGGCCGGAACTCGCCGCCGACGATGACCCGGCTCAGCACGCCGTTCCGGGTGGCCAGCTCGGTGCAGGCCTCGCGCGCCCTCTCCGAGATGTCCCGCGCGTGAACCTCGAGCGTCGGATACCGCCGCGCCAGGCCGACGGCGTAGTAACCCTCGGCGCATCCCACATCGATCACGCAGTCCAGACCTTCGTTCACGATCGCGTCGATATGCGGATGGAGCTCGGCCTCGTAGCAGCCGACGAGGCGCGCGATCAGGGCGCCCTCGGTGGACTGGGATACGTAGCTCATGCCGGCGAACGGTCCTTGCATCACCGTCGTGCCGTGGATGGCCACGTGGTTGCGCGCCAGAACCTGGGATCGCCACTTCGCCAGGTGGCGCAGCATGAATTCCAGCATCGACATCTCGGACTCGCGCTGCAGCGGCTCCCACATCTCGCGGAGGCGGGCGGCGTAGACCGAGGTCAGGCTGACGGGGGGCGTATCGGCCATGGCGGCTATTCTGATCGAAAGGTCTTTTGTACGTCGAGCGGCTATCGGTCGGCTGTCGACGCCAGGGCGACCTTCGGTGCAGGGCCATCGGCGAGCAGGCGTTCCAGCCGATCCCTCTCCGTCTGGAAGCGGCGCAGCTCGGCGCCGGCCAGCACCGTGCCCTGCGGAACCTTGGCGCCGACGGGGTTCACGCGCCGGCCGCGCTGCCAGACCTCGTAGTGCAGGTGCGGGCCGGTGGAGAGGCCGGTCGTTCCGACGTAGGCGACGAGCTGACCCTGGCGCACCTTCGTTCCCGGCCGCACGCCCTTCGCGTAGCGCGACAGGTGGGCATAGCCGGTGTCCCAGCCGCCGGAATGGCGGATCTGCAGCCAGTTGCCGTAGCCACCCCAGCGGCCGGCCTTCACCACCACGCCGTCGCCCGCGGCCAGCACCGGCGTGCCGCTGCCGGCGCCGAAGTCCACGCCCTGGTGCGCGCGGGCATAGCCCAGGATCGGATGGCGCCGCTTCCCGAAACCCGAGGTCAGCCGGGCGCCGTCGACGGGCGTGCGCAGCAGGAAGCCACGGATGTTCTTGCCGGTCTCGTCGAAGTACTCGGCCTCGCCCCCGTCGCGCGCGAAGCGGAAGAACTTCACGCCGTGCAACTCGGCGTACTCCAGGTCGCCGGTCTCGATGGTGCGGCCGCTCTCGGTCACCTTGCGGTCGAAGACCAGGCGGAAGTCGTCGCCCGGCTGGATGTCGCGCTGGAAGTCCAGCTTGTGGGCGAACAGCTTGGCGACCTGGGCCGTGATGGCGGGCGTGGCGCCCAGCCTCTGCGCGCTCTCGTACAGCGAGCCCTGGATCTCGCCGTCGGCCACGGTCGTCTCGCTGGTGACCTTCTCCTCCAGTGCGCGCAGGCGCAGGGCGCCGTCGAAGGTGCGCGAGAGCGTCACCGCCGTGGCCGGGCCCGTGCGCAGCGACAGGCCGATCAGGCGCGCCGGTCGCTCGCCGCCATGGGGCTGGGCCACCGCGGCGTCGAAGGCAAGGCCGGCCTTGATGTGGATGGTGTCCATGGCGCGGCCCAGGGTCTCGACGGCCTGCTCGGCTTCCGCGGCCGTGACGCCCGCGCGCTCGACGGCCGCCTGCAGCGTCTCGCCCGGGCGCACCTCCAGCGTGACGTTGCGCGGCCGCGCATAGCCGGGCCGGGCTTCGGACTGGGTGAAGGCGGCATGCTGCAGCGCCGCGGCGGCCTCGGGGCCCAGAGACACCCGCTCGGGCTGGTCCAGCCGGGCGGCTGCCTGCCAGCCCACGACCACGGCGCAGATGGTCACGGCGGCTCCGGTCAGAACCGGCGCGAGACGGATGGGAAGGCCACGGCCCTTGAAGTTCTGCATCGCACCCCCGGTATCCACCGATGCGCGGCCCTGGACCTCAGGGCCGGGAAAACGCCCCCCGGCGCCCCAGCAGTCGAAGATCAGGATGACCGGAACGTGGCGACCGCCGCGGTCGGTCGATTTGTCTCATTTCCGCTGCGCGCGGCCCGGGCGGCGAACCGGAGTCCACTTCGCCTGGCCGCGCTAGATAAGACCCAGCACCAGCTCGGCGGGCCGGCACAGCGCCGCGCCCTTCGGGGTCACGACAATAGGGCGATTCACCAGGATCGGGTCGATGATCATCGCCGCGATCAGCGCCTCGTCCGAGGCGCCCGGGTCGCTGAGGCCAAGCTCGTCGGCCTTGGTGCCGTTCACGCGCAGGATGTCGTGCGCCCCGGCGTCCATGCGCTTCAGGATGTCCTGTAGCTGCGGCTTGCTCCAACCGGCCTTCAGGTACTCGACGACGGTCGGCTCGATCCCCTTCTCGCGGAGCAGGGCCAGGGTGTTCCGGGACGTGCCGCAGTTGGGGTTGTGGTAGATCGTGACGTCACTCATGGCGCCCTCGGATAAACCTTCCGGCCGCCGTCACCAAGTGAAGGCGCGCGTCCCGGAGACGAAGGTCGAGTCCGAGCTGTCCCACGGCATCAGGTCGGCCGGCCGCTGGGGCAGGGGTGCGACGCCGGTGGGCCAGCGGTCGAAGCCGGCGACGTAGCGCACGTCCAGGCGCCCCGGCCCGGCGGGCCGCAGGGCCACGTCCAAGCCTGAGCCCGGCGCCTGCCAGTAGATCCGCACCCACTCGTTCTTGGGCAGGCTGAGTGTGACGGGCACGCCGCCCACACGGGTGACCTGGCCGCCGGTGGCGGCGCGGATACGGACCTCCAGCGTGCGGGCGCCCGTCGGCGGCTGGGCCAGCAGGCGGGCCGCGCCGTCGGGCGTGCGGGAGAGGCTGATCGCGGGCGCGGCCTCGGCCACGGGCGGCGCGGAGGCGGCGAACATCGGCCGCCGCCAGGCCCAGTGCGACAGGCGCTCGACCGGCCCGCCCTCGGCCCGCAGCACGGCGTCGGTCCAGCCGCCGCTCATCAGGGGCGGGCTGTAGCGCCAGGCCCGGCCGGTGTCCTGGTCCACGTGGTAGCCCACGTAGCTCACCTGCGGATAGCGCGGGCTCCAGGGGTCTTCCGCGCGGATGATCAGGGTGAGCGCCAGGCCGCAGGCCAGGAGGACGCCGCCGATGATCAGGCCCTTCTGGGCGCCCGTGTCGGGCTGGGCGAGGGGCCAGAGGACGAGGCCCGCGGTGATCATCTGCACCGCGAACAGCGGCATCAGGTCCATGCCCTCGTAGGCGAAGTGCGAAATGCCGCCCTGCCAGCCCAGCGCCGCCGCGGCGAGGAGCACCAGCAGGGTGATCGGCAGGATGCCGCGCTTGGCGCTGAGCGCGGTCGCCGCCGCGCCGATGGACGCCACCAGCAGCGGCCAGGCGATGACATAGGCCGCCCCCGGCGCGAAGGCCTGCAGCAGGATGGTCAGGATCAGGCCCAGCGCCAGCGCGCCGGCCCAGGCGCCCTTCCGCGAGGCGGGGCGGTTGTAGACGAAGAAGCCCAAGGCGCCGGCGACGACGCCCGCCACGATGCCGATCCAGTCGATCTCGCCGAACGCCGAGGCGGCGAGGCCCAGGACCGCCGGCACGGCGGCCATCCAGCGCCGTCCGCGCGCCATGTCGCCGGCCGACAGCATCAGGAAGCCCAGCGACAGCATCATGATCGCCCATTCCCAAGGCGCCGACTGGGCCAGCAGGAAGCGCTGCTCGATGAACCCGAAGCCCGCCCCGGTCAGGCGCCGGGCGAACTCCAGGACCGCCACGGTGCCGACGCCGGCGAAGGCCAGGGCGCCTGCGCCGCGCAGGATGTCCATGGCCGGGAACTCGCCCGAATGCCGCGCCCAGCGGACCGCCAGAGCCAGCAGGACGGCGACCGCGAGCAGGATCACCCAGCCGAACCAGACCGGATAGGCGATCACGGTGTTCCCGAAGAGGTTCGAATAGACCACGGTCGGCGAGCGGCCGGGCAGCTGCGAGGCGAAGGCGGCCTCGGAGGCGGCGGCCAGCACCTGCGTCCCCATGTCCTGCAGCGAGCCGCGCTCCAGGTTGGCCGGCGTCGACGTTGGGCTGTGGTAGTCGAACTGGCGGCCGATGATGGCGTAGTTCAGCCCCGCGATGCCGGCCTTCAGCGTCTCGGTCAGGTCGGTGTCGTTGGGCATCTTCTCGTAGATCAGCACCGACAGCGACGACGAGGACGGGTCCTGTGCCGTCCTGGCGAACATGCCGATCAGGTCGCCGTTGCGCGGGCTGGTCTGGAACATGTTGACGCGGCCGGTGGAGCCGCGCGCCTCGGCGTTGATCACCAGGCCGATGCGCCTGGCCAGCGGGTCGCGGCGGAAGAAGTGGTTGGCGCCCAGCAGGCCCGCCTCCTCGCCGTCGGTGAGGATCACCATCACGTCGCGCGCCGGCGTGCCGCGGGCCCTGATCGCGCGGACCGTCTCCAGCGCGGTCGCAGCCCCGATGGCGTCGTCGGCGGCGCCGGGCGAGGCCGGCACGCTGTCGTAGTGGGCCATGAGCGCCACGGCCGGGGCGTTGCGGTCCCGACCGGGCAGGACGCCCACGATGTTGTCGACGGGGCCGGCCACCAGGCGGTCGGAAGCCCACTTGGGCGTCTGGACGCCGACGCCGGACCGCACCTGGGGCTGGAGGCCCAGCTCGGCCATGCGGGCGACCAGGGCGTCGCGCACCCTGATGTTCTCGGGCGAGCCGATCGGGTGCGGCCTCGCCCCCATCAGGGTCACGTCGGCGAAGGCGCGTTCGGCCGAGAACTCGCCGGCGGGCGCGCCGACGGGCTGGGACTCGGGCAGCAACTGGTCGTTGAAGGCGATCCAGGACCCGAGCATCAGCGCGACCAAGAGCGCCAGGTACCGACCCATCCGCGTGCTCCCCCGAGTCTCTTTCGGGTCAGGCTAGAGGGATTGCGTCAAAACGAAAACGCCCGGCGGTGAGGCCGGGCGTTCCGAACTTCAGGTTGTCGAGCCGGATCAGGCGGCGATGGTGGCGCCTGCGTCCTGCGGATCGCGCAGCACGTAGCCGCGGCCCCAGACGGTCTCGATGTGGTGCTTGCCTTCGGCGGCCGCGGCCAGCTTCTTGCGCAGCTTGCAGATGAAGACGTCGATGATCTTCAGCTCGGGCTCGTCCATGCCGCCGTAGAGGTGGTTCAGGAACATTTCCTTGGTGAGCGTCGTGCCCTTCCGCAGGGAGAGCAGCTCGAGCATCTGGTATTCCTTGCCCGTCAGGTGAACGCGGATGCCGTTCACTTCCACGGTCTTGGCGTCGAGGTTCACCACGATGTCGCCGGTCTTGATGACCGACTGGGCGTGGCCCTTGGAGCGACGCACCACCGCGTGGATGCGGGCGACCAGTTCGTCCTTGTGGAACGGCTTGGTCATGTAGTCGTCAGCGCCGCCCGAGAAGGTCTTCACCTTGGTCTCGATCTCGGCCGTGCCCGACAGGATCATGATCGGGGTGTTGATCTTCCCGACGCGCAGGGTCCGCAGGACGTCCATGCCGCTCATGTCGGGAAGGTTGAGATCGAGAAGGATCAGGTCGTAGTCGTAGATCTTCCCCAGATCGACGCCTTCCTCACCCAGATCCGTCGTATAGACGTTGAAACCTTCCGACTTGAGCATCAGCTCGATGCTCTGCGCGGTCGCGCTGTCGTCTTCGATCAACAATACGCGCATTGGCCTCTCCTGCCGCGTCCCGCATTCCCCCGCGAATTCTGGTGAATCCGCGTTATGCCTCGCCGTTAACCTGCCCTACCGTCCTTTAAGACAGGTTAATGGTGTCTCGCCCCGACACCCGAATCGTTAATCTGATTTCGGAATCCGACTCAAGCTGGGCCGCCGGGCGGCCGAGTCGGGGCGGTGTTGAATCTTTTGTGATTGGACGTCGCGCGCGAAGCAGGGGGTGGGAACGCCTTGCGCCACAAGGGGTTTTGACCGGAACAAGAAGGCCGGAGAAACACCCATGACCGACCATCCCGAAACCCTGGCGCCTTACCGGATGCCGTGGGCCCGCGACCCGATGAAGCAGGCCCGGGCGCTAACCCCGATGCTTAGGTATGTTCCGAAGAATCCGCTGTTCCTGATCGGGGCCGCGGCCCTCGGCGTCGCCGGCGTGCTCGCCTGGCGCAACCGCGAGAAGATCGCGGAGAAGACCGCCCCCATGATCGATGACGCCAAGGTGAAGGGCCAGGCGCTCATCGAGGAAGCCAAGGCCAAGGGCGAGGAACTGATCGACCAGGCCAAGGCCACGAGCGAGGCGGTGGTGGCCAAGGCGCGTCGTCGCGCCGCACCGAAAACCACCGTTCCAGAGCTACACTGAAGCCTGTTCTTCACACCCCCTTAAGCGTGATGACCGAAAGGTTGCTCACGTAATCGAGGGGCGCGCGTGAAGAGCCTGGTGGCCGCGGTCGAGCGGCTTGATCCTTTGACGGTGTCGGGCCGGGTGGCGGCCGTGAACGGGCTGCTCATCGAGGCCCGCGGCGGGCTCTCCCGCTTGGCCGTCGGGGCGCGCGCCGAGATCGACCGGTTCGCCGAGAAGCCCGTGGCCGCGGAGGTCGTGGGCTTCCGCGAGAACCGCGCCCTGCTCATGCCGTTCGGCCCCGTCGAGGGCGTGGCCCCCGGCGCCGAGATCCGCATCCAACCGCTGGGCTCGGCCGTGCGTCCGACCAAGGCCTGGCTGGGCCGCATCGTCGATGCGTTCGGTGAGCCCATCGACGGCAAGGGCCCGCTGCCGCAAGGCGTCGCCGCCTATCCGCTGCGCGCCTCGCCGCCGTCGGCCCACGCCCGCGGCAGGGTGGGCGAGCGCCTGGACCTGGGCGTTCGGGCCATGAACGTCTTCACCACCTGCTGCCGCGGCCAGCGCCTGGGCGTCTTCGCCGGCTCGGGCGTCGGTAAGTCGGTGCTGCTCTCGATGCTGGCCAAGAACGCCGACTGCGACGCCGTCGTGGTGGGCCTGATCGGCGAGCGGGGCCGCGAGGTCCGCGAATTCATCGAAGAGACCCTGGGCGAGGAAGGCCTGCGCCGCGCCATCGTCGTGGTCGCCACCTCGGACGAGCCGGCGCTGAAGCGCCGCCAGGCCGCCTACATGACCATGGCCATCGCCGAGTACCTGCGCGACCAGGACATGGAAGTCCTCTGCCTGATGGACTCGGTCACCCGCTTCGCCATGGCCCAGCGCGAGATCGGCCTGGCGGCCGGCGAGCCGCCGACCACCAAGGGCTATACGCCGACCGTCTTCACCGAGCTGCCGAAGCTGCTGGAGCGGGCCGGTCCCGGCCCCATTCGCCCGGACGGCACCCAGTCGGGCCCGATCACCGGCCTCTTCACCGTGCTGGTGGACGGTGACGACCACAACGAGCCGATCGCCGACGCCGTCCGCGGTATCCTCGACGGCCATATCGTCATGGAGCGCGCCATCGCCGAGCGCGGCCGCTTCCCGGCGATCAACGTCCTGAAGTCCATCAGCCGGACCATGCCGGGCTGCCAGTCGATGGAGGAGCGCCAGGTGGTGCGCGACGCCCGCGAGAGCCTGTCGGCCTACGCCAACATGGAAGAGCTGATCCGTATCGGCGCCTATCGCGCCGGCGCGGACCCGACCATCGACCGCGCCATCGCGCTGAATCCGGCTGTCGAGCGGTTCCTGTCCCAGGACCCGAACGACGCCACCGGCCTCGACGACTCCTTCGCGGGGCTAGCTGACATCCTGAACGGAGCCGCCGCGTGAGTTGGGCAGACTCTCTGATCAAGCTCTCCACCTACGAGGCGGAGGTGCTGCAAAAGCGGTTGGCCGAGATCGTCGACCGCCGCATGGCCGTCGAGATGCGGCTGGCGATGCTGGAAGCCGAGGGCGAGGCCGAGCGGATTTTCTCGGCCCAGGACGCCTCGGCCGGCATCTATCGCGCCGGCTTCTTCGAAGGGCTGAAGCTGCGCAAGGCCAAGATCCAGTCCGAGATCGACGTGATCCTCATCGAGGAGCAGGGCGCCCGCGAGGCGCTGGCCGAGGCCTTCGAAGCCCAGAAGAAATACGAGCACATCGCCGAGGGCCTGAAGATCGAGGCCCGCAAGGTGCAGGGGCGGATCGAAGCCGCGCAGCTCGACGAACTGGGCCTGCGCAAGAAGGCCAGCTAAGCGGCGCGCGCGGCCTGCCCGGACAGGGCTCCCAGAATGAGCGTCACCGCCGGTGAGCCGGCGCCCGCCCGCCGATAGGCCAGGCCCACCTCGCGCCGGAGCGGCAGGTCGCTCAGCGGTCGGATCGCGGCGGTGGTCGATGCGGGGACAACGCCCTCGGGCAGCACGGTCGCCCCGATGCCGGCCTCCACCAGCGCGATCGCCCATTCCTCGGTCGTGGCCACCGCGGCCACCTCGGGCTTGAAGCCCAGGTCGGCGGTGGACTCGGCGTTCTCGCAGTTGCAGCGGGCGATCAGGGGTACGCCGGCCAGGTCGCCGATGGCCAGCGCTGGCTTGAGCCGCAGGTCGTGGCGCGGGGGCAGGGCCACCACATAGCCCTCGGACCACAGCGGCAGGAACGCCTCGTCCTCGCCCGCGACGTTGCGGGCGACGATCCGCGCGTCGCAGGCCTCGTGCGCGCCCACGAGCGAGACGCGGACGCCGGGGTCGTCGGACAGCGGCCTCAGCAGGGCCAGGGTGCGCGGGATGTCCAGGCTCTGCATCAGGCCCAGCGTCACGCCTGTCGCCGGCGGCGCGGCGAACAGGGCCTTGAGCGACAGCGCATCGTCCACCAGCCGCCGCGCTCGGGCATAGAGCGCGTCGGCCGCCGCGGTCGCCGCAACGCCCTTGCGGTGGCGCACGAACAGCACCGTCTCCAGCTCGCGCTCCAGCGCAGCCAGCGCCGCCGAGATCGACGGCTGGGAGATGAAGCAGCGCCGGGCGGCGGCGGTGACGCTGCCGGTCTCGTAGACGGCGAGGAAGTAGCGGAGTTCGCGCAGTTCCATAGTCGTGGCCTATGGCATGGTTCGGAAGTCCATATTTTACGTATGTATGGTGGCGCGCAAGGGTGAAGGCGTCAGGAGAACCTCATGCCTTTCCATAAACTCACCCTCAGCCTCACCGCCCTGCTGGCGGGCGCCTCGATCGCCGCCTGCCAGGCGCCGCCCGCCGCGGCCCAGTTCGCGCCGCCGTCCGCGCCGCCGGTGGCCCGCCCGCCAGCCGGCATGCGGATCGCCGCCCTGCCGTCGGGCTCGACCCAGTCCACCGCCGCCATGGCCTTCGAGGGCGGCAAGGGCGACGACAAGCGCACCTTCGTGGCCGGCGCCATCCTGGTGGACCATCCGAAGGGCAAGTTGCTGTTCGACGCCGGCTACGGCCGCGACCTGGTGGAGCACTTCAAGACCGCGCCCAAGATCATGCAGATGTCGGTGAAACCGGTGCTGAGCACGCCGGTCGCCGACCAGCTGGCCGCCGCGGGCATCGCGCCGTCCGGCCTGAAGGCGATCGTGCTGACCCATGCGCACTGGGACCACGTCAGCGGCGTGGCCGACCTGCCGGGCGCGCCCGTGTGGGTGAGCCAGGCCGAGATGGCCTTCATCAAGAGCGGCGACGAGGCGGCGACGCTGGCGCGCAACCTGGGCCTCAAGGACTACCGCGCCTATGATTTCCCGGACGGCGCTTACGAGGGCTTCGAGCGCAGCTGGGACGTCTTCGACGACGGCAGCGTGGTGCTGGTCCCGGCGCCCGGCCATACGCCCGGGTCCATCGTCGCGTTCGTGAACACGCCAGACGGCAAGCGCTATGCCCTGATCGGCGACACGGCCTGGCAGGCGGAGGGCGTGACCCTCCCGGCGCAGAAGCCGATGCTGACGCGCTTCGTCGACAAGGACGCGGCGGCCACCAAGGCGATGCTGGAGAAACTGCACGCGCTGAAAGAGGCCCAGCCCGGCCTGATCATCGTGCCGGCGCACGACGCGCGGGTGTGGTCGACGCTGCCGACGCTGGCGGCGGCGAAGTAGGCGCTATTTGCCCTGGCGGGCGCGCTCGGCTTCCACGTCCTGGCGCAGGACGTGGAGGTCTTCGCTGATCTTGAAGATGGTGACGTAGAACTCGCAGAAGGCGCGCCACAGCAGGACCGCGACGAAGACGCCCAGGGCGCCCATCACCAGCACGCCGATGGCAAGCAGGAAGCCCATGATGTTGCCTTCGCGGATCGCCACACCGACGCTGGCGCCCAGGACGCCGAAGGCCATGATGCCGATGATGGCCAGGCCGGCCCAATAGACCAGGTGGACCACGCCGCCGGTGATCAGCCGCTCGAAGGTCAGCAGGTCCCAGAGGAACTGGCCGTTCGCGCTCTGGGGTCGCTGTAGGGGTCGACGCATCCGCTATCCGAGACTCAAGGGCCGTTTCCGCGCCCGTCAGGCCCGAACCGCTATCAGCCGGAAGGGCGGCCTGCAACGGCCCAGAGGGTCGCGCCGGGCGGCGCCTAGATCATCCCGACGGTCTTGAGGCGCGCGCGGGGGTGGATCTCGTTCTGGCTCATCACCGGGGTCTGGCCCCGGAAGCGCTCGATGATCGACCGGACATAGGGGCGGATCGTCGGGCTGGTCAGCAGCACGGGGCTGTCGCCGGCGAGGGCGGCCTGTTCGAAGGTCTCGCGCACGCCGCGGATGAACTCCTGCAGGCGCGAGGGCGCCAGGGCCAGCTGCTTCTCCTCGCCCGCGCCCACCAGGGCGTCGGCGAAGGCGTTCTCCCAGTCGGCCGACAGCGTGACAATCGGCAGGGCGCCGTCGTCGCCGCGGTAGGCGTAGCAGAGCTGGCGGGCCAGGCGGCCGCGGACCTGTTCGACCAGCAGGGTGATCGAGCTGGTGTGCGGGGCGGCCTCGCCGATGCCTTCCAGGATGGCGCCCAGGTCGCGGATCGAGATGCGCTCGCGCAGCAGGGCCTGCAGCACGCGTTGCACGGTCGTGGCGGTGACCACGCTGGGGATCAGGTCTTCGCTGAGCTTCTTCTGCTCGGCCGGCAGGTCCTTGATGAGCTTCTGAACCTCGGCGTAGCTCAGCAGGTCCGGCATGTTCTCCTTCAGCACCTCGGTCAGGTGCGTCGTCAGCACGGTGGCCGGGTCGACGATCGTGTAGCCGCGGAAGGTGGCTTCCTCGCGCAGGCCGTCGTCGATCCAGGTGGCGGGCAGGCCGAACGCCGGCTCCTTCATGTGCTCGCCGGGCAGCTCCACCTGGGCGCCGCGCGGGTCCATGGCCATGAGCTGGCCGATCCGCACCTCGCCGGAGCCGGCCTCCATCTCCTTGATGCGCAGGCAGTAGCCCTGGGAGGGCAGGCGCATGTTGTCGAGGATTCGGACGCTAGGCATCACGAAGCCGAAGTCGGTGGCCAGCGTGCGGCGCAGGGCCTTGATCTGGTCGGTGAGCCGGCGGCCCTCCAGGTCGTTGATCAGCGGCAGCAGGCCATAGCCCAGCTCGATCTTGATCTCGTCGATGGCCAGGGTCGCGCTGATCGGCTCGTCCTCGGCAGCCGGCGCGGCCGGGGCCACCTCGACGATTTCGGGCTCGGGCTTCGCGTTCGCGCGGCGCCAGGCCAGCATCCCGGCGCCCACCGAGACGGCGGCGAACGGGAGGATCGGCATGCCCGGGATGATCGCGAGGACGCCGGTCGCGGCCGAGACCATGCCCAGGCTGAGTGGGTTGGTGGCCAGCTGGGTGACCAGGGCCTTGTCGGCGGCGCCCTCGACGCCCGCCTTCGACACCAGGAAGCCGGCGGCGATCGAGATGATCAGGGCGGGGATCTGGGAGACCAGGCCGTCGCCGATCGACATGATCGTGTAGGTCGAGAAGGCTTGGCCGATCGGGACCTTGTGCTGGATCACGCCGATCAGGATGCCGCCGATGACGTTGATGGCCAGGATGACCAGGCCGGCGACGGCGTCGCCGCGCACGAACTTCGAGGCGCCGTCCATGGCGCCGAAGAAGGTGCTCTCGGACTCCAGCTCCTTGCGGCGCTTCTTGGCCTCGTCCTGGTCGATCAGGCCGCTCGACAGGTCGGCGTCGATGGCCATCTGCTTGCCGGGCATCGAGTCCAGGGTAAAGCGGGCCGCCACTTCGGCGATCCGGCCCGAACCCTTGGTGATGACGACGAAGTTCACGACGACGAGGATCGCGAAGACGATCACGCCGATGATGAAGTTGCCGCCCATCATCAGCTTGCCGAACGTCTCGATGACGTGGCCGGCGCCGTGGGCGCCTTCGTGACCATGGCTGAGGATCAGGCGGGTGGTCGTGATGTTGAGCGCCAGCCGGTAGAGCGTCGCCACCAGCAGGACGGTCGGGAAGGCCGTGAAGTCCAGGATCCGCTTCATGAGGATCGCGGTCATCAGGATCAGGATCGACATCGCGAGCGAGATCGAGAGGAACACGTCCAGCATGAACGCCGGGATCGGCATGATCATGAGGACGACGACGCCGATCACGCCCAGCGCCAGCGCGACGTCGCCGCGCATGAGCCACCCCATGACCTCGCGGCCGGAGGGGGCGTTGGACAGACGCGAAGTGACGCCGGTGTCGGCCATCAGCCGTGACGCTCCAGATCAGGACCCTGATTTGGGACCCTGGAATCGTTATCGGCGCTCGCGGGCGCCGATATGGTTAACAAAGATGACCGGAGGCCCACGGCGCGTCGGTCAGGACGTCGCACCGGGAGCCGCCGGAGTGTCTGTTCAGGCCGCGCTCGCGCCCATCTGAGGCGCGGGCACCGAGACACCCGCCTCGGTGTATTCCTTGAGCTTGTTGCGCAGCGTGCGGATCGAGATGCCCAGGATGTTGGCCGCGTGGGTGCGGTTGCCGAAGCAGTGCTCCAGGGTGTCGATGATCAGGTGCTGCTCCATCTCGGCCACGGTCTGGCCGACGAACGAGCGGGTGGCGACCTCGGCGGCGCTGGCGGCGGCCTGGGCGGTGCGGGTCGCCGGATCGGCGGGGGCGAGCGGCTGGCCGTCGGGCAGGCGGATGGCGTTTTCGTCGATCTCCGGGCCGACCGCCAGCAGCACGGCGCGGTGCATGGCGTTCTCCAGCTCGCGGACGTTGCCGGGCCAGCGGTGGGCGGCCAGGCGGCGCTTGGCCTCGGTCGACAGCGGCTTCTCGGGCATGCCATTGGCGGCGGCGTACTTCTTCACGAAGAACTCGGCCATGGCGAGTACGTCGCCCGGACGCTCGCGCAGCGGCGGCAGGCGCAGGTTTACGACGTTCAGGCGGTAGAGCAGGTCCTCGCGGAACGTGCCTTCCTTCACCGCCTGGGCCAGGTCGCGGTTCGAGGTGGCCAGGATGCGGATGTCGACCTTCACCGGCTTGGCGCCGCCGACGCGGTCGATCTCGCGCTCCTGGATCGCGCGCAGCAGCTTGGCCTGCAGGCGGGCGTCCATCTCGCTGATTTCGTCCAGCAGCAGGGTGCCGCCGTTGGCTTCCTCGAACTTGCCGATGCGGCGGGCGAGCGCGCCGGTGAAGGCGCCCTTCTCGTGGCCGAACAGCTCGCTCTCGAGCAGGTTCTCGGGGATCGCGGCGCAGTTGACCGAGATGAAGGTCTTGTTCGAGCGGCGCGACTTCTGGTGGACGTAGCGGGCGATGACTTCCTTACCCGAGCCGCTCTCCCCGGTGATCAGGATCGAGGCCTCGGACGGCGCCACCTGGTCGGCCAGCTGGATCACCGACTGCATGTTCGGGTCGCGGACCACCATCGGGCGGTTGTCGTCGCTGACCGCGGCCAGGACGGCGGCGATCAGGGTCGCGTCCGGCGGCAGCGGGATGAATTCCTTGGCCCCGGCGCGGATCGCGTCGGCGGCGCGCTTCGGGTCGGCGGCGATGCCGCAGGCCACGACCGGCGCCCGGATGCGCTCGGACTCGTTCGCGGCGATCAGGCCTGCGATGTCCAGGTCATAGTCGACCATCAGGAGGTCGGCGCCCTGGCCGGCTCGCAGGGCGTGCGTCGCCGCCTCGATGGTTTCCACGTGGCTGACCTTCGCGCCCGCGCTCATCGCCATCTTCACGGCGGTGGAGAGCTGCCCGCTCAGTTTACCGACGACCAGAAGTCTCATTTGCCTACTCCTTCAAACGCGCCGGGCCTTAGGCCTGCGCGTCGCCGTCCTTGATGATTTCAGTCATAGTCACGCCCAGGCGTTCGTCGACGATCACGACTTCGCCGCGCGCCACCAGGCGGTTGTTCACGTAGATGTCGATCGCCTCGCCGACCTTGCGGTCCAGCTCCAGCACCGAGCCCTGGGAGAGCTGCAGCAGCTGCGCCACCGACATGGACGAGCGGCCGAGCACGGCCGAGATCGCCACCGGCACGTCGAAGACGGGCGCCAGGTCGCCGGCCGTGCGCTCTTCGCTCAGCAGGCTCGCCAGGGTGGCGTCCGCATCGGCGTCGGGCGCGAATTCGTCGAGTTTCAGGTCGTCTTCGCCCATGGGTCTAACTTTCGGAGCCGGGGATCAGGGGTTCGGCGTGGAGGCCTTCCGCGGCGAGCGCGGCCTCCAGCGCAAGGGTGACGCGGCCGGCGGCCTGGGCGGGATCGTAGGCCGCCTGGCCGTCGCCGAAATCGAGGGTGAAGGCGTGGCGGCCGTAGGCGCCGTCGGGCTTCACCACCACGGCGCCTTCGAAGCCGAGGTTGCGGGCGGCGTCCTCGAGGATGGCCTGCAGGCCCTCCGCCAACGCGGGGTCGGCCGACAGCACCAGCCGCGGCTGGGCGTCGATCTCGCGGGCCAGCGAGTCCAGGGCGGCCAGCACGGGCGCCTGGGGGAACTTCTCGAGCGCGGCGTCGGCGATGGCCTTGGCGCAGGCCAGCGACAGCGTCGCCGAGCCCTGCCGGTGCTCATGGGCCACTTCCGCCAGCCGCGGCAGCGCCTGGCCACAGGCGGCGGCGATCTGGCTCAGCGCATTGGCCTGCTGGGCCGCGATGCTGGCCATGGCCGCGCGCTCGCCTTCGGCGTAGGCCTGGGCGCGGAGCTGCTCGACCTCCTCGACCGGGAACAGGCGCTTCGGCCGCGGCGCCTGGTGCGCGATCGACCCCTTGCCGTCGAACTCGGTGTCGAAGCTGAATTTTTCGAAGGCTTCGGACATCAGTAGATCAGCTCATCTTCGCCGCTGGAGCCGGCCAGCATGATCTCGCCCTTGTTGGCGAGGTCCTTGGCGACCTGGACGATGGCCATCTGGGCCTGGTCGACGTCGCGCAGGCGGACGGGGCCCATGGTCTCCATGTCTTCGCGCATGATCTTCGCGGCGCGCTCCGACATGTTCGAGAAGAACATCTCGCGCAGGCTGTCCGAGGCGCCCTTCAGGCCCAGCGCCAGCTGGTCCTTCTCGACGCCGCGCAGCAGGGTCTGGACGCCGCCCGGATCGAGCTTCGACAGGTCCTCGAACACGAACATCAGGGCCCGGATGCGCTCGGCCGCTTCGCGGTTGCGCTCTTCCAGGGCGGTGATGAAGCGGGTCTCGGTCTGGCGGTCGAAGGCGTTGAAGATGTCGGCCATCATCTCGTGGCTGTCGCGCTTCGAGGTGCGCGCCAGGTTCGACATGAACTCGTTGCGCAGCGTCTGCTCGATCTTGTCCAGGATCTCGCGCTGCACCGGCTCCATGCGCAGCATGCGCATGACGCACTCCAGGGCGAAGTCCTCGGGCAGGGCGGCCAGCACGCGGGCGGCGTGCTCGGACTTGATCTTGGACAGCACGACCGCGACGGTCTGCGGGTATTCGTTCTTCAGGTAGTTGGCGAGCACGGCCTCGTTCACGTTGCCGAGCTTGTCCCACATGGTCCGGCCGGCCGGACCGCGGATTTCCTCCATCAGCGCGTCCACCTTCTCGGGCGGCATGATGGAGGTCAGCAGCTTCTGGGTCTGTTCGAACGAACCCATGATCGAGCCCGTGCCGGCGGCGCCGGCCACGAATTCGACCAGCAGGTCCTCGACGACGCCGGCGGTCACGTTGCCCAGGCTCGCCATGGCCTGGGAGATCTCCTTGATCTCTTCCTCGTCCAGCGCCTGCCACACCCCGGCGTGCTCTTCGCCGAGCGCCAGCAGGATGACCGCGCACTTCTCCGCGCCGTTCAGCCGGGAGGGATCCACGATGCTCTTCGAATTTCCGCGTACGGCCGCCATCAGTTCGTCTCATGCAGCCAGGAGCGGAGGATCGCGACCGACTCGTCGGGGTGGCGTTCCACGAATTCGGACACCTTCTTCACGGCGCTGACCCGGACCTGGCCGTCGACGCGCGCCATGTCGATGCGGGCGTTGGCGTCGTCGCCGCCCGGGCCGGGCAGGGCGAGCTGGTCGCCGCCGCCCAGTTGCATGGGCTGGCCGTCGGGGGTGACCATGACGCGGGTCACCTGGCCGGCCGGGGCGATCAGGGCGTTGCCGCCCTTGCCGCCGCCCACTGCGCCGCCGCCCTTGCCGCCGCCCAGCAGCGGCCGGGCGACGAAGAAGATCATCAGGATGCCCACCAGCGCCAGGACGCCAAGTTCGGCGGCGCGCATGATGTCGTTCTTGTCGAAGCCCATCAGCGGGCTGGCCGAGACCACGCCCTCGCCGTCGTCGGCGGTCGGGAACTTCACGTTGATGACGCTGACCTGGTCGCCGCGCTCCTGGTTGTAGCCGACCGCGGTGCGGACCAGGGTCTCGATGCGCTGCATCTCCTCGGCCGAGCGGGGCGTGTAGGCGCCGGGCTTGCCGTCCTTGCCTGGCGCGGTGACGCCGTCGACCGCCACGGCCACCGACAGGCGCTTCACCGTGCCAGGCTCCTCGACCTTCGTCGTGACGGTCTTGGAGATCTCGTAGTTGGTGGTCGAGTCGGTGCGGCCGCTGGTGTTGGTGTTCGTGTTGGTGTCGCCGCCGGGGCCGCCCGGGATGTTCGCCGCGACCGACGCCTGGCCCGAACCGGACTGGTCGTTCTCGCGGGAGTTCTCTTCCTGGGTCGATTCCGAGCGGATGACCTGGCCGTCCGGGTCGAAGCGTTCTTCCTGGGTGGTGACGCGCGCCAGGTCCAGGTCGGCGGTGACGTTGACCCGGGCCTTGCCGGCGCCGACCATGCCCTCGATCATCGTCTTCACCTGCTTGGCGATGCGCTGCTCGACTTCCGACTTGCGGCTGTCAGCCTCGGCGGCCATGCCGGTTTCGCCGCCCGACAGGGTCTTGGCGTGCTGGTCGACGACGGTGACGCGGTCGGGGCGCATGTTGGGCACGGCGCCGGCCACCAGGTTCTGCATGGCGCGGACCTGTTCGGCGTTGGGCTCGCGGCCGCCGACGCCGATGGTGATCGAGGCGGAGGGCTGCTCGGCCTCTTCCTCGAACAGCTGGCGCTTGGGCAGCACCAGGTGCACGCGGGCCGATTGGATGCCGTCGAGGCTCAGGATGGTGCGCGACAGCTCGCCTTCCAGGGCGCGCTGGCGGTTCAGTTGCTGGACGAAGTCGGTCTGGCCGAGGGCGTTGGCCTCGTCGAAGATCTCGTAGCCGACGGAGCCGGCGGTCGGCAGGCCCTTGCCCGACAGCATCAGGCGCGTGGAGGCCACGTCGTCGCGCGGGACCAGGATGGTCGACCCGTCGCCCTTCACTTCGTACTTGATGCCCGCCTGGTCGAGGGCGGCGGTGATCGAGCCGGCTTCCTTCAGGTCCAGGTTGGAATAGAGCAGGGCCTTGGGCTGGCCCAGGTTCATGAACACGGCGGCGAGGACGGCCGCCAGGCCGGCGCCGATGCCCAGGATGGCGGCCAGCCGGCCGATCCCGAACCTCTGCAGCATGCCAACGAACTGGTTCAACCGAACGTCCCTTCCCATCACGGAGGGGCGCCGCGAATGCGGTTCTCCCCCTCAGGTAGGCAGGATTTACCCAGTTCTTGGTTAAGGCCCCGTTTAAGCGGAGCCGTGGCGCGAGAGGACAGGCTGTCGCAGGCGGCAGTTAATGCCGGGCGCCCGGGGCGTGGGAAACGGGCCTATCGGCTCCAGGGCTCCAGGGCGCCGTTCATGGCCAGCAGCACCGAAAACGCCGTGTAGATCAGCACCGTGAGGGTGAAGAACACCTTCCGCGCCGCGCTCCAGGAGTCCACGCGGCGGCCGCCCTGCCAGATGGCCGGGACCGCGGCGATGGTCAGCAGCGTGAGCGCCGCGGCGACCAGGGCGCTGGCCGAAGCGGTCACCACCAGCGGGCCCGGCCAGCCGTACATGATGCTCGCCAGGTCGGAGACGCCGGAGGCCCAGGCGCCGAACAGCCCGAAGGCCGCGAGCCAAAGGCCCGCCTGGATGTTCTGGATAAGCGCCGCCTGCGCCTGGACCTGATTCTGGCGCAGTTCGCGCCGGTTGCGGAGCGCCAGGCCCGCCAGGGTGAAGACCGCCGTCAGCGCCGTCAGCCCGCCCATCGTCGCCAGGACGCCGCGCCGCTGGGTGAAGGGCGTGCGCTGGGACGTCTCGGCGTTCATGCCGGTGCGGTAGCTGACGGCCTGGCCGTCGACCATGTGGAACGCCAAGTGCTGGTCGCCTGTGACCGAGACGAAACGGCCGTCGGCGACGGGGCCGTCGGGAACCCAGGCGCGCGTCTCGCCCATGCGGCTGGTGAGCAGGCGGCCGCCGGGCGTGACGCGGACGTCCGAGCCGCCGGCGATCAGGCCGACGAAGCCCTCCAGCCCGCCGTAGGCGCGCCGTGTGGAAAGGTAGTCGCCGGTGAAGACGTCCGCCGCGTTCAGCAGGTCCAGCGAGCCGGGCCGCGGGAAGACGCCCTGCGGGGCGTAGAACTGCCGCACCAGGGCGTAGGGCAGGGCGTCGGCCACCTCGGCGCCGGCCTCGCCGTTGGTGCTGATGAAGACGCCCAGCTTCAGCTCAGGAATGATCACCAGGGCCGAATGGAAGGCCAGGGTGTCGCCCAGGTGGCCGTAGCCGCGATAGCCGCCCGGCAGGTCGAAGGTCATGAAGCCGTGGGCCCAGCCGTTGATCCCTTCGGGCGTCTGGCGCATCGGCGAGCGGAAGGCCTTGGCGGCCCGCGGGCCGAAGATCGTGGCGCCGTTCCAGTGGCCGTCGTTCAGCAGCATCTGCATGTAGCGCGACATGTCGCCGGCGGTGGACGAGGCCGAGCCGGCCGGCGCGATTTGGCCGATGTATTCGTAGTCGTCCGGGAAGAAGCCCGAATTGCGCCAGCCGTAGCCGGTGGCGACGTCGCCGCGCAGGCGTTCCGGCATGGCGGCGGGCAGGCCCCGGCGTTCGTTGCGCGGCTCGCGGAAGGTCGTGCTGTTCATGCCGAGCGGGCCGGTGATCTCATCCTCGACCCGGCGCTCGAAGGTCTTGCCCGAGACGAAGGCCGCCGCCGCGCCCGCAAGGCCGGCGCCGTAGTTCGAGTAGCTGGAGATCGCGCCGTTGCGGCGCTCGCGGCTGGGCCGCTCCTGCCGCAGGTAGAGGTCGAGCGGGCGGACCCGGCGCGGGTCGTTCTCGAAGAGCTGCCCCAGGGCGCGGTCCTCGAAGCCCGAGGTATGGTTCAGCAGCGAACCCACGGTCACGTCGCGCGAACGGCCAGGCAGCCGGACCTTCTCAGGCAGGTACAGGTTGATCGGGCGGTCGAGGCGGATGCGCCCGGCCTCCACCTCCTTCATCAGCAGGATCCAGGTGAAGGTCTTCGAGATCGAGCCGACGCGGAACAGGGTCTTGTCCGGATCGACCCGCGTGCGCGGCGAGAGGCTGGCGAAGCCGTAGCCCTTCTTCAGCACCACCTGGTCGTTCTGCACGACTGACACCGTGGCGCCGGCGACGTGCTCGCGGGCCAGCGCGTCGGCGACCCAGCCGTCGACGAAGGCCTCCAGTTGCACCGGATCGACGGCCTGGTTCGAGGCGAGGCGCGCGCCGCTGGCCTGGCGCGGCGGGGCGACGGGTTCGGGCGGCGGCTTGGCGGCGGCGGTCGTGGCCGCCGGGCGGGCGGCGGCCTTCGGCGGCCGGATCTTGACGTAGGGCACGGGCGCCTTGGGCAGGCCTGCGCCAGATGCCGCGGGCGCGTCCTGGGCCGCCGCGGGCGTCGCCATGAGGAGCGCCAACGCCGCCAGCACCGCCCTGCCGAGCTTCAGCATAGCCAAGGATCACTCCGCCTAGTCGTGTTCGACCATATCACCTCGGTTGAGTCGCGGCGCCCGTCTCGCGGGAACTCGCCGCCCGCGGCGGAAAGCGGCGATCCGCCGCTATGTCGTTGATTCAAGGCCAGCTAGTTGGCCTTGGCCGCGGTCTCGAACGCGTAGAGCGGCAGCATGGGGCGAAGCTGCGGCCCCACCCAGAACTGCGGCTCGGACGGCGGGGTCAGCTTCTCGGCGACCTCGCGTACCCGCACGCACTCGCGCACCGCGCCGGCCAGCCCGCCGAAGTCCTTGGCGCCGGGCATCGACGAGAGGAAGCAGTCGTCGAAATAGGGGTACTTGATGTCCTGGCCGCAGCCGAACGAGGTGCGGTCGGGCCGCGCCGCGGTCAGCACCATGCGGTTGGGCTTGGCCAGCGTCGGTACGAAGACGCCCGAGAAGCAGGCCGAGATCACCACCACGGTCGGCCGCGCGCCACAGCTGCGGTCCAGCATGTCGGCCAGCACGCCGGGCCGCAGCAGGCCCTGGTCGAGCTGGGCGCCCTGCGGCGCGCCGTGCGAGGTCATGTAGAAGATGCAGCCGCCCTGGGTGCGGCCGGAGAGGTCGACCAGGGCGTTGTAGATGCCCGGCAGGTCGCTCTTGGCGGGGTTGGTGTCCTTGTAGCGCTCGGGCCGCACCGAGAACTGGCGGATGTTCTGCGGCTGCACGCCGGCGCGGACCAGGGCGGCGCTCACGTCGCGCCGGGCGTTGTCGAAGCCCTCGGACGGGCCGCCGTCGTGGGCGTGCCAGTCGCCCGCCACCACCACGGCCGACCAGTCGGAGAACGCCGAGGCCGCCTGGGCTGCGCTCGCCCCCATCGCCAGCCAGAGGGCCGCGAGGAGCGCGAGGAGCCGGGCCATGCGGGGCGCCTACTTCTTGTAGTTGGTGAAGGGCGTTGGAATGGCCGTGCCCGTGGCCTTGGCCAGCAGGCGACCCTCTGGATCGTAGAGCTCGCCCTCGGTGAAGGCGACCTGGCGGCCCCACTTCACCACCTTGCCGATCCCCTTGATCTTCCCCGGCTGGCCCGGGCGGAAGAAGCTGGTCTTCATCTCCAGCGTGGGCGCGACCGCCGTCATGCCCGAGGCGACCATGCAGGCCACGCTCATGGCCTCGTCCAGCATGGCGCAGAGATAGCCGCCCTGGATCTGCTTCATCGGGTTGAGCAGCAGCTCGGCCTTGGCGTCGAACTCGACCTCGACCGACTTCGTGGCCTGGCTGACCGCCACCATCCGGAAGCCCAGCGTCTGGGAGCCGGTGGGCTGGTTCTTGGTGCGCAGGAACCGCTGGAGGATGGCCTCGTCGGTCAGGGCCTCCGGTTCGGGCGACGCCACGTCCGTCATGCGGTCACTTCTTCCGGAACTGGTCGAGGGAAACGACGGTGGCCTCGCCCTTGGGCGCGGCGGGCTCCTCGGCCTTGGCGTCGGCCTTGCCCTCGGGCGCGGCCTTGGCCTCGGGCGGCGCCGACGGCGGCGGCTCGAACTGCAGAAGGAACTGCACCGAGGGGTCGTAGAAGCGGGTGATGGCGGCGTAGGGGATCGAGAGGCGCTTGGGCTGGCCGCCGAACTGCAGGGTCACCGAGAAGAAGGTCTCGCCGGGCGCCAGATCCCAGTACTGGTGCTGCAGGACGATGGTCATCTCGTCCGGATATTTCGAGAGCAGGTCGACCGGGCCCGAGACGCCCGCCGCGTCGGTCTTGAAGGTGATGTAGAAGTGGTGCGAGCCGGGCAGCCCCTCGGGCGCGGCGGCGCGCTTCAGCGCAGCCTTGGCCACGCCCCGGAGCGCGTCCTGGGCCAGGGCCTCATAGTTCATCAGATCCTGGACCGGCGGATCCTGGGCCACACGCGAAACTCCGAAGCGGAACGAACACTTCGAAGGTAGCGACTGCCGGCCGGGGCGCAAGGCTGGAAGCGTCCGGAACGGCGCGTTCTGTCGTGAACCTGACACGCGCCACTACCCGCGATGGGGCATGGATGAACTTTCAGCAGCAAGTTGGGAGAAGTGGGAGGCTTCTGTTGGCAGGCGCCTCCGGACTCTAGCGAAGGATGGAGGGAGCCGTCCGACAGCCAGGGAAAGTGGAGGGCTTCTGTTGCCAGGCGCCCTCCGGGCCCCGCCTAAGGATCTGAACCCCTAGGACTTGGTTCGGATGTTACCGGACCGCATTACGCGGCCAGGCGAACTTCCTCAGCGAAGTTATCGTTCGCATTTAGTTTAAGACCCGGAACGGTGGGTCAGGCCGAGAGAAAGCAACGCCTTTACACGTCTGTCGATGCTGATCGGCCCCGCACTTTCCGGCGATAACCCGGAGGAAGATTGGTGGAGCCGCCGGGAATCGCACCCGGGTCCAGTCCGCTTATTATGCGCGCGTTTATCTCCATAGTCGGGCGAACCCGACGCGCCTGATATAGGCGCTCTTCCTTTCGATTTGAAGGATTTAAGGCGGAGCGCCGTTCGCGAAGCGCGGGCGGCGGGAGCGATTTTCGTGGATCGACGCGTGGGCTTCGTGGGCGGACTCACGGGGTTTCGGCGCCGGACACTAGGCTTGCGGGCATCGAAATCGCACCCCCCGGAGCCCACACATGAACAGCCTGATCCACGCCGGCCGCGCCCTCGGAACCGACCTTCTGCCCACGATCGTCTTCGCCGTGCTCGTGGCCTTTAAGATCGACATCCTGACGGCCACCGCCGCTTCGATCGCGGTCGCCGTCGCGCAGGTCGTCGTCATGAAGCTGACCGGCCGCACAGTCTCGCGCCTGCAGTGGGCGAGCATCGCCCTGGTCCTGACCTTCGGCACGGCGGGCATCCTGGCGCACGATCCCCGCTTCCTGATGGCCAAGCCGACCGTAGTCTATGTGATCGTCGGCGCGGTGATGCTCGAGCGCGGCTGGATGCTCCGCTACATGCCGCCGGCCGCCAAGGGCCATGGCGAAGGGCCGATGATCGCCTTCGGTTACGTCTGGGCGGGCCTGATGTTCATCACCGCGATCGCCAACCTGGCATTCGCCATCGCCCTGCCGGCGCGGTGGCCGGCGTTCCTGGCGATCTTCCCGCTGGTCTCCAAGATCGCGCTCTTCGCCATCCAGTACGTCACCGTCCGCCACCTCTCGATCCGCTCGGCGAAGGCGGCGGGGGCGACGGACGAACAGATCCGGGCGGCGCAGTCGCAGGCGGCGTAGCCTCCGTCGGCGCCTCGGCCTCGGGCCCGGGCGCCGGTTCCGAGCCGGGCGGCGGCAGGCGCGCATCGGGGTTCACCTTCAGCCGGCCGCCCTCCTGCAGCAGGTCCTGATAGGCGCCGCGCGCGTTCGTGAAGTTGGCCCCGCCCGTGAACACCACGTCGAAACGGCCGTCGTGGCCCAGGGCCGCCCCCAGCACCGCCTCCAGCACATCGGCGGCCTCGCCCACCTCGGCGGGGTCGCAGGCGCGATGCAGGGTCACGGATCGTCCGGGGACGACCAGGGTGATGTCGTAGGATGTACCCACCAGGCACAGCGCGTCGGCGGCGCCCGGCTCCACCACCCGCACGTCGCGCGGCGAGCGCCAGAGCGGCAGGTCGCGCAGCGCCAGGAACTTCGCCGCCGAGCCGGGCGCCAGATCCTCGTCGAAGCCCATCCGACGGCCGATCCCGGCCTCGCAGCAGGCCATGCCGGCGCGGCCCTGGACGAAGGCGTGGCCGTCGCCGCGCACCGTCACCCGCGTCACCGTCTGGCGCACGCTGTTGGAGGGCCGCGTCCAGACCTCCAGGATCATCTCGTCGCCCCGCACCAACTGCCACTGCAGCGGCATCAGGCCCCAGAGGCGATAGGTGGACGGCGCGACGCCGTTGTCGGGCGCCGTCTGCAGTTCGCCGCGCCGGATGCGCCGGCCGCCCAGCGGGTCGGCGGCCTCGGTGGGCTTCAGGCGCTTGTCGTCCCACCAGGTCTTCGGATCGGGCGGTGGGAAGGGCCAGACCTCGGCCTCGGCCGGCGGCGTGTTCGGTGGCGGGCCGACCACCGTGGGCTTCGGCTTCTTGCCCGGGATCGGGATGATCAGCGGAATCTGCGCCGAGGCGGGCGTGGCCACGGCGAGCGCGATCAGGCAGGCGAAGGCGGCGCGTAGAGACACGCCATGAAAGAGGCGGAGCGGGCGGGTTGTTCCCTAGAAGACCTCGACGCCCCGCTGCAGCGACAGCACGCCGGTCCGCGAAACCTCGACCAAGCCCAGCGGCTTCATCAGGTCGACGAACTTGTCGATCTTGGACGAGGCGCCGGTCAGCTCGAAGACGAAGCTCTCGTGGGTGGTGTCGACCACCTTGGCGCGGAAGATGTCGGAGACGCGCAGGGCCTCCACGCGCTCCACGCCCGAGCCGCGCACCTTCACCAGGGCCAGCTCGCGCTCGATGCCGTTGGGGTCCTTGGTCACGTCCTGCACGTGGCGGGTCGAGACCATTTTCTGCAGCTGGGCCTCGATCTGGGCCAGCACCTGCGGCGTGCCGCGGGTGACGATGGTGATCCGGCTTGTGTGCACGCCGGCGTCGGTCTCGGCGACCGTCAGGCTGTCGATATTGTAGCCGCGCGCCGCGAACAGGCCGACCACGCGGTGCAGCACCCCCGGCTCGTTGTCCACCAGCACCGCGAACGTGGCGCGGCTCTCCTCCTCCTCGGCGTGGGCGAGATCGTAGACGGAGGCGGGCTGGCTGTCGGTCATGCGGCGGTTCCTGAACGGTCGCGTGTCAGGTGTCACAGGCGGCTGCAGACCGCAACTCGGAGATGGCGTTGTGCTGGCGACGATGTTGATGTGCAGCCGTGTCACCGACTTGGGGAGGCATGTCTGAGTGTGTTCAAGCTATTTGGCCGGGGCGACGAGCAACGCCCTTGGCCATCCGACCTACCGTCCCTGCTGCAGCGGATTCGGGAAGCCCCCGAAACGCCCGACGGGCTCGACCTCGAGGTCTCGCCTCCGGAAGGGACGGAGATCCGGTGGGCCGCTGGCGCCTTCGATGCCCTACTGGGCAAGCCGGACGCTTCCGAGCGCCAGGTGAGCGCCAGGGCGCTCGCATCTGCTCTGGGAGCCCAATGCCGGCGGCCGAGTGCGGGCCGCTACCGTCATCTGTACGAACTGATGGGTCGGGACGATGCGATCACCGTGGTCGACGGCCTATTGGGACAACTGGGCCGCGCTGGCGTCGAGGTCCCACAAGTCGCCAGGGTCGCGCGCCAGATCGCGACCGAGGCCCCCAACCTCGGCCCGGTAAAGCTGGCGATTTCGCTGCTTGGAATGGCTGGGGACTCGCGAGACATGGCGCTTCTCCATGATCTCGGCCGCTTCGAAGAGCTCACGCTCTACGCTGTCGTCGCCATGTGCAATCTGTTGCACGACCCTGACCGCGACGTCTGGCGTCTCGCGCAGGCCACGCGCGGCTGGGGGCGCATCCAGGCCGTGTATCGCCTCAAGGACACGGAAGACCCCGAGATCAAGGCCTGGCTGCTTCGCGAGGGACACTACAATTCCGTGATGGCCGAGGAGATCGCATACGTCTGTGCGACGGCCGGAGGTCTGCGCGAGGCCCTGGAATCCCCGAAGGTCGACGACGCGCTTCTGGACGCCGCGGGCGACCTCATCGTTTCACTCCTGAATGGCGGCCCGGCCGAAGACATCCACGACTACGCCGACGGTCCGGCGGTCCTCGTTCTCTATGTTTCGCGGTTGAACGAGAGTGGCGAGGCGAGCCTTGCGCGCCTGAATGCGGTCAATCGAATCCGCGCCTTTGCCGACGATGTCGCGCAACGGCCCGACTGGTCGTCGCAGGTGCTGTTCGACCTGCGCACTGGGACGGCCGCCTACCTTGCCAGGCCTGCATGGCGGGAGATGATCGACGCGGCGCTGAATTCCGCCGATCGCGCTACGTTCTTCGGCGCCGTGGACGCGGCCCCCGCATTCGGGATCGATGCCTGGCCGCACCACTTTGCCCGGCAACAGAACCATCGAGCCGGCGACTGGTACTGGCTGATGCAGACAGACGATCGTGAGCGGATCGAAGCCGTGGTGGCGCTGGCCGAAGCCCAGCTCGACCTCGCGAAGGTGGGTTCCGGGCCATCTTTGTCGCTTGGCCTCGGCCCAGACTACGAGGACGATAGCGCTCTGGACTTCGTGGTCCAGGACCTGCGGCGCTTCGCTGGCGTAGGCTGGAGCCTGGTCAAAGTCGCCCTGCGAGGTCGAAGCGTCAGGCTCCGGAATATGGCGATCAAGGCCCTGGATGCGTGGACTCTCGCCAATTGGCCCGAGGACGCGCAGTTCGCGGTTCGCGAAGCGAAGGCCCGGGAGCCCGATCCCGATGTCGCCCGCCGCTTCGACGCCATCTTGGTCGGGCGACCGATCGACTGACACCTCGCGCCGAGTGAGTCCGACGACAGCGACGGCCGTGGATCGCCGGCGTCGCAACCGACTGCTGCCAGCACGCTGTCACCAAGGGCGCGCAAACTCCGCTCCAGGCATCGAGAAGGAGACACCCATGCCCACCGTCACGGAAATCGCCGAGGACCTGGTCGCCATGTGCAAGCGGGGCGAGTTCGACGCCTCGGGCGAGAAGTACTGGGCCGAAGACGTCGTCAGCCTGGAGGCCGGGGAGGGCGACATGGCCCGCATCCAGGGCAAGGCCGGCGTGCGCGGCAAGGGCGAGTGGTGGGTGGCCAATCACGAGGTCCACGACAGCACGGTCGAGGGCCCCTACGTGAACGGCGACCAGTTCGTGGTGCGCTTCAAGATGGACCTGACGCCCAAGGGCGGCGAGCGCCACGTCATGGACGAGGTCGGCGTCTACACCGTCAAGGACGGCAAGATCGTCGAGGAACGGTTCTTCTACGGAACCTGACCGGTCGGGGCGTGGCTTTGCCGCCACAGGCCGCGGGCAAGGTTGGTTTCACTTGAAACACAGCTATGGCGCGTTCGACGAGGCGTGCTATCGGCGCGGCCCTCAAGGACTGAGAACCATGTCGAACCACCTGTTCAACAGCCCGTACCCCACCGCCCTCGACCGCCAGGTCGAGCGGAAGGGTATGCGCGCGTGGGAGGGTGTTTCGGCCTAGGGTCTCATCTCGTCGAGGCTGATCGAAAGAACCCCTCCCGGCCCGGCCGCGGAGGGGTTCTTCGTTTCAGAAGGACGCTTTCCGCCGCGGCGGCCCGGGAGGGACGCAAGAACAAGGAGCGTTCCAATGGGATACGAAGTCATCGAAAGCCACGGCGCGCCGATCAAGGCGTGGACCCGGGGCGTGCCGGTGGAGGATGCGGCCAAGAACCAGCTGCGCAACGTGGCGGGGCTGCCGTTCATTCACGGCCACGTCGCGGTGATGCCCGACGTTCACTTCGGGCGCGGCGCCACCGTCGGCTCGGTGATCCCGACCAAAGGGGCCGTCATCCCGGCCGCCGTGGGCGTGGACATCGGCTGTGGGATGATGGCGGTGCGGACCACGCTTACCGCTTCGGATCTGCCGGACAGCCTCGCGCCGCTCCGCTCGCTCATCGAGCGCGCGGTGCCGCACGGCGGGCCGGGGGTGAAGGGCAGCTGGCGTGAGCAGGGCCGCCACGGCGTGCCGAACGCGGTGGTGAGCAAGTGGGCGTCCTCGGGCCTCGAGGCGCGTCACCGCGTCATCGTCGAGAAGCATCCCGTGCTGGCCGACGCGCACAGCATGGTGCAGCTCGGGACGCTGGGCGGCGGCAATCACTTCATCGAGGTCTGCCTCGACACCGACCAGCGCGTCTGGGTGATGCTCCACTCGGGCTCGCGCGGCGTGGGCAACGCAATCGGCCAGTTCTTCATCCAACGCGCCAAGGCGCGGGTGATGGAGCGTGGCGGGCCGCGGCTGGCCGACGCCGACCTCGCCTGGCTCGAGGAAGGCGAAGCCGACTTCGAGGACTACATCGAGGCGGTCTCGTGGGGGCAGGACTTCGCCCGCATGAACCGCGAGTTGATGATGGTCCGCGTGCTCCAGGCGCTGCGGGAGGCCGGGCTGCCGTCGTTCAAGACCGACAAGGAAGCGGTGAACTGCCACCACAACTACGTCGTGAAGGAGCGGCATCTCGGCGAGGAGGTCTGGCTGACCCGGAAGGGCGCGGTGCGGGCGGGGCTCGGCGAGCTCGGGATCATCCCGGGGTCGATGGGCGCCAAGTCCTTCATCGTGCGCGGCAAGGGCAACGCCGAGTCCTTCTGCACCTGCAGCCACGGCGCGGGGCGGACGATGAGCCGGGCCGAGGCCAAGCGGCGGTTCACGGTGGACGACCATGTGGCCGCCACCGTCGGCGTCGAGTGCCGGAAGGACGAGGGCGTGATCGACGAAACGCCGATGGCCTACAAGGACATCGACGCGGTGATGGCGGCGCAAGCCGACCTGGTCGAGATCGTCCACACCCTCCGTCAGGTGGTGTGCGTGAAGGGGTAGGGTCGGGCGCGCTGAAGTTTGTTGTTGCATTATGCATCGTAGCGGGCTATCAGCGCGTCCTTCCCGCTCCGGCGGGGAGGCGCCGGTGGCGTAGGAAGCGGTTCCTTCGGAACTTTGTTGTCGCGGGTTCGAATCCTGCCGGGACCGTAAGGTCGCGTAGCTCAGTTGGTAGAGCGCAAAGCACGCCGCTTCCGCCCGTTCCCCGGTGTCCAAACGTCAGTGGCGTAGAGATCGGTTACTTCGGCTGTTAACCGGGAGGTCGCGGGTTCGAGTCCCGCCCGGGGTTCTTCGGGATCCAGGTAGCTCAGTTGGATAGAGCGCCACGTACCGTCTCGCCTGTTCCCTGACGTTTCCACTGCGCTGGTGGCGTTGAGGCCGGTTACTTCGGGTGACGGGAGGCGGGGAAACCTGCGCGCCGGGCCCTGCATGGGCTGCCGGCCCCGCTCGTTCCCCAGCATCGATGATGTGTCATTTTCGGTGGCGGCAGGACTCGGGTCCATCGCTCCTTGCAAAGGGCGGCCAGGCCAGTCCCGACAGCGGCATGCAGGCGCTGGCGGGAGGAAGCGAGGTCCGGCGGCTGCAACCGTCGGCGGAAGCGCCCCCCGAGGCCGAATATTCCCCGGAGATGACGCATTTTGATGTTGCATGATACAACGTGACGAGTATGTTGAGTTTGTCATCGGCATTGGCGCGGACCGGCATTTCGACCCGGCCCGCGCTTGGCGTCGGCGATGCGGTTCGGTGGTGAAGAGGACGATTTCTTCGTGGTGAAGAGGCTGCACAGCTTCCGGGGTTCAAATCCCTCCCTGACCTGACGGCCTCCGGGCCGGCGGTCAGGAAATTGAGCGTTCTCGCTCTTTCCCCGAACCGGTCCCGAGTAGGTAGTCAGAGGAGGCGCCGACATGCGTCTGAACATCTTTGCGAAGCGCCCGGCGACCACGCACGAGGGCGCCCCGGCCGCGGTCCTGACCGCCGAGCAGGCCCTGCGCCGCTCGGTGCTGTCGTGCCTGCTCTGGGAGAACGAATTCTACGAGGACGGCCAGTCCATCGCCGACCGTATCGCGGCGCTGTCGATGGAGGTCGCCCCACAGGTCCTGGCCGACCTGGCGGTGGAGGCGCGCGAGCGCTTCAACCTGCGCCACGCGCCGCTGATGCTGCTTGTGGGCCTGGTCCGCCATGGCGGTCCGCTGGTGGCTCCAGCCATCGAGCGCGTGATCCAGCGCGCCGACGACCTGACGGAGTTCCTCGCGATCTATTGGCGGAACGGCAAGCGCCCGCTGTCCAAGCAGATGAAGCGGGGCCTCGCCGCCGCCTTCGGAAAGTTCGACGCCTATCAGCTGGCGAAGTACGATCGCGACGGCCCGGTGAAGCTGCGCGACGTCCTGTTCCTCACCCACGCCAAGCCGCGGGACGAGGCGCAGGCCGCGCTGTGGAAGCAGGTGGCCGACCGCACCCTGGCGTCCCCGGACACCTGGGAGGTCGCGCTCAGCGCCGGCGCCGACAAGCGCGAGACCTTCGAACGCCTGCTGGCCGAGCGGAAGCTGGGCTACCTGGCCCTGCTGCGGAACCTCCGCAACATGGACCAGGCCGGCGTCGACGAGGCCCTCGTGACCGAGGCGATCCTGGCGCGCCGCGGCGCCCAGCGGGTGCTGCCGTTCCGCTACGTGGCCGCCGCGCGCGCCGCGCCGCGGTTCGAGCGGCAGCTCGACGAGGCGCTGCTGGAGACCGTCCTGCAAGGGCCGGTCTTCCCGGGCCGCACGGTCGTGCTGGTCGACGTATCCCAGTCGATGACCGGGCGACTGTCGGCGAAGTCGGACCTCACCCGGATGGACGCGGCGGCCACGCTGGCGTCCGTCATTCCGGGCGATGTGCGCGTCTTCACCTTCTCCGACGGGGTGGTGGAGGTTCCGGCGCGCCGGGGCATGGCCGGGGTCGATGCGGTCATCCGCTCGCAGCCGTACAGCGGCACGGCGCTGTTCGACGCGGTGGCGGAGATCAACGGCCGGGTGGCTTACGACCGCCTGATCGTGATCACCGACGAGCAGGCCACGGACCCGAGCCGCTACGGCTACTGGATCCGCGGCAGGCTGAGCGCGATGCCGGCCCCGAAGGGCAAGGGCTACGTGATCAACGTGGCCAGCGCCCGGAACGGTGTGGGCTATGGCGACTGGGTCCACATCGACGGCTTCTCCGAGGCCGTGCTGACCTACATCCGCGAAACCGAGGGGCTCGTCCCCGAGGGACTCGCGGCAGAAGGGACGGCATGACCGCGGAGCAGCTCCGACAGGCGGCGATCCTTCTCTTCGGCGACCGGGGCTGGATGTCCCGGCTCGCCGAAGCTTTGGACGTCGACCGTTCGACCGTCTCCAGGTGGTTCGGCGGCCTTCCCATCCCGGGCCCGGTCGCTGCGGCCATCTGGAGCTGGCTCCTCCTGCACAAGATCACCGGGCAGACGCCGGAACACCTGAATGTCCAGGCGCGGCGCCGGCCAGAGCCTTGAGCTCCGAACTCCCATGGCGTGGCTTCGACGCCACAGCCCGCAGGCCTCTCGCGTAACGCGTTAACCTTTGGCTTGCCCGCGCCCGGCGAGGCGTGAGACACCGCCGGCCTTCTCAACGAGGTCGCCGAATGACGACGCACAATTCCACGCAGGACAAGGGTCGCCCCTGGGCAGCCCTGCGCGTGCGCGTCGGCTTCGGTCTTGGCGCGCTCCCGATCAAGCGACGCTGACTTCGCCGTGCTCCTGAAGGGGTTGCGGCGCACCCCTCGGAGCCAAGGATGTTCAAGCTGTTTTCGGGCGTGGCCCCGGCCCCGACGAGGGCCGAACCCACCGCCCTCCTGAAACTGGTGGCGGGCGAGTTCGCGGCCCATGTGGCCTGCCTCTGGCCCGAGCCGCACACCCCGTTCCTGACAGCGCCGGCGGCGCGGCGCCATCTCGTGTGCCTGGCGATCGTGCTGGGCCTCGATCTCGATCCGGTGGTGGAAGTCGTCCTCGGCGGCCGCCTGCGCGAGGCGATCCGCGTGGCCCTCGACCGCTCGCCGCCGGGCCTGGAGCGGGCGCTGGGCCGGCTGGGCGAGACCGCCTGGCCGGCGGCCGGCTACCGCCGGCTGCTGACCCTGCTGGACGAGCCGAAGGCGGCGAAGCTGCTGCGCCATGCCGAGACGATCGACCTGGCCGCCGTGTCCCGGCTGGAGCGCCTGCCCGGCCCCATGCGGCGCGCGTTGGGGCTGGCCGACCTGATCACCGACGACGGCGCCGACGCCGTGGCCGAGGCGGCGGGCGCCATCGCCTGCCGTTCGGGCGCGGCGGTGGCCGACGCGGCGGCGGCGCGCTGGGCCGAGGCCGAGACCGAGGCGGCGCTGTTCGAGGCGGTGCGCGAGGACCTCTATCCCGAGCCCCCGCCGCCGCCGTTCGAAGGCACGCCGCGCCTGCGGCCGCTCGCCACGAAGCTGGCCCTGCGCGACGCCGCCAGGCGGTACAACAACTGCCTGGCGACGCGGGTGAACCACGCCGTGGGCGGCTTCTCGGCCTACTACGAGTGGTTGGGCAATCCCGGCGCCGTGGTCGAGATCAGCCGCGACGCCATCTTCGGCTGGCGGCTGGAGGAGGCGAAGGGGCCCAACAACGATGTCCTCGACAAGGACTCGCGGGCGTCCCTCGTGGCCGAGCTGACGGCCATGGGCGTCTATGTGGGGCGCAGCGGGTGGCAGCTCGAGCGCGGCTTGCGCACCGACGCCGGCCGCGACTGGCGGTTCCCGTCGGTCGAAGAGGACCTCGCCGAGGTGTTCGGCGACTGACGCTTGCCTGGAGGACGTCGGGCGCCGACATTGGCGTCCGATGTCCTCCCTCCGCCCGCCCCGCAACCTCGGCAGCCGCCTCGACTTCCAGACCGGCGAGGCGGTGCTGCACTACGAGCTCATGGAGGAGCAGGCGCAGTCGATCGGCCGCGCCGGCCGCAAGGTGGAGGCGGCCCTGGCGGCGCTGCGCGAACACCCCGGCGGACCGGGCCGCGCCGAGGCGCTGAAGGCCGCAGCCGACGCGGTCTGGGGCTTCCTGGTCCAGCGCGAGGTGATGGGCCTTCGCGATCGCGCCGCCGTCGTTGCTCAGTACGGCATCCCGCGCGAAGTCCTGGTCCGCATCGGCGCGCGCTGAGGCTTGGCCTCCGTAGCGGCGCCCCGCCATGGTGACGCCCGGGAAGAAGGGGCCTCGAACCATGGCGATCTCACTCTACGACTGCAGCGTCGCGTCGTTCCTCCAGGTGCTGGGCGCCGTGCAGGGGTTCCTGGAGAAGGGGCTGAACCACTGCCGCGAGGCGGGCCGCGACCCCGAGGCCATCGTCGACACCCGGCTGCACGACGACATGCTGCCGTTCCGCTTCCAGATCGTCTCGGTGGCGCACCATTCGCGCGGCGCGCTGGCGGGCGCGAAGGCCGGGCTGTTCCAGCCGCCGGGCGGCGTGGGCGAGCTGGACTACGCCGGCCTGCAGGGCCTGGTGGCCGAGGCCCGGGCCGAGCTGCAAGCGCTCTCGCGCGACGAGGTCAACGCGCTGGAGGGCAAGGACATGGTCTTCCGCATCGGCCCGCGCGAGATGCCGTTCACGGTCGAGAACTTCCTGCTCTCCTTCTCGACGCCGAACCTGCATTTCCACGCCACCACGGCCTACGACATCCTGCGCCAGGAAGGCGTGCCGCTGGGCAAGCGCGACTACATGGGCCAGCTGCGCCTGAAGGCCTGAGGCCGTTCACATAAAGGGGAGCGGGGCTCCGGGTCCGTGCGTTGGTGCTATGGTCCAGGCTGTGGGGGGCCGTGAACCCAGGAGGCGGCATGTCCGCACTGAGATTGCCTCAGCACCTCGCCGAGCCGGCGCACGTCGACAGCGGCGAGGCCCATCTGAAGTTCGAGCTGCTCGAGGAGATCGATGCAGCCGTCGGGCACACCGAGCGCGACGTCGAACGAACGCTGCGGGCGCTCCGCGACCATGACGCCGACCAACGCGATCCCGAGGCCCGCCAGGGTTTGCTGGACGCCGCCGCCGAGGCGGTCTGGCGGCTCGTCGTCCAGCACGAGGCGCACGACCTGATGGACCACCACGACCTGGTCGAACGCTATCGGATCCCGGCCGAGGTGATGGGCCGGATCGGAGCCTCTCGCTAGCTGATCGCGGCGATCGTCGCTATTCGTCGGCATGGCCGAGACGCACGACCCATCTCAATCGCCGCCCGACCAATGGGACGATGACATCGCTCGCGAATTGATCGGCAAGACCGTGCTGGTCGGGCTGACCCACAGCAATCGCGACGGCGAAGTCGTGCGCCGGGAGCAGTTCTTCGGCACGGTGATTTCGGCCGACCGAAAGAGAGGTATCGCACTGGAGCTCGACGGTTCGCGCGTCGGTGAGGACTATGTGCTGCCGCCTGCGACCGACGTCTTCCAACGCGCTCGGATGGGCGAATATCGCCTGAGCAGCTCGGGTGAGACGGTCAGCGATCCGGCTTTCCTCGTGACATATACGATCTATCCCAGAGCAGAGTCGTGATCAGCTAATCCCGGCGACCTTCGCCCCCAGCACGCGCACCAAGTCGGCGGGCGCGAGCCGCGCCTGCAGGCCGCGCTGGCCCGCGTTGACGAACGCTGCCGGCAGGGCCGCGGCGTCGGCGTCGATCACCGTGGGCACGGCGCGCTTCTGGCCGAAGGGGCTGACGCCGCCGACCCGGTAGCCGGTCATCCGTTCGGCATCGGCCGGCTTCATCATCTCGGCGGACTTGGCGCCCAGGGCCGCCGCCAGGCGCTTCATGCTCACCTCGCGGTCGGACGCCAGTACGACGCAGGCCGGCCTGCCGTCGGCCTTGACCATCAGGGTCTTCAGCACCTCGCCGGGCGGCGCGCCCAGCGCCTCGGCCGCCTGCAGGCCCACGCGCTCGGCCCCGGGATCGTAGTCGTAGGTGGCGAGGCTGTAGGCGACACCGGCCTTGTCGAGGGCCAGGGTGGCGGGGGTTGTTCGGCTCATCGAGGAATTTCGAGGTGTTCGGAGGAAACCAAATCGGCTTTGTCGGGTATCATACCGAAGGCCGAGTGCGTGGCCTCTATCGTGCCTGCCGGGACCCCTATCAAGAGACGCAATGATCAGCGACGCCCATCGACGGCTTCGTGACGCGACGCAGGCCGACCACCAACGGCTGGAGTCCCGAATCGACATCCTCGCCCGTATCGCCACGCCTGAAGGCCGACGCGCCTTGGTGGAGCGGTTCCACGGCCTGCACCTGGAGGCCGAGGACGCGCTGGCGCCCTGGCTCGCGGGCCTGCCGGGGCTCGACTTCGAGTCGCGCCGGCGCTCGCCTGACCTGGCGCGCGATCTGGCCGTGCTCGGCGGGCAGGCAAGGCCCGCCTCGGGCGACGCCATCGTCGTTTCCGGTGTGGGCGAGGCGTTGGGACGCCTGTACGTGTTGGAGGGATCGACGCTGGGCGGCCGGGTGATCCGGCGCTCGGTGGAGGCGCGGGGCGACGGCATGGCCGGGCTCGGCTTCCTCGACCCCTACGGCGACCAGGTGGGCGAGCGCTGGCGCGCGTTCCTGATGGTGATCGACGGGCAGGCGTGCTCGCCGGCGGATACCGAAGCCATGGTGGCCGGCGCGCTCGCCGGCTTCCGGCATGCGGAACTGCGGCTTTGCGAGGATCCCGCCGATGTCTGAGGCCCCCGTCGTCGTGCTCGACGCCTGCGCGCGCGAGCCGATCCATATTCCGGGCTCGATCCAGCCGCATGGCGTGATGCTGGTGGCCGGCCGTACGAGCCAGGAGATCGCCCACGCGGCAGGGGACGTGGCGCGGCTGCTCGGCGTCCAGGCCTGGATCGGCCGGACCCTGGGCGAGGTCCTGGGCGATCCGCTGGCCGAGCGGGTGGCGCAGACCACCCAGTCCGGCGTGCACGGCGGATATGCCGGCCACTTCGACGGGCCGGCCGGGGGCTTGGATGTGTCGGCCCACGTGGACGATGGGTGGCTGATCGTCGAGATCGAGCCTGGCCTCGCCCAGCCGCTGCCGGCGACGATGATCCTGGGCCAGCTCGAGGCCGCGGGCGCGGCGTTCGAGCGGGCGCCGAACCTCAAGACCCTGTGCGAGCGGGCGGCCATCGAGTTCCGCCGTCTCACCGGCTTCGACCGGGTGATGATCTACCGCTTCCTCGACGACGACGCCGGCGCGGTGCTGGCCGAGGATGTGGCCGAGGGCATGCCCTCGTTCCTCAACCATCACTTCCCGGGTTCCGACATCCCGGCCCAGGCGCGCGCGCTCTACGTCCGCAACCTCGTTCGGGTGATCCCCGATGTCGCCTACACGCCCGCGCCGCTGCTGCCGGGCTGGTCGGCGGCCCAGCCGCTGGACATGAGCGACTGCGCCCTGCGCTCGGTCTCGCCGGTGCACATGCAGTACCTGCGCAACATGGGCGTCGGCGCCTCGGCTTCGATCTCCGTGGTCAAGGACGGCCTGCTCTGGGGCCTGATCGCCTGCCACCATCGTGAGCCGCGGCTGATGCCCTACGACGTGCGTGCAGCGGCCCGCACGCTGGCCGGCGGCCTGGCCCGGCAGATCCGGGCCAAGGAGGAGGCCGAGAGCTATCGCGAGCGCCTGCGGCTGCGCGGGTTGGAGGACGAGGTGACCTCGCGCTTCGTGCGCTCGGGCGGTCTCGACGCCAACCTGGCCGAGGGCGTGGGCCAGCTGCGTCGCATGCTGGATGCCGACGGCGTGGCGGCGCTGCGGGCCGGCGTGCTGCACATGGACGGCGTCCATCCGCCCGAGAGCCAAGTGCTGGCGCTGGCGAAATGGGCGCTGCAGCGCGGCGTCGAGCCGATCGCCACCGACCGCCTCGCCGAGGAGTACCCCGACGCCGAGGTCTTTCAGGCCCAGGCCAGCGGCCTGCTCGCGCTGGTGGTGTCGGCGGACGAGCCCCTCGTCATCCTCTGGTTCCGCGCCGAGGAGGTGGAGGTGGTCAACTGGGCGGGCAATCCGCACAAGGCGATGACGCTCGGCCCCGGCGAGACCCTGACGCCCCGCTCGTCGTTCGAGGCCTGGCGGCAGACGGTGCATGGGCGTTCGCGCCGCTGGACCCTGGCCGAGGTCGACGCCGCGTTGCGCTTGCGCGAGACCCTGCTGGAGGCCCGAGGCCACCGCCGGCTGCACGAGCTCAACACCCGCCTCGGCGACGCGCTGAACGAGAAGGACGGCCTGCTGGAGCAGAAGGAGATGCTGCTCAAGGAGGTCAACCACCGCATCCAGAACAGCCTGCAGCTGGTCTCCAGCTTCCTGGGCCTGCAGTCGCGCGCGATGGGCGATCCCAAGCTGCACGAGGCGTTCGAGGAGGCGCGCCGGCGGCTGCAGGCGGTGGCGCTGGTCCACCGCCGGCTCTACCGCGCCGACCAGATCGAGGTGGTCGACATGGCCCGCTACCTCGAGGAGTTGATCGGCGACATGAACGACTCGCTCGGCGCCGAATGGGCCGGGAAGATCAGCGTCGACGCGAGCCCCGTGCTCGTGCCCACCGACCGGGCGGTGACCATCGGCTTGGTCGTCACCGAGCTGGTGATCAACGCCAACAAATACGCCTATTCCGGCAAGCCGGGGCCGATCGAGGTCAGCCTGGAGGAGCACCGCGCCAGCCTGCGGGTGATCGTGGCCGACCACGGGCAGGGCAAGCATGTCCCGCGCGAGGGCTTCGGCAGCCGCATGATGACCGCCATGGTCAAGCAGCTCCGCGGCGAGATCGCCTATGGCGACAACAAGCCCGGCCTGCGCGCGATCCTCTCGTGCCCAGTCTCGGCCCCGATCCAGCCGGCGGCGGTGTAGGCCTCAGCCCTTCGTCCCCATCAGGCAGAACACCGCGCCCTGCGGGTCGGTGGCCTGCAGCACCCAGTCGCCGCTGGGCACTTCCATCGGGCCGTTCATCACCTGGCCGCCGCCCGCGCTGACCCGGCCGGCCGCGGCGTCGATGTCGCCGACGCGGAAATAGAAGAGCCAGCAGGCCATGGGGACCTGCTCCGGCTTCAGCATCATGCCGCCGACCTGGCCATCCTGGTTCGCGAACAGCTGGTAGGTCCCCATCGGCCCCATGTCGTGTGCGCCGTCGTTCTTCCAGCCGAACAGCGCCTCGTAGAAGGCGAGGGTGGTGTCGGTCGGGCCGCTGTAGAGCTCGCGCCATCCGGCGTGGCCCGGCGCCTGCGGCGGCGTCTCCGGACGGCCGCCTTCGGGCGGGGTCGGCTTCATGATGGCGAAGACCGCGCCGAAGGGATCGGCCACGATCGCGAAGCGGCCGATGCCGGGGATGTCCTCTGGCGCCCGCATCACCGATCCGCCCAGGCTCGTCACCTTGGCGGCCGCGGCGTCGCAGTCGTCCACGGCTACATATCCGGTCCAGTTGGGCGGGACGCCCTGGGCCTTGTGCTCGTCGCCCAGCGGCATGGCGCCGCCGACGGGCGCGCCGCCGGCCTCTAGCAGCCAGTACTCCATGCCGTCGCCCGGCATCTGCGAGGAAGTCCAGCCGACGACGTCGCCATAGAACGTCCGCGCCGCCGGGAGATCCGGCGTCATCAACTCGTACCAGATGAAACGGCCGTGGTCGGACATGCGCGCTCCTCCTGCTGAGGCGGACACGCTACGCCCGCCGGCGCGTCAGTTGAATGACCGACGCGCCCGCGGGTTTCCGGATGGGATCAGACTAGCCGCTTGCCGGCGTCGTCGATGATCGAGCCCAGGTCGCGGGCTTCCTCGGCCATGATCATCTCGTTGTGCGCCTTGCCCGACGGGATCATCGGGAAGCAGTTCTCTTCCTTGGTCACCCGGCAGTCGAACAGGACCGGCTTCTTCACCTCGATCATCTCGCGGATCTTGTCGTCCAGCTCGTCGGGGTGCTCGGCGCGGAAGCCGACGCCGCCATAGGCCTCGGCCAGTTTCACGAAGTCGGGCAGGCTGGCCGAGTACGAGTGCGAATAGCGCTCGCCGTGCAGCAGCTGCTGCCACTGGCGCACCATGCCCATCCACTCGTTGTTGAGGATGAAGACCTTGATCGGCAGGTCGTACTGAACGGCCGTCGAGATCTCCTGCATGGTCATCTGCACGCTGGCGTCGCCGCCGATGTCGATGACCAGGGCGTCGGGGTGGGCCATCTGCACGCCGACCGCGGCCGGCAGGCCATAGCCCATGGTGCCGAGGCCGCCCGAGGTCATCCAGCGGTTCGGCTGCTCGAACTTGTAGAACTGGGCCGCCCACATCTGGTGCTGGCCCACCTCGGTGGTGATGTAGGTGTCGCGGTCCTTGGTCAGCTCGTACAGGCGCTCGATGGCGTATTGCGGCTTGATCAGCTTGGTGTCCGGCCGGTAGCCGAACGAGTTGCGGGCGCGCCAGGCGTCGATCTCGGTCCACCACGACTTGATGGCGGCCTTGTCGGTGGCGAGGTTCCGCTGCTTCCAGGCGGCGATCATGTCCTCCAGCACCTGGCCGGCGTCGCCCACGATGCCGATGTCGGCGCGGACGTTCTTGCCGATGGAGCTGGCGTCCACGTCGATGTGGATCTTCTTCGAGGTGGGGGCGAAGGCGTCCAGGCGGCCAGTGACCCGGTCATCGAAGCGCGCGCCGATGGCCACCATGACATCACAATCGTGCATGGCGTTGTTGGCCTCGAAGCTGCCGTGCATGCCCAGCATGCCCAGCCACTTCGGATCCGACGCGGGGAAGGCGCCCAGGCCCATCAGGGTGGAGGTCACCGGCGCGCCGGTCAGTTCGGCGAACTGGCGCAGCAGATCGGCCGCCCGCGGGCCGGCGTTGATGACGCCGCCGCCGGTGTAGAGGATCGGCTTCTTGGCCTTGGCGATCATCGCCACGGCCTCCGCGATCTTGCCGGCGTCACCCTTGGTGCGGGGCGCGTAGTTGTGGGCGTGCTTCACCTCGCCCGGGCCTTGGTAGACGCCCTTGCCGAACTGCACGTCCTTCGGGATGTCGATGACCACCGGGCCGGGGCGGCCCGACGTGGCGATGTGGAACGCCTCATGGATGATCCGCGGCAGGTCTTCGACCGACTTCACCAGGTAGTTGTGCTTGGTGCAGGGCCGGGTGATGCCGATGGTGTCGCATTCCTGGAAGGCGTCGGTGCCGATCAGGTGGGTGGCGACCTGGCCCGTGATCACGATCATTGGGATCGAGTCCATCAGGGCGTCGACGATGCCGGTGACCGCGTTGGTGGCGCCGGGGCCCGAGGTCACCAGCACCACACCCGGCTTGCCGGTCGAGCGGGCATAGCCCTCGGCGGCGTGGGTCGCGCCCTGCTCGTGGCGCACCAGCACGTGCTGCAGCCGCGGCTCGGCGAACAGCGCGTCGTAGATCGGAAGCACCGCCCCGCCCGGATAGCCGAAGAGCACCTCGACGCCCTGATCGATGAGGGCGCGCACCACCATCTCGGCGCCGGAGATGGCAGCTTGCTGGGCTTCGATCGTCTGATGGGCGGTCATGGGTTCTGGCCTGGGCTGGTAAGCGGCGATTTGGGCAATAAAAAAGGCCCTCTGGGGGCCTGGGACAAGCGACCGGTCGGTCCTGACGCCTTCGTCAGTCCGTTACGGCCGCCCTACGAGTACAAGAATGCTGCGCACGAGATTTCCCGCGAAAGTCAGGATGCGGCATGTCGCATGCCCGGCTCACCCCGTCAAGGTGGGGTGGAGCGCAAGAAACTGCCTCCATTGGTCGCGGGGATCCAGTGCGTCGATCCGGGGCCAGTCCGCCATCTGGCCCCGCATCCACGTCATCTGGCGCTTGGCGTAGCGACGGGTCTCCTGCTGCGCGGCGGCGACGGCGGTCGCGAGGTCGATCTCTCCGCGCAGATGGGCGGCCAGCTCGCGCACGCCCACCGCCTTCATGGCGGGCAGGTCGCGGTCCAGGTCGCGGGCCATCAGCGCGCGCACCTCGTCCAGGGCGCCGGCCGCCACCATCGCCACCAGCCGCGCGTCGCAGCGGGCGTAGAGCGCCTCGCGCGGCGGCTCCAGCGCCACGGCCGACCAGGAGCCGGCGGGCAGGGCGCCCGAGGCGCTGGCTTGGTGGTCGGTGAGCGAGACGCCGGTGGCCGCATAGACCTCCCAGGCGCGGGACAGCCGCTGGCGGTCGCCGGGCGCGATGCGGGCCGCCGCGGCCCGGTCGGCTTCAGCGAGGCGCGCGCGGAAGGCCTCCTCGCCCATGGCCGCGAACTCGACGGCGGCCATCTCCCGCACCCTGGGCGGAATCTCGGGAACGTCGGCGAGGCCCTTGGTCAGGGCGCTGAAGTAGAGGCCGGTGCCGCCCACCACGATGGCGTCGCGGCGGCGCGCGCCGATGTCGGCGATCACGTCGGAGGCGGCCCGCAGCCAGCGGCCGACCGACCAGCCGTCGGCCGGATCGACCGTGCCGAACAGGTGATGCGGCGCGGCGGTGAGCTCCTCTGGGCCCGGTCCGGCGGTGATCACCGAGAGGCCGGCGTAGAGCTGCATGGAGTCGGCGTTGACGATTTCGCCGCCGGTCGCCTGGGCCAGCTTCTGCCCGAGGGCGGACTTGCCGCTTGCGGTCGGTCCGGCGATCAGCCAGATGCGGCCCGTCATGGAGCTGGTCCTTACCCTCGTCAGTCCCGATCCGGCCGAAGCGGCCGCCGCCGCCGACCGCGCGGCCTCAGCGCTCGCAGCCGCGGGCGCCGGCGTCAAGGCGCCGATCCCGCTGGGCGCGGGGGCGCTGGACGTCCCGGTCATCGGCGCGCCGGCCGACCCGCGCGCCGCGGTCGAGGCCGCCATGGGCTTGGCCCCGGTCGACTGGGCGCTGCAAGCGGCCGCCGGCCGCCGCAAGCGCCTGCTCGTCGCCGACATGGACTCCACGATCATCAACGTGGAGTGCCTGGACGAACTGGCCGACTTCGCGGGCCTCAAGGCCGAGATCAGCGCCATCACCGAGCGCGCCATGCGCGGCGAGCTCCAGTTCGAGGGCGCCCTGCGCGAACGGGTCGGCATGCTGAGGGGCCTGGCCGTGACCGCGCTCCAGCAGGCCTACGACGAACGGGTCCGCCTCAACCCCGGCGCTCGGACGATGGTGCGCACGATGGCGGCCCACGGCGCTCGCTGCGCCCTGGTCTCGGGCGGTTTCACCTTCTTCACCAGCCGGGTGGCTGAGGCGGCGGGTTTTCACCTCAACCGCGCCAACACCCTGATCGAGGCCGACGGCAAGCTGACTGGCGAGGTGGGCGACCCCATCCTCGGCAAGGAGGCCAAGCTGGCGGCGCTGAAGGAGGAGGCCGCCAATCTGGACGTCCCGCTGTCGGCGACGCTGGCCGTGGGCGACGGGGCCAACGACTTGGCGATGATCGAGGCTTCGGGATTGGGCGTGGCCTATCGCGCCAAGCCCATCGTGGCCGCCCAGGCCCACGCCAAGGTCGACCACGCCGACCTCACGGCGCTGCTCTACTTCCAGGGCTATCGGGCGGACGAGTTCGCAGCGGACTGAGGCGATGGCTTGGGCCAGTGTGGCTTGGGGTGGGGCGGCGAGTCGGCTAGACGGCGCCATGGCGCTTCCCCGTCCCGTCAAAGCCGTGATCTTCGACATGGACGGCCTGCTGATCGACAGCGAGACCGTCTACACCGAAGCCTTGATCGCCGAGGCCCTGGCGCGGGGGCACGAGTTGCCGCTGCCGATCGCCAAGCGGATGATCGGCCACACCTGGATCGCCGGCCTGCCGCACCTGCTGGAACACCTGGGCTCTGACGTGGACACCGACGGCTATCGCGAGCGGGTGGTCGAGCGGTTCTACGAACTGGCCGAGGCGGGCGTCGCCCTGAAGGCCGGTGTGATCGAGATCCTGGACCGGCTGGACGCCCTGGGCACGCCCCGCGGCGTGGCGACGTCCAGCCGCCGGGTCGACGTGGACCATCACCTGGGTCACCACGACCTGCTGCGCCGCTTCGACGTGATCCTGGCGCACGGGGAGTATCCGCGGACCAAGCCGCATCCCGATCCTTATCTGAAGGCGGCCGAGGCGCTGGGCGTCGAACCGGCCCACTGCCTGGTGCTGGAGGACAGCTACAACGGCGTGCGCGCCGGCGCGGCGGCCGGGATGATGACGGTGATGGTGCCAGACATGCTGGATCCGACCGAGGAGATGGAGACGCTCTGCGTCCGCATCGCCCGCGACCTGCACGAAGTGCGGGGCTGGCTGTGAGCCTGCCGCGCGCGCCCAAGGCCGTCGTGTTCGACATGGACGGGCTGCTGGTGGACACCGAGCCGGTGGTGTTCCGCGCCATGCAGCGGGCGGCGGGGGCCATCGGCGGCGAGATGCCGTTCGGGACCTTCCAGCGGATGGTGGGCCTGCAGCACGCCCACAGCGAGAAGATCGTCATCGAGCATTTCGGGGAGGGGTTCGACCTGGCGGCCTGGTCGGCCGCGGTCGGCGCGCATTTCCGCGAGGAGCTGGCGGCGGGGATCGCGCTGAAGGCCGGCGCGGCGGAGATCCTGGACCGGCTGGATCAGCTGGGCCTGCCGCGGGCGATCGCCACCTCTTCCAGCCTGGAGAGCGTGCGCGCCAGCCTGGGGCCGCACAGCCTGGTCGACCGCTTCCACGCCCTGATCACCCGCGACGTGCAGACCCGCGGCAAGCCGCATCCCGAGCCGTTCCTGAAGGCGGCCGAGGCGCTGGGCGTCGATCCGGCCGACTGCCTGGCGCTGGAGGACAGCCACAACGGCGTCCGGGCCGCGTCCGCGGCCGGGATGATGACGGTGATGGTGCCCGACATGCTGGATCCGACCGAGGAGATGGAGACGCTGTGCGTCCGCATCGCCCGCGACCTGCACGAAGTCCGAGGCTGGCTCATCTGACGAAGAGGCCCTCCCGCCGGCCAAGGATGCGGAAGGGCCTTGAGTGTCTGTCAGCGGCCGCGGGCCGGGGGGCTTCGCCGCCGTTGCGAGGAGCTGCAGGGCCGAGCGGCCTTGCGAACTACATCCGTAGTTTATTACGCTCGTAGCTCGGCGCGTCAAGCCGCGTTTAGCGGCCGCTCGGCCCGCGCTCGAAGTATTTGAAGAAGGCGCTGTCCGGCGACAGGACCAGCGTGGTGTCGCCGTTGGCCAGGCTGGCCTCGTACGCCTGCATCGAGCGGAAGAAGGCGGCGAACGAGGCGTCCTTGCCGAAGCTGTTGGCGAAGATCCGCGTGCGCTGGGCGTCGCCCTCGCCGGTGATCTGCCCCGACTGCTCGCGGGCGGTGGCGAGCGTGATCGCCACCTCCTTGTCCGCCTGGGCGATGATCTCGCGTTTCTGCTGCTCGCCCTCGGCGCGGAGCTGGGCGGCCACCTGCTGGCGCGAGGTCGACATGCGGCGGAACACGAATTCGCGGTTCTGGGCGGGCAGGTCGGCGCGCTTGATCCGCACGTCGATCACCTGGATGCCCAGACGCGAGGCGGTGGCGCGGCGGGCCACGTCCAGCTTGGCCTGCTGCATGAGCTGGGCCCGGCGGCCGGAGATGATGTCGGTGGAGGTCGCGCCGCCCAGGACCTGGCGCAGCGACGAGTTCACCAGCCGCTCGATCCGGTCGGCCGCCGTGGTCTCGTCGCGCAGCGTCCGGTAGAATTGCAGCGGATCGGAGATGCGGTATCGGATGAACGCGTCCACCACGAGACGCTGCTGCCCCGCCGTGATGATCTCCTCCTGGTCGGCCTCGATCGCGATATTGCGCCGGTCGAACTTGATGACCTGCTCCACGAACGGGACCTTGAGGTTCAGGCCGGCCTCGTTGCGGCCTGGCGCGTTCACAACGCGGACGGGATCGCCGAACGCGACGACGATCGCCTGCTGGCGCTGGTCGACCACGTAGAAGGTCTGGAACACCAGGGCGATCAGCAATAGCCCGAAGAGGCCGAAGACGAGGCTGCGGGTGCTCATTGGGCGGCTCCCTTCGCCTGCGGCTGGGCCGGCTCGGCCGCCACGACGGGCGGCGCGGGCTGGCCCTTGGGCCGGAACACGTCGGGCGGCAGGATGATGGGCGCGGTCGCCCCCTTGGCGTCGATCACCACCTTGTTCGAGTTCTGCAGGATGCGCTGCATGGTCTCGATGTAGAGGCGGTCGCGGGTCACGCCCGGCGCGCGGCGGTACTCGGTGTAGATCTGGTTGAAGCGGGCGGCCTCGCCGGTGGCCTCGCGCACCGCCTGTTCGCGATAGGCCTGGGCGGCCTGGGTGATGCGCGCGGCGTCGCCCTTGGCCTCGTTGACCACGCGGTTGCGATAGGTGTTCGCCTCGTTCACTGCGGAGTCGGAATCCTGCTCGGCGCTCTGGACGTCGCGGAAGGCGGCGACCACCTCGGGCGGTGGCTGCGCAGAGCGGATCTGGACTTCCACCACGCTGATGCCGGCGCCCCAGGCGTCGAGCGTCTTCTGCATCAGCTCGGCCGTCTGCTGCTGCACCTGCCCGCGTCCGGTGGAAATGATCGGCTGCAGCTGGGTCTTGCCGACCACCTCGCGCATGGCGCTCTCGGCCACGTCCTTCACCGCGTCTTCCGGCTGGCGGGTGGCGAAGATGTATTTGGCGGCGTCGGCGACGCGCCAGGTGACGCTGAAGTCGACGTCGATGATCTGCTCGTCGCCGGTCAGCATCTGGCTGGCCGCCGTGGACTCCGCGTCGCCACCCGCGCCGCCGACGTCCGTGCGCTTGAGCTCGGTGACCGCCACCTTCTCCACGTGCTCGATCGGCGCGGGCAGGTGGTAGCGAAGGCCGGGCGTCTCGGAGCGCGAATAGGCGCCGAAGGTGAGCACGATGGCCTGTTCGCTGGGCTGGACGATGTAGAAGCCCGACAACGCCCAGAGGCCGAACGCACCGCCGATGACGATGGGGATCAGGCCGCGCCGGGGCCGGCCGCCGGGGCCGCCCATGAAGTCGCGGAAGCGTTCGCCCAGGCGGTCGAAATTGGCGTTGAAGTCGGGGCCGCCGGGCCGGCGCGGACCGCCGCCCCCGCCGGAGGGCCGACGTGGCTGGTCGCGTTTGTCGTCGCCGCCGGACGGCGAACCCCAGGGTCCCGGGTTGGCGTTGTCGTTCCAGGGCATCAGGCGGTTCGCGTCGTGCTCCCTCGGGACATTCACGCAGTCCCTTGAGCGCCGGTCCTTAAAGCCCCCCGCGGGCTTGTAAACCGTCGCCGTCAGCCGGATATGAGACCCCCACCTGAGCAAAGCAAGACAAAGCGGCATGAGCGAACCGGCAGGTCCGGACCGGACGGCGATCCTCCAGGCCCTCGACGCGGTGATCGATCCCAAGTCGGGGAAGGGGCTGACCGGCGCCGGCCTCGTGCGCGGCCTGGTGCTGCGCAGCGGCCGCGCGGCCTTCATGCTGGAAGTCGCGCCCGCCGACATCGACCTCTACCGCGCGGTGCGCGACAAGGCCGAGGAGGTGCTGGCCCTGGCCGACGGCGTCGAGGTGGCCCAGGTGGTCCTGACGTCCGAGCTGCAGGCCCCGTCTGCGCCGCAGCTGAAGGTCAGCCCGCGCCGGCCGCAGCCGGGCGAGGCTGCGCCCGCCCGCCGCGCCCGCATCGCCGAGGACCCGCAGGCGCAGCTCCACCCGATGGTGGACGCCGTGAAGCCGGCGCACGTGAAGAAGGTCATCGCGGTCGCCAGCGGCAAGGGCGGGGTGGGCAAGTCCACCGTCTCCACCAATTTGGCCGCCGCCTTCGCCGTGCTGGGAAAGCGCGTGGGCCTGCTGGACGCCGACATCTATGGCCCATCGGCCCCGACCATGCTGGGCGTCGAGGGCGAGCCGACCTTCGACGAGGAGAAGCGCCTCAACCCGATGGAGGCGTGGGGCGTGAAGGTCATGTCCATCGGCTTCATCGTCGAGCCGGGCACGGCCAACATCTGGCGCGGACCGATGGCCTCGTCGGCGCTGCGCAGCCTGCTGAACTCCAACTGGGGCACAGAGGCTGAGCCGCTGGACGTGCTGGTCCTCGACCTGCCGCCGGGCACGGGCGACATCCAGCTGACCCTGGTTCAGAAGCTGAAGATGGACGGGGTGGTGATCGTCTCGACGCCGCAGGAGATCGCCCTGATCGACGCGCGGCGCGCGGCCCAGATGTTCGAGAAGACCGGCGCGCCGATCCTGGGCGTGGTCGAGAACATGGCCTATTTCGCCGACAGCTCGGGCGTGAAGGTGCCGATCTTCGGCTCGGGCGGCGCGCGGCGCGAGGCCGAGCGGCTGGGCGTCCCCCTGCTGGCCGAGATTCCCATCGAGGTGCCGCTGCGCGAGGCCTGCGACGCGGGCCGGCCGTTGGTCAGCACGAACACCGAGAGCGCCGCGGCGCAGGCGTTCCTGGAGCTGGCGCGGAAGCTGGCGGACTAGGGCCTGCGCCGGGCTGGTAGGTAAAGACCGGCGCCTCGATCCGTTGGGGAGGTTCTCCTCCTCTCCCCGGTGACGCGAGGGGGAGAGGAGGGTGTCCGCTCTCCACCCTTCGCGGACGTTGGCGGCGCCCGCTGTCCGCCTACTTCGTCGCGTCCTTGATCAGCGTCCGCACGTCGTCGGCGAAGGCGCCGGCGGTGTCGCCGAGGTACAGCATGTGACCGGACGCGTAGCGGCGCAGCATGACCCGATCCATCGGCATCTTGGCCTGCTCGACCGAGTATTCCGCCGGCGCCGTGTGGGTGGTCAGGTCGTAGTAGCCCGAGGCCACCATCACCCGCAGCTTCTCGTTCCGCCGCATGGCGACCGCCAGGTCGGTGGCGAAGCTCTGGCCCTCGGGCACACCCTTGCGGTCCCAGTTCCACGACGGCAGCAGGTCCTTCCAGACGATGGCGCCGTAGGGGCGGTCCATCTCGACCTTCAGGTCATCGGCGATCATCTGGTGGAAGGCCGCCACGAAGCCCGGCACGTAGCGCCCCATGGCCGGGTCGTCGCCCACGGGATCGTTGCCGCTGTTGGCGAGCGGCAGGGTGTAGCGGCTGTCGTAGGCGCCCACCTGCAGGCCCTTGTCGGCCAGCACCATGCGGCCGAAGGCGGCGTCGGGGACCGCGAGGCTCTTCTCGAACGCGGCGGGCGGCAGGCCGGTGTAGCCTGCCAGCCGGTCGGCGATGGCGGCGCGCTCGGCCGCGCCCAGCGTGCCGGCCTTGGCCTTCTTCAGGGCGTCCAGGTAGTCGCCCTTGGCGAAGGCGGTGACCTCCTGGTGGAAGGCCTCCAGACCGCGGCCCCTGCGGTCGATCTTCTGGTGGTACCAGGCGGTGTCGGCCATGGCGGGCAGGCTGAGCGCCGTGCGCATCTCGGCCGCGCCGCCTTCGCCCGAGGCGTTGCGGGCGCCCAGCGTGGTGCCCAAGAGGACGACGCCGTTGAGGGTGATGCCTCGCATAACGCCCATGTAGAGCGGCCCACCCATCAGCGCGCGCGGCAGCACCGCGGCGCGGACCGAGCCGTAGCTCTCGCCCATCACGAACTTCGGGGAGTTCCACCGACGGTGCTCGCTGAGCCAGAGCTCGATGAACTGGCTGACCGTGTCGGCGTCCTCGTCGACGCCCCAGAAGTCGGCGGTGGTCCCCTTGCCGACCGGCTTGGACCAGCCCGTGCCCACGGGATCGATGAACACCAGGTCGGCCACGTCGATCAGGCTGTAGGGATTGTCGGTGATCCCGAACGGCGGGGTGTTGGAGGGGTTCACCTCCTGGTCCAAGACCACGCGGCGCGGGCCCACGGCGCCCATGTGCAGCCACAGCGACGACGAGCCCGGCCCGCCGTTGAACACGAACAGCACCGGCCGCTTCGGGTCGATAGGGCCGTCCTTGAGGTAGCTGAACGAGAAGATCGAGCCGATCGGTTCGGCGGCGCGATTGTAGAGGTAGGTCTCGCCGGCGATGGCCGTGTAGGCGATCTTCTGGCCCTTCACGGTGATCGCGCGCTTGGTCACGAACCGCTTCGGCGCGGGCAGAGGCTCGACGGGCCCCGGCGCGGTCGGCCGCGACATCGGGATCGAGAACGGCCCGGCGTTGGCTGCGGGCGGCGCGGCCGGCGGCGGGGTCTGGGCCTGGACGGAGGTGGCGACCGTCAGCGCAACGCCAACCGCCAGGATGTTTCGCAGGGAGGCCGATCCTGCGTAGCCCCTCCCC
>Ga0065165_1000529_pt1 | contig 58349 bp, 53 predicted proteins | sample AraplaMF_Cvi_mMF_FD_63813 | JGI IMG/M metagenome (GOLD analysis project Ga0065165, IMG submission 63813) | Arabidopsis root microbial communities from the University of North Carolina, USA - plate scrape MF_Cvi_mMF (version 2) (version 3) | ecosystem: Host-associated > Plants > Roots >...
GAGGTGGCCCGGAGGGCCGGAGGGGGCAGGCGCCAACGCATCACGCCGCCCTCTTGGGCCGATGCACCGCGGTCACCAGCACGTAGCTGAGCAGCATCAGCAGATACCAGGCGCCCAGCTTGGCGGGCGACACCATGGTCCAGCCGTGGCGTTGGCTGGGATAGGCCCAGGCGCCGGCCAGGGTGCCCAGGTTCTCGGCCAGCCAGATGAACAGGGCCACCAGGACGAAGCCCAGCAGCAGCGGCATGCGACGCGGCGTCCGGTCCACCGTGAACACCACGAAGGTCCGGCCGAACAGCACCGCCGAGGCCGCGAACAGACCGACCCGGATGTCCGGCCCATAGTGGTGGGTGAAGAAGTTCAGATAGGCCAGGACCGCCAGGACCCAGGTCGTCCAGATCGGCGGATAGCGCACGAACCGGAAGTCCATCAGCCGCCAGATCCGGGCGATGTAGCTGCCGACGCAGGCGTACATGAAGCCGCTGAACAGCGGCACGCCGGCGATCTTCAAATGGCCGGGCTCGGGATAGATCCACGCGCCGTGGGCGGTCTTGAACATCTCCATCGCCGTGCCGACGACGTGGAACGCCCCGATCACCGCCGCTTCGTCCCGGCGCTCCAGCTTCAGGGCCAGCAGGCTGACCTGGATGGCCAGCGAGGCCAGCACCAGAAAATCGTAGCGGGCCAGGGCCGCGTCCTTGGGCCAGACCAGGTGCGTGCCGACGATCAGGGCCAGCATCAGCCCGCCGAACAGGCAGGCCCAGGCCTGCTTGAGGCCGAACAGCAGGAACTCGTGGGCCCAGCCGTTGATCCGCGAGCGCTCGGCCCAGGGCCGAACCGCGGCGTCGAAGGCCGTGACCCGGTCCTTGATCCACGCTTTGAAGCCCGGCCCAGGGGCGCCATATGTGCGTCCATGACCTCCTCGATCTTCCCGCCCGCCGCCGACAAGACCGCCCTGGAGCGCGGCGCCGCCATCGCCCCGCGCTTCGACGCCCACGGCCTGGTGGCGGCCATCGCCCAGCACGCCGACACCGGCGAGATCCTGATGTTCGCCTGGATGAACGACGAGGCCCTGAAGCTGACCCTCGACACCGGGATCGCCCACTATTTCAGCCGCTCGCGCGACGCCCTGTGGAAGAAGGGCGAGACCAGCGGCCAACTGCAGGTCGTCACCGAACTGCGGATCGACTGCGACCAGGACGCCGTGCTGATCAAGGTCCGCCCGCAAGGCGACGGCGGCGCCTGCCACGTGGGCTTCCGCTCGTGCTTCTACCGCGTCTGGGAAAACGGCGCGCTGGTCGAGCGCGAGGCTTAGGGCGCTTCTCATCGCTCCAGCCTGGCCCGCCCGCGTGAAGCCGGCGGCCAGGGACCGTGCAGACCGCGTCAAGAACGCGCCCGAAGAACGTCGTTCCGCCAGTCTTGCGCACGGCCCGATCTGTGGCATCGTCACCCCGGGGACTTCGAGGGGGCGACACATGGCCGAAGCAGCTCTGCAAACCGGCGCGCGAGCGAGCGTCTCGCGGCAATTCTATTTCGCCATGGCGCTGACGTGCCTGGCCATCGCGGTGCTCGGCTTCGTGCCGACCTATTTCGCGCCGATGGTGCAGGGCCGGTTCAAGGGTCCGCCACTGGTGCATATCCACGGCCTGGTGCTGTTCGCCTGGATGGCGTTCTTCTGCACCCAGACCTGGCTGGTGGCCCAGGGCAAGACCCTGGCCCACCGCACCTGGGGCGTGCTGGGCGTGTCCATCGCCACCGCCATGGTGTTCGTGGTCACCGCCATCGTCTCGTGGCGAATTTCCCAGGCCTCGCTGCCCGGCCAGCCGGCGGGCCTGGCGCACGGGGTGCGCGCCTTCGCCTGGGTGAGCATCGGCGAGATCGCCTTCTTCATCGGGGCGTTCGCCCTGGCGATCGTCTACGTCAAGCGGCCGGAAATCCATAAACGCCTGCTGCTGCTGGCCACGATCTCGCTGCTGGGCGCGCCGATCGCCCGCTGGTTCCTGACCCTCCTGGCGCCGTCGGCCCCGCCGCCCCCGGCCGCGCCGCCGTCCGGCCTGCCGGCGATGTTCGTCCCGCCGGTGTTCGTCGCCGTTCCGCCGGCGCTGATCGGCGACATCCTGCTGCTGGTCGCCATGTGGGTGGACTGGCGCACCCGGGGCCGGCCCCACCCGGTTTATCTGATCGGCGGAGGGCTGATGGTGCTGCTGCACGCCACCCAGGTCCAGGTCGCGGAATCGCCGGCCTGGCAGGCGGCGGCCGCCGCCATCGGCCACATCACGGGCTGACGGCTTGCGCCGGGGCGTGGGGCGACCGACAAAGCCTGATGACCACCGCCCCATAACCACTTCTCAAGCCCTGATCGCCTTCGGCCTCGCCGCCGGCCTGCTGACCATCACGCCCGGCCTCGACACCGCCCTGGTGCTGCGCACGGCCGCGGCCGAGGGTTGGCGGCGCGCGGCCGCCACGGCGATCGGGATCGGCCTGGGCTGCCTGGCCTGGGGCGCGGCGGCGGCGTTCGGGGCCGGGGCCCTGCTGGTGGCCTCGCACGCCGCCTATACGATCCTGAAATGGGCTGGGGCGGCCTATCTGGTCTGGCTGGGCGTCGCCCCGCTACGCAAGCCGCGCGAGCGCTTCGACACCGGGGCGGGCGCGGCGGCGCCCTCGGGCGGCCTGGTGGCGGCCCTGGCCAAGGGCTTCTGGAACAACCTGCTGAACCCCAAGGTCGGGGTGTTCTACGTGTCTTTCCTGCCGCAGTTCGTCCCGGCCGGCGCCAGCCCCGCCGCCTTCGGCCTGCTGCTGGCCGCGATCCACGTGGTCATGGGCCTTATCTGGGCCGGCGGCCTGATCCTGGCCACCGCCCCGATCGCCAAGGCGCTGAGAAAGCCCGGCGTCGTCCGCTGGCTGGACCGGGCCACCGGCGGGGTGTTCGTGGCGTTCGGCGTGCGGATCGCGCTGGAGCGACGCTAGGGTCGCTAGAAGCTCCGCAGATAGGCTTGGAACATGTCGGCCATGGCGTCGGCATAGGCCTCGATCTCGGCGGGCGTCCGGGGACTTTCCGAGAAGGCCTTGCCCACCTGGCTGAGCGTGGCCTTGATCAGGTCGCCGGCCAGGACGCGCGTCGCCTCGGAGGCCCCGGGCAGCACCTCGCGCATGAAGCCCTGGACGATGTCGGCGCCCGCCGCCTTGGCGTCCTGGGCCTCGGGCGCGTCGCGATAGAGCGGCGCCGCGTCGCTGAGCGCCACGCGCATGGCCGCCTCCTCGCATTCGGAGCGGACGAAGGCGTGAACTAGGGTCCGCAGCCGATCCAGGGGCGGCCGCGCGACGTCGGCCAGGATGGCGCGCAGCAGGTCGGTGGTCTGGCGCCATTCGTCGCTCTGCAGCCGAAACAGGATCGCCGCCTTGTTCGGGAAGTACTGGTAGACCGAGCCGACGCTGACCCCGGCCTTCTCGGCCACCCGCGCCGTGGTGAAACGCCCCGCGCCCTCCGTGGCCAGAACCTGAACAGCCGCCTGCAGGATCGCCGCCACCAGGTCGTTGGAGCGGGCCTGGCGAGGCTGCTTTCGTGAGGAAATCCGGTGGCTTGGGCGATCGGTCATGGCGTGCGCGGGCAATGCGAATAGGAAACCTGACGGATTAGTCGCATTTTTTGTCCGGCGCAACGACACGCGCTTTTGCACTGGAAATACCGATGAACACCCTGACCACCACCCCGCTGGCGCCCTTGCTGGAGCGCCTGTTCGCGCAGGCCGACGAGACCTCGCCGATGGACCTGCCCGCCGCGGCCGCCCTCACGCCCGAGGACCTCGCCCGCCTGATGCGCAGCAAGACCCACTATGTCGACTTCTATGGCCAGATGAAGGACATGCCCCTGGCCGTCTCGCGCGAGACCGGCGTCCTGCTCTACATGCTGGCACGCGGCGCCAAGGTCCGCACGATCGTCGAGTTCGGGACCTCGTTCGGCATCTCGACCCTGCACTTGGCCGCGGCCCTGCGCGACAACGGCGGCGGGCGCCTGATCACCAGCGAGTTCGAACCCTCCAAGGTGGCGCGGGCCCGGGACAACCTGACGGCGGGCGGCCTGATCGACCTGGTCGAAATCCGCGAAGGCGACGCCCTGCAAACCCTGGCCGTCGATCTGCCCGAGACGATCGATCTGGTCCTGCTGGACGGCGCCAAGGCGCTGTATCCCGAAATCCTGGACCTGCTGGAAAGCCGCCTGCGGCCCGGCGCCCTGATCGTCGCCGACAACGCCGACTACGCGCCCGACTATCTGGCGCGCGTGCGCTCGCCGGCGGCGGGCTATCTGTCCACGCCGTTCGCCGAGGACGTCGAGCTGTCCATGCGGTTGGGCTGAGGGCGGCGGCAAGCCCAGGGCTTCAGCCCCAAGATCGGTTGTCATCCCGGGCGTAGCGAAGCGGAGACCCGGGACCGCCGGAAGCTCCGAGTCCACTCCCCGGTCCCGGATCTTCGCGCTGCGCGCTCGTCCGGGATGACAACGTCAGGCGGGCTCCGGGTCCAGCGCGCCCCTACCCCTCCGCCAGCGCCTTCACGCCCCCGCCGTCCCCCGGCGTCACGACGAACCGCTTCAGCACCCGGGTCTCGTACTTGGGGTCCAGGATCGTCGACACGGCGATCAGCTCGCCCGTCGCCCGGCCGTGCTCGAGGGTCAGCAGCAGGAAGCCCTTGGCGCTCTGGTCGGTGAACTTCACCTCCTTGTTGCGCGCCGCATAGGCCTGGTCCAGCGGCGCGCCGGGCAGGTAGTCGCCGTAGCCGGGCGAGGTCACCGAGGTGACGCCGAACTCGGCCGCCACCCGCGTGGCCCCCGCGTCGTCCCACAGTTCATTGGCCCAGAAGGCGTGGCTGTCGCCCGACAGCACGATCGGCCGGGCCTTGTAGGCCTTGAAGATGTCGTGGACCCGGGTCCGGTCGGCCGGATAGCCGTCCCAGGCGTCCAGGTTGCCGGGCAAGCCGGCCAGGGACAGGCCGCGGCCCTGTTCGACCGGCTTGGCGACATAGGCGGGCAGCTTGGCCAGCAGGGCGCCGTAGGCCGCCTCGCCCATGGCCGCCTTCAGGTCGGGCGGGACCACCCGGGCCATCACCACCTGGTTGCCCAGCACCTGCCAGGCCGTGCCGGCCTTTATCGAGGCGTCGACCTCGCGCGCCAGCCACTGCTCCTGGCCCTGGCCCATCATCCGGCGATCGGGATCGTTCAGCTTGGCCACGAAGGCGGCGACGTCGGGCTTGCCGTCCTTGATCGGCAGGTCATGGGCATAATCGAGCTGGTGGGTGCGGGCCGTCAGCCGGGTCTCGGTCATCAGCAGGGTGACGACGTCGCCGAACTGGAAGCGGCGCCAGGAGGCCTCGGGCAGGGTCCCGGCCGCCGGTTCGCGGATCGGCATCCACTCGTAATAGGCCTTGATGCCGGCCGCCTTGCGCTTGGCCCAGTCGCCCTCGGTGGCGGGCTGGTGGTTCTCGGCCCCGCCGATCCAGCTGTTGTCGGCGGTCTCGTGGTCGTCCCAGACCACGATCCACGGCGCGCGGGCGTGGGCGGCCTGCAGGGCCGGGTCGGTCTTGTAGAGGGCGTGGCGGCGGCGGTAGTCGTCCAGGCTGAGCAGCTCGCGCGGCGGGTCGGGCACGCGGGTCCGGGCGGTCGGCGAGGCCATGCCGTAGTCGTCGGGCGCGGCGCCGTACTCGTAGATATAGTCGCCCAGGTGCAGCACCGCGTCGACGCGCGGCAGCCTGGCGACGGCGTCATAGGCGTTGAAATAGCCGTTCGGATAGAGGCTGCACGAGACCACGGCCAGGACCACGTCGCGGACCTGGCCCTTGGGCAGGGTGCGCGTGCGGCCGCCGACGCCCTTGCCGACCGGCTTGCCGTTCCTCACGTACCGGAAGCGGTAGAAATAGTCCGTCGCCGGCTTCAGGCCGGTGACGTCGACCTTGACCGTATAGTCGCGGGCCGACACCGCCGTGGCCTGGCCCTGGCGGACGATGGCCTTGAAGCCCGGGTCCGTGGCCACGTCCCAGCGCACGGCGATCGGGGCGGTGGTCGCCTCGGCCGTGATCCGGGTCCACAAGACCACCCGGTCCTCCAGCGGATCGCCCGAGGCGGCGCCGTGCAGGAACGCGGCCCGGCCGGCGAAATAGGTCCGGGGCTTGGCCGCAACGGCCTCGCCGGCCGCGCCCGCGCCGCCCAGGCCGAAGAGGGCCAGGGCCCTGCGTCTGTCGATGGTCATGCTCAACTCCCCGGGGATTCGCCGCGCCGCTTGGCGTTCTCGTGCGTTAGCCCCCGGAGACAACAGCAGGATGACGACGCCTGTCCAGCCAAAGCCGTGGGGACACGCGCATGCGCATGTCCCGGCCGTGTCCACCCCTACCGTCGCAGCGAGAACGTCGCGCCGTAATGGCGCGGGTTGCCGGCGATGAAGCTCGGGACGCCGCCGGCGGCGGCCATGAGCAAGGTGGTGCGGAAGGCGCGCATCGACTATCCCCTTCGGACGCAAGGCTTGAACCTGAGCCGTTAGCCGCGGGCGAGGTCGGCGATACCGACATCCCCCTGACCGAGACATGAAGACGCCTTGATCCCGCCGCCCGACCCGACCGCGCCGCTCGTCGACGACGAGATCGACGACCTGGACCTTCCCGATGCGGAGGCCGGGGTCGGCGGCGAGGTCGTGCGGATCGCGCTGGGTCCGGACCTGGCCGGCCAGCGGCTGGACAAGGCCCTGGCGACCGCCGCGCCGGAGCTGTCGCGCGCCCGCCTGCAGGCCCTGATCGCCGCCGGCCAGGTGTCGCTGGTCGTCGAGGGCCGCGACCCGCGGCCGATGACCGACGGCAAGGCCAAGGCCCCGGCCGGCGTCTACCATGTGCGGGTCCCGCCGCCGGTCGCCGCCGAGCCGGAGCCCGAGGACATCCCCCTCAGCGTGCTCTACGAGGACGCCCACTTGATCGTCGTCGACAAGCCGCCGGGCATGGCCGCCCACCCCGGTCCCGGCTGCGAGACCGGCACCCTGGTCAACGCTCTGCTGTTCCATTGCGGGGCCAGCCTGTCGGGGATCGGCGGGGTGGCGCGGCCGGGCATCGTCCATCGGCTGGACAAGGAAACCTCCGGCGTGATGGTGGCGGCCAAGACCGACGCCGCCCACCAGGGGCTGTCGGCCCTGTTCGCGGCCCACGACATCGACCGCATGTACCTGGCCCTGACCCGCGGCGCGCCGCATCCGGCGGTCGGCACGATCGAAACGCGCCTGGGCCGCTCGCCGCATGACCGCAAGAAGATGGCGGTGCTGAAGACCGGCGGCCGCGAGGCGGTCACCCACTATCGCGTCGAGAAGACGTTCGGCTCGCCGGACAAGCCGGTGGCCGCGCGCGTCGCCTGCCGGCTGGAGACCGGCCGCACCCACCAGATCCGCGTGCACATGGCCAGCAAGGGCAGTCCTTGCCTCGGCGACCCCGTCTACGGGGCCGGCGCCCCGGCCGCACCGGTCAAGGCGGCGCTGACCCAGATCGGCTTCACCCGCCAGGCCCTGCACGCCGCGGTGCTGGGCTTCGTCCACCCGATCACCGGCCAGACCCTGCGGTTCGAGACCCCCTTGCCCCCCGACATGGCCGCGCTGGAGGCCGCCCTTGAAGCCCTGTGACGTGGTCCCCAGCTAGACCTTGCCTGGCCGATACATTCAGGCCCTAATTCGGTTACAGACCGGGCCCACTGTGGCGGGGTCGGAGGTTTCGTCCATGTTCGCGTCCCGCATCGCCCTCGCCGCCGCTCTCCTGGCCCTGCCGCTGGCCCTGCCCGGCGCGGCGCTCGCCCGTTCGGCCGACGACGAGGTCGTGACCACCGCCGCTTCGCGCGCCACCCGCCCCCCAACCGAGGCCGAGCTGGAGAAGGCCAAGGCCGACGCCCAGGCCCGCGACGCAGCCGAACGCGCCAAACCGGCCGCCGTCGACCCGCTCTCCGCCTGGATGGCCGACGCGCCGCCGGTCCAGGGCGGTCCGATCAACTACGCGCCGCGCGCGGACCTCGACGTGAACGGCTATCCGCTGGACAAGGACGGCAAGCGCCAGGTCCACGGCGAGGTCGGCGTCAGCGTCGGCACCGGCGGCTATCGCAGCGGCTATGTCTCCAGCCTGATCCCGATCGGCGAAACCGGCACCCTGGGCGTCGCCGTCAGCCAGACCGACTTCGGCAAGCACGGCGGCTACGGATACGGCGGCTACGGTGGATATGGCGGCTATGGCGGCGGATACGGCTACGGCTGGGGGCCGCGCGGCGGGACCTCCCAGTCCCTGGCCCTGTCGCTGGACATGCGCGGCGGCGGCGGGCGGAGCCGGTCCGACACGCCGGAAGGCTGCGCGCCCGGCTTCCGCGACGGCGACCGCTATGTCGAGCCGGTCTGGGTGACCCAGATGCGTGGCGACAAGAGCTGCGCGGCGGCCGCCGAACGCCCGTAGGTCCGCCCCTGAGACCTATCGTCTCGGGGCCGAACGGGCCGGCCTTGTTCGCCGATACTTAAGAGCTTGCGGTCAAGGTGCCCGCCTCAGGGCGTCATCGGACCGATCTATGCAGCCGGACATCACCGCTTTCCACCACCCCGCCACCGGGCGGGTGACCTATCTGATCGCCGACCCGGCCACCCTGCTCTGCGCGTTCGTCGACCCCGTCCTCGACTACGACCCGCTGACCCAGGCCGTCGACACCCGCTTCATGGACGCCATCATCGCCGACGTCCGCGCCAGGGACCTGGGCCCGACCTGGATCCTGGAGACCGGCCTGCACACCGACCACCTGTCGGCGGCCGGCCACCTGAAATACGAAACCGGCGCCTCGATCTGCATCGGCGCCCCGGTGCTGGACAGCCTCAAGCGCCTGGTCCCGGTGCTGGGCGGCGACGGCGTCGACCTGGACGGCTGGGACTTCGACAAGCTGGCCCAGGACGGCGAGTCCCTGCCGATGGGCGGCATCGAGATCACCGCCATCTCCCTGCCCGGCCGCCTGCCGGGGGCCACGGCCTACCAGGTCGGCGACGTGGTCTTCGCCGGCTCGGCCCTGCTGCCGCCCGACCAGGGCCTGGACGACAGCGCCGCCCCGGGCGCCGACGCCGCCGGCCAGCACGCCGCCGCCCGCCGGCTGCTGGGCCTGCCGCCCGAAACCCGCCTGCTGGTCGGCCGGACCGGCGCGGCCGCCGACGCCTGGAACACCACCGTCGCCGACCAAAAGGCCCGCAACATCGACGCCGGCGACGCCGTGCCGGCCGAGGCCTTCGTCGCCCGCCGCGCCGCCGTCCCGGCCGCGCCCGGCCCGCTGGCCGCCCCGGCCCTGCAGGTCGGCGTCCGCGCCTTCCGCCTGCCGCCCGAAGGCGAGGACGGCAAGCGCTTCCAACCCGTCGATATCAGTTCTATTTAAAAACCCACTTGCCTTGCCCTAGCCGTCACGCCTAGATGCTTCGCACGCGAATAATCGGGAGACGCCGCCGTGGCCGAAGACAAGAGCGCTGAACTGACCGCCGCCCAGGCCGACAACCTGCCGGGCCTGCTGGGCCTGGAATGGCAGGAAGCGGTCCCGGGCCGCGTCGTCGGCCGCATGACGGTGGCCAAGCATCACATGGCCCCCAACGGCTTCCTGCACGCCGCCAGCGTCATCGCCCTGGCCGACAGCGCCTGCGGCTACGGCTGCGTGGTGTCGTTGCCCGACGGCGCCAGCGGCTTCACCACCATCGAGCTGAAGTCCAACTTCCTGGGCACGGTGCGCGAGGGCGGCGGCGTGGCCTGCGAGGCCAGCCTGGTCCACGGCGGCCGCAACACCCAGGTCTGGGACGCGATCGTCACCGCCGAGGCCACCGGCAAGACCATCGCGCTTTTCCGCTGCACCCAGATGGTTCTCTATCCGAAAACCTGAGGCCCGCCGGGCCGGCGCGTCGGAAACCGCGTCCCACGACACAAAAGCTTGTCACAGGCTCTTGCGCTCTTCGGGCGACGCCGCTAGGTATCCCGCCCTCACTCAAGGCGCGCCCCCGGGCGGCCTGCGAAGACCCCCTGGAGAGGTGGCAGAGTGGTCGAATGTACCGCACTCGAAATGCGGCGTGCCTGGAAGGGCACCGTGGGTTCGAATCCCACCCTCTCCGCCACTACCCATTGATTTTATTAGATAGTTCGCCGCTGGCGAACACCCTCCTACAACTGGAGTAGCAGTCCCGCGCCCGTTGGCGACACGGGGCCATTGTCGGGTTATTTTTCTTGGCCGGCGGGCGATCGTCGGAAGGCGCGGTACTTCAGCGCGGCCGAAGTCACGAGCTTGGGTTCCATTTCCCGGTACATCTCGCGAAAATAGGTTTGGGCCTTCGGCGTCGTCATGCCTTGAAGCGCCAGAGTGACCATCCTTTGGTGGGAAACGGCGCACTCGGGCGCAACGCCATTAGCAACGGATACAGCCACCGTGAAGGCGTCCCCCTCTCCAGGGCCGCTAGCGCAAAGCCCCGAAGTTCCGCCGCCCGCTCCGGCGACCCCGCCAGACGTTCGAAGTCGAACCCCTGTTCCCCGACCCATTGCTCCCCCGCCGGCTCAGCGGATCGGCACAAGCATCGTGAAGGTCGCGCCGCCACCTGGCGTTCGCCCCACCTTCACCGCGCCGCCGTGGGCGGCCATGGCCTCCTGAACGATGGTGAGGCCGAGCCCCGCGCCGGGGGTCCGGTGCTCCCGTCGCCAGAAAGGCTCGAAGATCCTCCGCCCGTCTTCGTCGGCGACACCGCCGCCGTGATCGATCACATGGATCTCCCCGGCCGATGTCACCCGCACCTCGACGGTCCCGCCAGGCGGCTCGGCGCGGGTCGCGTTTCGCACCAGATTGGTGAGCGCGCTCTCCAGCACGGCGACGCCCCCACGGGTCGGCAGCCGCGTCACCATCGGAACGAGAGCCAGGTCCCGTCCCTCGGCGAGCGCCAGGGGCGTGCAGTCCGCCACCACGTCTCGGGCCAGGGCCACGAGATCGAGGGGCTCCTCGAGCGGTACGTCCCCGCGCTCGAGCCGCGCCACGAACAGAAGCTGGTCCACCAGGCTCCGCATCCGCTCCACGTCGCGCCGGAGCGCGGCGGTGAGTTCGCTCTCGGGCTGACTGTCGACGCGCGCCGCGAGGATCGCCAGCGGGGTCCGCATTTCGTGCGCCGCCTGGGCCGCGAAGCGCTGCTGGCGGCTGAAGCCTTCGTCGAGACGCGCGAGAGCCATGTTGATGGAACGGACGAGCGACACCAGCTCGCTTGGCACCCCGACGCCCTCTGGCAGCCGCATCTGGCGGGTGCGCAGGTCGATCTGCGCCGCTTGGGCAGAGGCCCGCTCGAGGGGCTCCAGCGCCCTGCGGATCACCAGCGGCACGATCAGGATCGAGCCCAGCAGAACGATGGCCATGACGCGCAGGACATTACCGCCCGTTTGCGCCGCAAGGGCCGGCAGGTCCGCGAGCCGGAAGCGGTTGCCCGTGCTGACGACGGTGACCTCGCCCCAACGGGTGCGCTCGGCGGTGGCGACGACCATCGATCCGGCGAGCGGCCCTCGCGTGAAGGCGAAGGTGGCGCTGGCGAAACGGGGCAGGCCCTGCATCTCGAGGGCGTCCACCAGGTCCCTGGACGAGCCGGCAAGCGGTTGGCCGGCGTGGATCGCGGCCAAGCGCACCTGCGGGCGGTCATGCCGGAATGCGCGCAGCGTGGCCGTGTCGCCGATCCGCGGCGCCCCTCCCGGACCGGCCTCCAGCGAGCGGACGACCAGGTTCGCGGCGTTCAGATGCGCGAATGCGTACTGGTCCCCGGGCTGGGGCGACAACACGAACTTCAGGGCGATCACCACGATGGCCAGCAGCGATTGCATGGCGATGAACCAGGCGATGAGGCGCCCCCCGAGCGAGGTCGAGAACCGCCTCATACCGCCCTCAGGAGATAGCCCACGTTGCGGACGGGATGGATCACGACGCCGGCCTCGAGCGCCGCGAGCCGCTTGCGCAGGCGCGAGACGTGCCCGTCCAGCGACTTCGGCTGGATCTCGTCGTCGAGGCCGTATACGGCCTCGAGCAAGCTGTGCCGCTGGACCACGCGCCCCGCCCGGCGGATGAGCGCCTTCAGCGCCAGCAGCTCGCGCCGCTTCAGAAGCAGCGGCGCGTCCCCGACGAACAGCTCCTCCCGATCGGGCGCGAAGGAGAGGCGTCCGCAGATGATCCGGGGCGCCGGCTCCGCGCCGGGCCGCCGCAGGGCCGCGCGGATGCGCGCCATGAGTTCATCGGTGAAGAAGGGCTTGGTGAGGTAGTCGTCCGCGCCCGCGTCGAGGCCTCCCACCTTCTCGTCGAGTTCATCCCGCGCGGTGAGCACGATCACCGGCGTCCCAGGCTGAAGGGTCCGGATGAGGGGGAGGAGCTTCACCCCGTCGCCGTCCGGGAGCCCGCGATCGAGCAGCACCAGGCCGTATTCGGCGATGGCCAGGATGTGGCGCGCCTCTTCGAGCGAGCCCGCGCGGTCCACCAGGAATCCGGCCTTGGCGAGGTTCGCGGCCACAAGCGCCGCCATCTCGGGCTCGTCCTCGATCAACAGGATGCGTGTCATGCGGGCGGACGACCGTCAGGAGCAGGGAAGGATCGGCGCGGGCGCACCCTAGCACAACCTTGGGCGCGTAGGCGGGTCGCCGTCCTGTCGAACGGAGCCCTCCCATGGCCAACCTGTCCCTGCCCACCCCCGCCGCCGCCGTCCTCGCGGCCCTTGTGCTGGCCGTCCTGGCCGCGCCGCGGCTCCTGCGCCACGCGGTGCGCCTGCGTCGACGACGCGGCGGAGCCGCCAGGGATCGGCTCTGGAACCTGTTCTATGGGCTCGACTGGGGCGAGGTCGCCACCAACAACTACGGCTTCGCCCCAGCCGACGGCGACGCGCCCGAGCGCCATCAGTTGCAGATGTACGCCGAGCTCCTTGCTCTGCTGCGCGCACGGGGCGGCCCGGGTCGGACCACCGACCTCCTCGAGGTGAGCTGCGGTCGCGGCGGGGGACTGGCGCATCTGGCCCGCCTCTGGCCCTCTCCGCTGAAGGCGATCGGACTGGACGCCTCGGAACAGGCGATCGCCGCCTGCCGCCGCCTGCACGGCGACGTCCCGGGTCTGACGTTCGTGCGCGGATCGGCGCTCGCCCTGCCTTTCCCCGACGGCGTGTTCGACGTCGTGGTCAATGTGGAGGCCTCCAACGACTATGGGGACTTCGCTGGCTTCTTCCAGGAAGTGTGCCGGGTCCTGCGCCCGGGCGGGGTCCTGCTCTACTGCGATACGCGCCGGGCCGAGGAGGCCGAACGCGTCGCCGCCACGATGCGGGCCGCCGGCCTGCAGGGCGACTGGCGTGACATCACCGAGCACGTGGTGGCCGCCTGCCGGGCGGACACCCCGCGGCGCCTGGCGCTGATCCGCCGACGGGCGCCGTGGTTCCTCAGGCTGGCGTTTGAGACCGACCTGCGCAGCTATGCGGCGGTCGAGGGCAGCGCGAAGTTCGAGGCGTTCGCCGCACGAAAGCGGCTGTACCTCATGACCTGCGCCGTCAAGCCGCCGCTCCTCCTCGGTGCGCCCGTCAGCCGGCCCGCCGCGGACGTGATCGCCCGATGATCGGGTCGCCGGCGCCAGCCTCAAAATCGCCGGACCACGCCCAGCGCAAGGCTGGTCTGGTTCCTGGATCCTCGCAGCCGGACGAGCGGGCTCCCCGCGGCCTCGTCCATCAGGCGCTCGTAGGCCGCCGATCCGATCACGCTCCATCGAGGGTCCAAGCTCCAGCGCAGGCTCAAGCCCACCTCTCCCGCCTGCAGGCCCGGGTCCGGTGCGTAGCGGGGCAGGCCGCTGGGCTCCGCGCGGCCGTCGACCCCATAGTAGCTGCGCATGAAGTCCCGATCGGCGTAGGTCAACGCACCCCGCGCCCCGAGCACCACCCGCGGCGACAGCGGCCGCTCGAAGGACAGGCTGGCCTGCAGGGTCTGGCCTTGGTGGGTCCCGGAGACGTCGTGCAGGTAGTCGACGCCGGCGACGAGGCGGCCGCCGCCAAGGTCGCCACTGTATGTGAGACGGACGCCCGCCTCGACCGCATCATCCAGTTCCGGCAGCTTCCGCACGACGGGGTCGGAGACGTCGTGGCGTCCCAGTCGATAGTGTAGCAGCGGCCCGAACACGAGGCGGGGGTCGCGCGCGACGTCGACCACGGCGCCCCCGCCGCCCACCACGATCGTATAGCCGGCCCGCTCGTAGCGAAGCACGACGAAGGGGAGCGGCCGGACCTTGTAGTCGTCCGAGCCTGGGTAGTCCGGGCGATAGAGCGCCCCGGCCCCGACCGCCACCTGCAGCGGCGCGTCACTGGCGGCGGGAGCCGCAAGGGCCGGCCCCACCTGCACGATCAAGGCCGAAAGGCCCCCCACGAATCCCATTTGACGCCGACGCATCGCACCCCTCGATCAAGCCGCTGGAAGACCCGGTGACCGATGGCGGATAGCCTACGGAGGTTGCGCGGGGGCGCCGGCGGGAGGTCGAAGATTTCGTCTGCGCCGCCGAAGGGCGCCGAGCGACACCGACGCCAGCGGTCCGGGCGGCCAGCATGTCAACAAGACCGATAGCGCCGTTCGCGCCACCCACCGCCCCACCGGTCTGGTCGCCACCGCGCAAGAACAGCGCTCGCAGCACGCCACCGCAAGCTGGCGCGACTGAAACTCGCCATGATGATCGAAGAACAGCGGGCCGCGTCACGCGACAAGGCCCGCCGATCGCAATGGAGCCTCCACCAGCAACTTGAGCGCGGCAATCCTGTCAGAACCTACAAGGGGGTCCGCTTCACGCCGAAATCGGCGACCTGAACCCAAACGGGGTGGGCGAAATCCTGCGAATTTCGCCCACCCCTTCCAACCGGAGCCGCTTCCGATCCTGGGCCCGACGCCTTCGGCCGCTCACCATCCGTTGCAGCCGTTCATCAGGTCGGGTTGCAGTCGATGCGAGGTCGCCTAACATCTTGCCGCCCCCTACATTTGGATTCCCAGAGCGATGCCGGAAGTGATCACAACGTGTCGCCTCACGCGAGATACCGCCGGGCTGCTTGAGAACATCGCGGAAGAGGTCTTCGACGAGGAAATTAACGCCCAACGGCTTGCAACCTATTTGGAGTCGCCGGGGCACCTGATGATCATCGCGGTTTGCGGAAAGCAGGTTATCGGCCAGGTCGCGGCCTATGTTCACCGCCACCCCGATCAAGCATCGGACGTCTACATCGACAATCTGGGCGTGGCTCCGCCGTTCCAGCGACGTGGTGTGGCGCGACGCCTTGTCGACGAAGTGTTGGCATGGGGCAAAACGCTGGAATGCCGCCAGGCGTGGATCGTTACGGACACCGAGAACAATGCCGCTCGCGCCCTCTACGAAAGTCGGGGCGCCACGGCCGAGCCGATTGTGATGTTCTCCTACAAGCTCTGACCTGCCGCCGGTCGTGGACATAGCCGCGACCGCAGGCGTGGGTTCCGGGGTGTTCGGCGCGATCAGCGCCTACAACGGCTTTGGCCAGACCGCCGAACTCAAGGAGATCAATGCGAAGCTAAACCGCGTAATCGGTTTGCAGTTGGAGACCCTGCAGGCCACCAAGGATCTCGGAATACAAATCCGGCAAGATCTCGAAGTGACCCTTGTCATAAGCTTGAATCAGACCTCGGCCGATTTGGGAATCCACCGATTCACAGAAATCTCAACCCGCCCTAGACGCGCTCTTTCGGCTGGCTATTGCGCGATCTTGCCCGCCACGATGCCGCCGGCGCCGCGCGCGACATAGACCGTTCCGTACTCGAGCGGGTCGCCGGCGAGCACGCCGCCGTCGTTGAACCGATGGACATCATCGTTGATGCGCACCCAGTTCTTGCCCTCGTCATCGGAGCGCCAGATGCCGGTCTGGCCCTTGATCTTCCCCGCCAGGTAGACCGCGGGATAGGTCTGGTTGGGCGGGGCCTTGCCGAAGCCGATGTGCCAAGCCTCGTCGACTCCTTTTATGCCGGCCAGCGGTTTGGCGGCTTCCGCCGAATGGAGCAGGCCGAACGGCCCGGCCAGCCACAGGTCGCGCGCGCGTCCGGGGACCACGGCGAGCTCGGAGTCGTTCCAACCGGGGACGGGAGGAATGCCCTTGATCACCGGTTTGAAGCTCTTGCCCCCGTCGACGCTGATCAGGATCTGCCCGCCCGCGCCGTCGTGGACATAGAAGACCCCGTCGACGGCTCTGTCGGCCACCGGGACGACCTTGCCGTCGGCGTCCTGCGGCCAGCCGGCCGCCGGCGTCCAGGTCTTGCCCTTGTCGAAGGAGTAGTAGCCCTTGTCCCGCGGCATGGTCCAGACGATCGAGGTCGCCTCGGCGGAGACGGCGAGCTTGCCGATGGAGCGCCAGTTCCCCTGAGCATCCTGGGGCGTGTAGGGCGGCGACGAGGGGAAGGCTTTCCAGGCCAATCCGCCATCCTCGGAATAGAAACCGTAGGGCTTGGCGTCCAGCGAGCGCGCAACGAAGGCGGGCTTCAGCCAGGCCACATCCACCGACCGATGGCTCGGGCCGGTGAAGAGCCCGGAGGCCGGCGGCGACTTGGTCACGTCGTCCCAGCTCCCCCCCGCCACGTCGCCCAGGGCCGCCATCAGCGTCGCGCCGGCCGGCGGCGACACCATCTGAATGATCGCTGTTTCCTCGAGGTTGTCGTCGGCGAAGTCGAACTCGACCGTCTTGCCGGAGTCCGCCGCCGACAAATTGCGGGTCATCCACACGCCGCCGCCGGTGCCGTAGATCAGTTCATCCGGATTGAACGGGTTGAGCTTGACGTCGGAAAGCCAGCTGCCCATCACCTCGCCCTCGCGCCACGGGAAGCGCGTGACGAAACGCGACTTCGCGCGCAGCGCCGTCCAGTGCGCGCCCCCGTCCCTCGACAGGAAGATATCGTCGGGCTCGGGCCACCAGCGGTCGATGGTGGAGGCCACGATCGTGCCCGGATGGCCGGGGTCGACGTCGATGCCGGAATAGCCGAATTGCCGCTGGCCGAGGATCGGCTGAATGGGCGAGATGTCCTTCCCCTTGCCGGTCTTGAGGTCCATCTTCCAGACTCCGCCGACCGCGACGTTACTGGGATTGAGATCGGACTTGGACTTGCCGTCGCCGGCGGCGAAGGTGACGTAGAGGAAGCCGTCGGGGCCGAACACCGCGTGCTGCGGCGTCTGCCGGGGCGCGCCGGGGACGAGGGCGAAACTCGCGCCCCCGTCCCGGCTGACCCAGAGGCCGCCCTTGTCGTCGCCGGCGCCCACATGACCCGCCCCCACATAGATCGTCTGGCTGGGCGAGCCCTTGGCGCCGGAGTTCGGGTCGATCAGCACCAGGGACACGTTGGCGCCCGGGAAGCCTCCTGCCTTGCTGAAGGTCTTGGCGCCGTCCGCGCTCTTCCACAGGCCGTTCTCGTTGGAGCCGAGGAACAGGACGTCGCCCAGGTTCGGGTCGACTTGCAGGCGTTCGCCCGCGCCGCGCCCGTCGGCATTTCCACCGAGCCGGATGGTCAGTTCGGTCTTGTTCCAGGTCGCGCCCCGGTCGTCCGAGCGCAGCACCGCCGCGGTGCGGGCCCACTGTCCCAGATAGAGTCCGCACGCCAGGTAGAGCTTGTTGGAATCATTGGGGTCGACCGCGATGCTGAGGATGCCGGCCAGGTCCCCCTCGGCGTGGCTCAGGCTATCGAGCAGCGGGATCCAGCGCTTGGCGGCGAAATCGTAACGGTAGGCGCCGCCGACATCCGTGCGGGTGTAGAGGAGGTCCTTGACCTTCGGGTGATAAACGAAGCCGTCGACATAACCCCCGCCGCCCCACGGTACGGTGCGCCAGCTGTAGGCCGCGTCCGCCGCGTTGGCCGCGTTGGCCAAGCAGAAAGTCGTCGCGGCGGCGGCCAAGCCGGCGCCGAGAGCCCGGATCTTCATAGCAATTCCCCCCTTCACGCCTTGATCCGCGCCGTGTTCGTTGCGCGGTCGCGTGGACTGTTAATTGCAATACCAAAACCAAATAACATATATAAAATCAATACCAATCGCGTGCGTGCGGGAGAGCGATGATCTTCACGTTTATCGCGAGGCCGGTTTTTCGCGACTTCTTGGCGAGAACTGACCCGGCACGCCATCCGCATCTCGCCAGAAACGAGGCGCAAGCTTCCACTAATAAAAATGACTTGCCATTTTTTCTGTCGGCGGCCGTCGGGGTCGTCCAGGGATAGCGAATTTGATAGCCGAGACTGCTCGCCACCGAGAGCAACCCGTGGGCGGGAACGTTGGTGCAGTCCTGGCCGCTCGGGATGCAAAGGTTGTAGGCGTAGTAGTTGAAGCCAGACGGACGGATGATGGTGCTCACGTGTCCGCTGTCAGCCTTTGACGTGCAGGAGTTGGCCAGGGATTTGAGGAAGACGACAATGGCGCCGTCCATCATCACATAGGTGAAGCTGGTGCTGTCGTAGGACAGCGTCGCGCGCCTGCCGTTTGGCGCTGCGATCCCGGGCCGGGCTCCGCGTGCGATGTTGGCTAGGACCTGCAGGTCCAGGGCCGCTTCCCCCTTCCACGCTCCCGCCGATATCCGCCGCCAAGCCCCGCCCGCGAACGCCCCGCCAGCTTGAGCCGCCGAGAAGACCCGCCATCGACGACGAACGATCTGGAGCATCCCCGCCCTGGCGCCGGCGCGCGGAACTCGTCCAGCAGGCGGCCGCCCGCGAGCCGAAGGCGGTCGCCAGCCGCGCGCCGGCCGGCTAGCGTCGATGCGAGTCGCCTGAGCGGAGTCCTGTCGTGAGCGCCGATCCAACCTCCCCTCCCCGCCCCTGGTGGAAGGACGCGGTCGTCTACCAGATCTATCCGCGCTCGTTCCTCGACACCAACGGCGACGGGGTGGGCGACCTGCCGGGGATCACGGCGAAGCTGGACTATCTGCAGGCCCTGGGGGTCGACGTGGTCTGGCTCAGCCCGCACTTCGACAGCCCCAACGCCGACAACGGCTACGACATCCGCGACTACCGCAAGGTGATGGCCCAGTTCGGGACCATGGCCGACTTCGACGCCATGCTGGCCGGGATGACGGCGCGGGGCATCCGGCTGATCATCGACCTGGTGGTCAACCACAGCAGCGACGAGCACGCCTGGTTCGTCGAGAGCCGCAAGGGCCGCGACAACCCCTACCGCGACTACTACATCTGGCGCGACGGCAAGGATGGCGGCCCGCCCAACAACTACCGCGCCTTCTTCGGCGGCCCGGCCTGGACCTTCGACGAGGGCAGCGGCCAGTACTACCTGCACTATTTCGCCGCCAAGCAGCCGGACCTGAACTGGGAGAACCCCAAGGTCCGGGCCGAGGTCCACGACCTGATGCGGTTCTGGCTGGACAAGGGCGTGTCGGGCTTCCGGATGGACGTCATCCCGTTCATCGCCAAGCCGCCCGGCCTGCCGGACCTGACGCCGGAGGACCTGCGCGCGCCGCAGTTCGTCTACGCCGCCGGACCCCGGCTGCACGACCATCTGCGCGAGATGCGCCGCGAGGTGCTGGACCACTACGACACCCTGACCGTCGGCGAGGCGTTCGGCGTGCGGCCCGACCAGGCCCGCGACCTGATCGACAGCCGCCGGCGCGAACTGGACCTGGTGATCAATTTCGACATCGTGCGGATGGACATCGACGGCTGGCGCAAGACGTCCTGGACCCTGCCCCGGCTGAAGGCGCTGTACGCCCAGCTGGATCAGGCGGCCGGGCCGTTCGGCTGGAACACGGTGTTCCTGTCCAACCACGACAATCCGCGCTCGGTCTCGCATTTCGGCGACGACGATCCGGCCTGGGTCGAGCGCTCCGCCAAGGTCCTCAACACCCTGATCCTGACCCAGCGCGGTACGCCGTTCCTCTACCAGGGCGAGGAACTGGGCATGACCAACTATCCGTTCCAGACCCTGGACGAGTTCGACGACCTGGAGGTGGCCGGCCGCTGGCGCGACGTGAAGCATCGGGTGTCGGAGGCCGAATACCTGGCCAACGCCTGGGCCATGGGTCGCGACAACAGCCGCACGCCGATGCAGTGGACGGCGGGACCGCACGGCGGCTTCACGACAGGCCAGCCCTGGCTGGCGGTCAATCCGAACGCGGCGACGATCAACGCCGAGGACCAGGCCGCACGGCCGGACTCGGTGCTGGCCCACACCCGCGACCTGATCGCCTTCCGGCGCGGTTCGGCCGACCTGCGCGAGGGCGACTACCGCGACCTCGATCCGGACCATCCGCAGGTCTTCGCCTATCGCCGCGGAGAGGGACTTGTGGTGCTGCTGAACTTCGGCCGCGAGACGGTGCGCTACGCCCTGCCCGACGGCCTGGCGGTCGAGGGCGCGGCGTTCGGCGCGGCGCAGGTCGCGGACGGGGTCGTGACGCTGGCGGGCTGGGACTTCGCGATCCTGGCCGTCAGCGATCGGCCTTAGGCCTTCGGAGTCGGCGCCCGAGCCAGAAGATCCCGAAGCCGACGCCGATCGGCACGCCGCCGAAGACCAGGGCCAGCAGCAGCATGCCGCCCAGGTCGCCCCCGCCGCTTCCCACCATCGAAACGATGAAGGCCAGCGAGCACAGGCCGCACAGGGCCATCATCAAGGCGCCCACCGCCATCAGCAGCGCGCCGAACAGCCTGCCGACCGGATCGCGCCGGTCCTGGTCCGAACTCATGTCGCCCTCCCCTGGCCCCGTGTTTGTCCCAGCGCGAGCGCCCGGGCGCCCGCGGCGCCGGGACGGTAGAAGGTGTTGTAGGTGTCGAACGGGATGATCCGCCCGTCCGGCTCGACGAAGTGCACGCACGAGCGCTTCACCGTCCCCAGGTCGAAATTGTAGCGGTCCAGGAACTGCGAGATCACCACGCGGAAAGTGTGCTCGTAGGCCAGGCTCTGGGGCACGACGGCCTCGGGCAGGCAGCACAGCAGGGCCGCCAGCTTGTCGGAGGTGTCGGCCTGGGCCGTGGACAGCGACAGCAGGTCGAAGACCTTCCGTTGCAGCTCGGGATAGGCCTCGAACGTCACCGTGCTGGGCGCGGCGGCGACGAACAGCTCGCGCGGCAGCAGCGAGGTGACCGGCGCCACGCCGGCCCCGTCGCGCAGGCCGTAGCCGATGCAGATCTGGTCGGGATTGCACGGCAGGGGGATCAGGTCCTCCAGGGCGAAGACCCCGGCCTCGGCGATCCGGCGGCGGACCTCGGTCAGGACGATGCGGTGGTCGCGGGCGTCGAAGCCGTCGTTGCGGCCGGCGTCCTGGATCGGCTGGAAGGTCACGCCGCGCACGCAGCGCCAGGTCAGGGCATGGCGGACGATGTCGGCGATCTCGTCGTCATTGACGCCCTTCTTCAGGGTCACGACCAGGGTGGTCGGGATGTTGTTGCGCTCCAGCGCCTCCAGCGCCTGGGCGCGGACCTTGACCAGGTCGGCGCCGCGCAGCTGCATCAGGGCGTCGCGCTTGAGGCTGTCGAACTGCAGATAGACCTCGAACCTGGGCATATAGGTCGCCAGCCGCTCGGCGAAGCCGGGCTCGCGCGCGATCCGCAGGCCGTTGGTGTTGATCATCAGGTGGCGGATCGGGCGAGCCCGCGCGGCCGACAGGATCTCGAAGAACTGCGGATGCAGGGTGGGCTCGCCGCCGGACAGCTGCACCAGGTCGGGCTCGCCCTCGGAGGCGACGATGACGTCCAGCATCCGCTCCACCTCGGCCAGGGGGCGGTGGGCGTCCAGGCCGGTCGACGAGCCGGCGAAGCACACCGGACAGGTCAGGTTGCAGGCTTCGTTGATCTCCAGGATCGCCAGGCAGGAATGCTGCTCGTGGTCCGGGCACAGGCCGCAGTCGTAGGGGCAGCCATGGTCGGTGCGGGTCTGGACGGCCAGGGGCCGGTCGCCGGGCTTCAGCCAGTCCTTCTGGGCCTTCCAATAGGCCAGGTCGTCGGCGATCAGGGTCTTCTGGACCCCGTGCTCGCGACAGCGCTTCAGATAGTAGACCCGCTCGCCCTCGGCGATGATCTTGGCCGGGACCAGCGCCAGGCAGGTCTCACACAGGCTGGTGGTCTGGCCCAGGAACAGGTAGGGCGCGACCTTGCGCGAGGCGCTCTCGCCGCAGGTCGGCGCGGTAATAGACCCATCCATAGATCACCAGCCCCAGGCAAAGCAGATGGAAGACGTTAAACGGCCCGATCAACCTGGGATAGGGCTTTAGGAACTCCCAGCAGAACCGCTGCAGGCCGTACCAGCCGCACATGACGTAGAAGCCGCGGCGCATGGCCCAGTCCTGGCGACGCGCCAGGCCGGCCAGGTAGACGGCCAGGAACAGCGCCATGCTGGCGGACTCGTAGAGCTGGACGGGATGGCGCCCCACGCCATCGCCCAGGTCGACCGCCCAGGGCAGGCGGGTCGGCGCGCCGTAGGTGTCGTCCGCAAGGCCGGCGAAGAAGCAGCCCAGCCGGCCGATCACCACGCCGAGGCTGAACGAGCCGACGAAGATCCCGCCGGTCGAGCCCCTGACGCCGCGCAGCGCCTTGTAGAGCTCGACGCCGGCGATGGCCCCCACTAGCGCCCCGGCCACGCTGTGCGACAGGGCCGGGGCGTGCTCGCGCAGCGAGTTGAACGAGCCGGCCAGCCAGGCGCCGGGAATGGCGCCCAGGGCCAGGAACAGGAAATAGCCGCCGTCGATCCGGGCCGCGACCGGCTGGACCTGGCCCTTGAGCCGCCAGCGGTAGACGACGACCGTCGAGGCGGTCCCCGCGCCCCAGGCCAGCAGGTCGAAGGGCAGGTGCGCCCAAGGGGCCGTCGCGACCTGGATCATGGCGCCGAACAGCCCTCATCGCGCGCCTCTTCGCAAGCCCGTCGAACGTGAAAAGGGCGCCCACCGATCGGCGGACGCCCCTTCCTGGCATTCGGAAGGCCCTACGCCTTGATGAAGGCCAGCAGGTCCGGATTGATGATCTCCGGGTGGGTGGTGCACATGCCGTGCGGCAGGCCCGGATAGGTTTTCAGCGTGCCGTGCTTCAGCAGCTTGATGCCCAGCTTGGCCGAGTCCTCGATCGGCACGATCTGGTCGTCCTCGCCGTGCATCAGCAGCACCGGCACGTCGACCGACTTGAGGTCGTCGGTGAAGTCGGTTTCCGAGAAGGCCTTGATGCAGTCGTAGTGGGCCTTGGCGCCGCCCATCATGCCCTGGCGCCACCAGTTCTCGACGGTGGCCGGCGAGACCTTCGCGCCCGGACGGTTGTAGCCGTAGAACGGACCGGCCGCGACGTCGTGGAAGAACTGGGCGCGGTTGGCGTTCTGGGCGGCGCGGAAGCCGTCGAACACCTCGATCGGCAGGCCGCCCGGGTTCTTGTCGGACTTGACCATGATCGGCGGCACGGCGCCGATCAGCACCACCTTGGCCACGCGGCCCGGCTTGGCGCGCGCCGCGTAGTGGATGGCCTCGCCGCCGCCGGTCGAGTGGCCGACGTGGACGGCGTTCTTCAGGTCCAGGTGGTCGGTCAGGGCGATGACGTCGGCGGCATAGGTGTCCATCTCGTTGCCGGTGTCGGTCTGGGTGGACCGGCCGTGGCCGCGACGGTCGTGGGCGATGACCCGGAAGCCCTCGCCCAGGAAGAACATCATCTGGGCGTCCCAGTCGTCGGCGCTGAGCGGCCAGCCATGGTGGAACACGATCGGCTGGGCGGTCTTGGGACCCCAGTCCTTGTAGAAGATCTGCGTGCCGTCCTTGGTGGTGACGAAGCCGCTGCTCATTTTCGTGTCTCCTGGAGATTTGGGCGAGGCCTTGGGCGTCGCCGCGGACGATGGGGTCGGCGCGAGGGACGGCAGGGCCGCCACGAGGGCCAGGCTCAGGCCGCTGGTGACGACGCCGCGCCGCGAGGCGCCGTCCTGGTCGCTGGAAGATGTGGTCATGCCCCGCCTCTCTGTCGATCCGGCGGAAGGACCGCCAGGTTCTGGCCGCAGGCTAGACCGTTGGCCGGCCCGGGGCTTGGACAGGCCTGCCGTGACTTGAAGGTTCTGCGCGCCGGACGGCGCGGGTCGCGGTCAGGTTTCCGGGCGGAAGAAGGTGTTGGCCGTCAGCCGGCCGGCGCGTGGATCGGCGCCGGCGGGGCGGTCGGCCAGCACGCCCGCGTGCAGCAGGTTGCTGGCGTAGACCACGATCCGGTTGAACGCCGACGCCACGACGGTGGTCTGCTCGTAGAGCGCGTTGGAGGCGGTGATGTAGCCGTCCTGGCCGCCCGCCCCGTCCGCCATCTCGCCGCGCACGGCGGCCAGATAGGCCGGGGCGCGGGCGGGATCGATCGCCTCGAAGCCGGTGGCGCGGTGGCGGTAGAAGGCGGTGCCGCCGTGCGGGGGTCCGCACAGATAGTGCAGGATCGCCAGCTGGGCCGGCGCCGTGGTGTCGATGTGCGGCAGGCGCTGGGCCGGGGTCGCCTGGTCGGCCGGCAGGACCGCCATCGACAGGGCGCAGGTGACGTGGGCCCGGCCGTCGGGCGGCGCGCCGAACGTCGTCGCCAGATGTGGCCGCAGGGCCGTGATCAGGGCCTGGACATAGCCTGGCGGCGCGGGCGCGCGGACGCCGGGATAGAAGTTGGCGGCGGCCTTGACCGGGGCCAGGACGGCCGTGTCGGCGGCGAAGTCGACCAGGCCTTCCGCCCCTGCCAGCAGGCCGTCGACGACCAGCACCGATTGGCCCTCGCGGCCAATCCGCAGCACCTCCAGGCGAGGGTCCGGACCCGGCGCGAACGCGGATCTGCTCACCGCCGGGGCGCTTCGCCGGCCTCGGCCGTTGCGAGGTCGGGGACCTTGGTCGAGAAGCCGCGCGCATAGACGTCGGTCAGCAGGGCGCGATGGTCGGGCAGGCTGGCGGCGGCCCGCAGCCCCGCTTCGCGCACCCGCGCGAAATCGGCCCGGGCCAGGCCGCCATGGACGTGGGCGGCGGGGTCGACCGTGGTCTCGAACCCCATGCCGTAGAGGATGTACTGGTAATTGAAGTACTTGAAGCTTTCGTGCAGGTTCGGAAAATCGAACACGTTGGGCGGCCGGTGCCGCCACATCGCCAGGTGGTCGCGCAGCGTCCCGGGGATCGAGGCCGGGTCGGCGTTGTCGGTCCAGAAGCTGTTGTCGGTGCGCCGGCTCAGGCAATAGTGCAGCTTGATGAAGTCGATGGCCCGCAGGTAGCGGTCGGTCATGGCCGCGTTGAACTGGCGGGCCGCGGCCTCCATCCCGCCCCGGCGCGGCAGGTTGCGGGCCAGCATGTAGGCGGCGGCCTCGATCAGCACGATGCCGGTCGATTCCAGCGGCTCCAGGAAGCCGCCCGACAGGCCCACGGCCACGCAGTTCCCGATCCAGTGCCGGTCGCGATGGCCGACCTTCAGCTTCAGCAGGCGCGGCGTCAGGCCGTCGCCGGCCCGGCCGACATAGCCGCGCAGGACCTGCTCGGCGCGGTCGTCGGTGGTGTGGCGGCTGGAATAGACATAGCCCGTGCCGCGCCGGTCGGGCAGGCCGATGTCCCAGGTCCAGCCGGCCTCATGGGCGGTCGAGATCGTGGTGGTCGCCACCGGCGCGTCGGGGCGGTCGTAGGGGACCTGCAGGGCCAGGGCGCGGTCGACGAACAGGGTGTCGCCCCTGTCGATCCAGGCGCCGCCCATGGCCTCGCCGATCAGGGCGCCGGCAAAACCCGTGCAGTCGATGTAGAGGTCGGCGACCAGGTCGCCGTGCTCACGGGTCGTCACCGAGGCGATCGATCCGTCGTCGGCCTTGTTGACCGCCAGCACATTGCCCAGCAGATGCTTGACGCCCGTGGCCTTGCCGACGTCGCGCAGCAGGGTCGCCAGTTTGCCCGCGTCGAAATGATAGGCGTAGGCCATCGGCCCGCCGTACTGCGGATCATCCAGCCGCTTGGGCCCGCGCATCGCATCGCAGACCTTGTCCTGCAGGGTGACGGCGTCGGAGAACGGGATGTTCCCCGCCTCGCCCATCAGCCAGTAGGGCGCCAGGTCCAGGCCGCCGTTCAGCAGCCGGGGCTGGGCGAACGGGTGGTAGTAGCAGCTGTGGACGCCGCCCTGGGGCGCGGTCTTCCAGTCCACGAACCTGATGCCCTGCTTGAAGGCCGCCCCGGCCTCGCGCATGAACCGCGCCTCATCGACGCCGAGCGTGCGCATGGTGTTCTGGATGGTCGGGAACGTGCCCTCGCCCACCCCGATGATGCCGATCTCGCTGGACTCGATCAGGGTGATGCGCACCCCGTCCGGCCGGGTCGAGCCCAGGCGCCGGGCCAGGTAGGCGGCGGTCATCCAGCCGGCCGTGCCGCCGCCGACGATCAGGATGTCGTTGATCGGCCTGTCGCTCACGCCCATCCCCTCATCCTTTCGCCAGCTTCGGCGTCAAGCCGTCAGGCCGGCAGCAGGCAACGCACCGCCTCGCCGATCCGTTCGGCGTCGGGGCCCAGCACCACGTGCACGGCCCGTTCGCCGACCCGGACCACGCCGCGCGAGTCCAGCGCCGCCAGGGCCGCCTCATCGACGATGGCGTTGTCGCGGACCACCAGCCGCAGGCGGCTGGAGCAGGCCCCGACCGCCTCGACATTGGCCGATCCGCCCAGGGCGCCGACCAGGGCCTCGGCCCGGTCGTCGTCGGCGGCGGTAGGCAGGGCGACCGGCGCCGCGGGCTTGGCGACAGCGGCCTTGGCCGCGACCGGCGCAACCCCTTGCCCGCCAGCCAGGGCGGCGCGGATCTCGCCGGCCACGCCGTCGGCGATCGGACCCAGCACCACCTGCAGGGCCTTGTCCGACGGCTTGACGATCCCGCGCGCGCCCAGGGCCTTCAGGGCCGGTTCGTTGACCGCGCCCTGGTCGGCGACGATCAGGCGCAGGCGGGTGGTGCAGGCGTCGACCGACACCAGGTTGCCCGCCCCGCCCAGGGCCAGGACGAAGTCCGCCCCGCGCCCGCCGCCGGTTGTGGCGGCCTCGGCCGCGACCACGTCGTCGGCCTCCCGGCCCGGGGTCTTGAGGTCGAACTTGACGATGAAGAAGCGGAACAGGCCGTAATAGATCCCGGCGTACAGCGCCCCCAGCGGCAGCAGCCACAGCGGATGGGTCGCCTTGCCGAAGTTCAGCACATAGTCGAACAGGCCGGCCGAGAAGGTGAAGCCCAGCTTGATGTCCAGGGCGTTCATGGCCGCCATGGCCACGCCCGTCAGCACCGCATGCACCGCGTAGAGCAGCGGGGCCAGGAACATGAAGGAGAACTCGATCGGCTCGGTCACCCCGGTCAGGAACGAGGTCAGGGCCAGCGAGGTCAACATGCCGCCGACCGCCTTTTTCTTCTCCGGCCGGGCCGTGTGGTACATGGCCAGGCAGGCGGCGGGCAGGCCGAACATCATCACCGGGAAGAACCCGCTCATGAAGCCGCCGGCGCTGGGGTCGTCGGCGAAGAACCGCCGCAGGTCGCCGGTCGCGCCGTGATAGTCGCCGATCACGAACCAGGCGATGTTGTTGAGGATGTGGTGCAGGCCGGTGACGATCAGGATCCGGTTCAGGAACCCGTAGACCAGCAGGCCCGTCTCGCCCGAGCCGACGATGGCCCGGCTGGCCCCGTCGACCACGCCGTTGATGCCGTCGTATCCGAAGCCGATCAACACCGCGATCAGCAGGCCCGCCAGGCCGCTGATGATCGGCACGAAGCGCCGGCCGCTGAAGAAGGCCAGGTATTCTGGCAGCTTGAAGGTCGAAAAGCGGTTGTAGAACATCCCGCCGATCAGGCCCGAGGCGATACCGATCGGCACGCTGAGCTTGGCCAGGGCCTTGGCCTTGTAGGCCGCCGAGGCGAGGTCCGCGTGGGCCTTGATCAGGCCAGCCGTAACGTCCGGCGGCACGTGCAGCAGGGCCTTGGCGCCCTCGGTGGCGATCAGGAAGCAGACCACGCCGGCCAGGCCGGCCGCGCCGTTGTTCTCCTTGGCGAAGCCCACCGCCACGCCGATGGCGAACAGCAGGCCGAGGTTGGAGAAGATCGCGTCGCCGGCCGCGGCCACGAAGGCGATGTTCAGCAGGTCCGGCTGGCCCAGGCGCAGCAGCAGTCCGGCCACCGGCAGGACGGCGATCGGCAGCATCAGGGCGCGGCCCAGGGGCTGGAGGAATTCGAGCGGGGACTTCATTCGCTTCAGGCTCCAACCTTCGCGTGGAAGGCTTTGCAGAGATCTCGGACCGCCTCGGGGGAGGTCTGGTCCAGGGCCTGGCGGGCCAGGGCCTGGCAGGCTTCGACGTTCAGGGCGCGGACCAGGGCCTTGACCTCCGGCACGGTGGCGGCCGTGGCCGACAGCTCGGTGACGCCCAGGCCGACCAGCACGGGCACGGCGACCAGGTCGGAGGCCAGGCCGCCGCAGACGCCGACCCAGCGGTGATGCCTGGCGGCGCCGGCGCAGGTCTGGGCGATCATCCGCAGCACCGCCGGGTGCAGGGCGTCGATGCGGGCGGCCAGCTCCGGATTGCCCCGGTCCATGGCCAGCACGTACTGGGTCAGGTCGTTGGTGCCCACCGACAGGAAGTCGGCTTCGGAGGCCAGCAGATCGGCGGTCACGGCGGCGGCCGGGGTCTCGATCATCACCCCCAGCTCGATGCGCTCGGTGATCTGCAGCTCGCGCTTGGCCTCCTCCAGCATGGCGCGGACGGCGCGCAGCTCGTCGAGGCTGGCGATCATCGGGACCATGATCTTGCACTGGCCCAGCGGTTTGACGCGCAGGATGGCGCGCAGCTGGGTCTTCAGCAGGTGCGGCCGCCACAGCGACACGCGCACGCCGCGCAGGCCCAGGGCCGGGTTCTCCTCGGCCGGGATCGGCAGGTAGGGCGCGGCTTTGTCGCCGCCGACGTCCAGGGTGCGGATGATCAGCGGTCGGCCGTCCAGGGCCGAGGCGATCGCCTGGTACTGGCGGGCCTGCTCGTCCTCGTCGGGCGGGGTCTCGCGCTCCAGGAACAGGAACTCGGTGCGCAGCAGGCCCGAGCCCTCGGCGCCGTTGGCGGCGGCGGCGAGGGCGTCGTTCAGCGAGCCGACATTGCCGAACACCTCGATGCGGGTTCCGTCGGCGGTGCGGCTCTCCTGGTGGGCGGCGGCCTTGGCGGCGGCCTTGCGCTCGTGGCGGGCGGCGATGGCGGTCTGGGCGTCGGCCAGCTGGCCGGCGTCCGGTCCGACGCGAAGCGTGCCGTTCTCGGCGTCGAGGATCAGACCCGCCCCCTCGGTGACGTCCAGCACGCCCGGGCCGGCGGCGACGATGGCCGGGATGCCCATGGCGGCGGCCAGGATGGCCACGTGCGAGGTCGGCCCGCCCTTGGCGGTGCAGAAGCCCGCCACCTGGCCGGCCTCGACGCCCATCAGTTGCGAGGGCAGCAGTTCGTCGGCCAGCAGGATGGCGCCGGCCGGCAGGGCCCGGGCCTCATCCTCCTCGCCGCTGAGGGCGCGCAGCACCTGGCGCTCCAGGTCGATCAGGTCGTCGACGCGCTCGGCCAGCCGCCGGTCGCCCAGGCCGCGCAGGGCCTCGACATAGCCGCCGACGGCGCGCCGCCAGGCGAAGCCCGCGCTCTTGCCCTCGGCGATCAGCCGGTGGGCCGAGGCGGTCAGCTCGGGATCCTCCAGGAAGGCCAGGTGGGCGCCGAGGATGGCCTTGCGGGCGGTGTCGCCTTTCGCGGCGGCCTTGTCGATCCGGGCGCGGACCTGGGCCAGGGCGTCCTCCAGGGCGGCGCGCTCGTGGCCCGCGCCGGCGCCGGCCTCGGCCACGACGATGTCGCTGGAGACGAAGCGCACGGCCTGGCCGATCGCCAGGCCCGGGGCGGCCATCACGCCGCGCAGCAGGCCGGGCTCGGAGGGCGGCGCGGCGCGGACGGTCTCGACGGCGGGGGCGGGAGCCGGGGCGGCGGTCGGCGGCAGGGCCGCGGCCTCGCCCATGCCGCCCTCGATCAGCTCGACGACGGCGGCGACGGCGAAGTCGGCGTCCGGGCCGCTGGCCACGACGCTGATGCGGTCGCCATGGCGGATGGCCAGGGACATCACCCCGACCGGGCTCTTGGCGCTGGCCCGGCGGTTGACCGCGACCAGGGCGACGTCCGAGGCGAACTTGCGGGCGCTCTCGGCGATCCGGGCGGCCGGCCGGGCGTGGATGCCGTGCTGCAGCGGCACCACCACCTCGCGCGACACCTCGCCCTCGGCGACCGCCAGGGTCGCCCCGGCCCCGCCGATCGGCGCCAGCTCCATCAGGAAGTCGCCGACCGCGGCGGCGTGGTCCTGCTCGCGGCGGACGATCTTGAAGGCGTCGGGATTGGTGATCACCACGGGGGTGATCAGGCTCTTGGCGCGCTGCGACAGCAGGTCCAGGTCGAAGCTGATCAGCTTGTCGCCAGCCTTGACCGCGTCGCCGTCCTTGATGTGGACCTCGAAGCCCTCGCCGCCCAGGCCGACGGTCTCCAGCCCGACGTGCATCAGGATCTCGGCGCCGTTGTCGGCCCGCAGGGTGACGGCGTGGCGCGTGGCGTGCACGGCGATCACCCGCCCGTCGCAGGGCGCGTGCAGGGTCGAGCCCAGGGGATCTATGGCCAGGCCGTCGCCCAGCATGCGCTCGGCGAACACCGCGTCGGGCGTCTCGTCCAGCGGGGCGATCCAGCCCTTGAGCGGCGAGGACAGTACGAGATTGGGCACCGATACGCTTCCTGCTTCTGAGGTCTACTTGGTGATCTTGGTCGGGGTCAGCGTGACCTGGTCGAGCACCAGGGTCGGCTCGACCGTGCGCGCTGTAAAGGTCAGGCAGAGGTCGTGAAAGCCCTCGCGCCGGGGCAGTACGCCGGACACTGTCCCCAGGCCGGGTCCGCGCGCGGCGGCGCCCAGCGGGATGGCGGCGATCCGTTCGCCCGCGCAGCCGTCGATCCGCACCTCCAGCTCACCGGCCGGCGAGGCCGGGGCCCGCAGCGGGATCTTCTCGCGGTCGGCGCCGATCTGGAAGTTGAACGGGACCTGGCCGATGCGGGCGGTCAGGGTCAGCCCGGCCGACAGGTCGGCGCCCTTCCACACCCAGCAGGGGTTCATCAGGTCGACCGCGAACACCGCGCGCGGGCCGTCGCCGGAACCGGCCTTGGGGGCGTCGTCCTCCAGCGACAGGTTGATGCCGTTGCTGCACAGCTCCAACTGGTGGCTGTCGCGGGTCTGGGCCGCCAGCAGGCTGACGGGATAGTCGCGGATCCGGCCCAGGGCGGCGTCGCCCAGGAAGGTCCGGGCCCGGACGGTCTTGCCCGGCGCGAGGGCCAGGGGCGCATCATAGAGACCGGACGCCCTGGTCGGGGCCCGGCCGTCGGTCGTGTAACGGATCTCGCCCAGGCCCAGGCCCGAGGCCAGGGCGACCGCGACCTGGCCCCCGTCGGCCGGACGCAGGGTCGCCTGCGGCTCGTAGGGCACGGTGTCGTGGGCCACGCCCAGCACGTCCAGCCGCGCGGTCTCGGCCGGCAGGCGGGCGGCGAAGCCGGCCCAGTCGTGTCGGGCGGCCGGCGTCCAGCCGTTCTCGGCCACGGCGACCAGGCGGGGGAAGGTCATCCGTTCCAGCCGCTCGTCGGTGCGCATGTGCTCGGTGAACGCGGTGGCCTGCAGGCCCAGGATGTGGGCGCGCTGGGCCTCCGTCAGCGCGGTCGGGGCGGCGTCGAAATCGTAGACGTCCTTGAGGCTGACGATCTTGATCCGGCCGGGCGGCTCGTCGGCCGAGGCGCTCTGGCGGCGGTCCAGATAGAGGGTGCTGTCGGGGGCCAGCACCGCGTCATGGCCCTGCGAGGCCGCGGCGACCGCCCCGTCGATCCCGCGCCAGGACATCACCGTGGCGTTCGGGGCCAGGCCGCCTTCCAGGATCTCGTCCCAGCCGATCATCCGCCGGCCGCGGGCGTTGATGTGCTTCTCGGCCCGCTGGATGAACCAGCTCTGCAGGCCGTGCTCGTCCTTGACGCCGAGGGCCTGGATCTGGGCCTGGACCTCGGGGCTGGCCTTCCACTGGTCCTTGACCGCCTCGTCGCCGCCGACGTGAATGTACTCGGACGGGAACAGGTCCATCACCTCGTCGAGCACGTCGTTCAGGAAGGTGAAGGTCGCCTCGCTGGGCCGGTAGAGGTAGGGGAACACGCCCCAGTCGCCCATGGCCTGGCGCGGCGGGGCCTTGGTCATGCCGAACTGCGGATAGGCCGCCAGCGGCGCCAGGGCGTGACCCGGCATCTCGATCTCGGGAACGATGGTGATCCCGCGCGCGGCGGCGTAGGCGACCAGGTCGCGCACCTGGTCCTGGGTGTAGAAGCCCTGGTAGCGGACCGCCTTGCCGGTCCTGGGATCCCGGCCCGCCGCCCCGGCCGGGACGCGCCAGGCGCCTTCGCGGGTCAGCTTCGGATACTTCTTGATCTCCAGCCGCCAGCCCTGGTCGTCGACCAGGTGCCAGTGCAGGACGTTCAGCTTGTGGGCGGCCATGGCGTCGAGGATCGCCTTGATCGTCTCGACGCTTTGGAAGTGGCGGGCGCTGTCCAGCATGAAGCCGCGCCAGGCGAAGCGCGGGCTGTCGTCGATGGCGACGGCCGGCAGCTGGACGGGCCCCTTGGCGGCGTCCTGGACGGCCAGTTGCCAGACGCTGACCGCGCCGTAGAACAGGCCCGTGCGCTTGGCGGCGGTGATCATCACGCCGGTCGGGGCGACCTGGAGGGCGTAGGCCTCGGCCTTGCCGTTCTGGGCCGAGCCGCGGGCCAGGACGATGGCCGCCTCGCCGGCGGGCGGCGCGCCCTCGACCACGGCGGGCTTCAGGCCCCGGGCCTTCAGCAGCATGTCGGACAGCTGGCCGGCCACGACGCGGGCCTCGACATCGCCCTTGGCGACGAAGATCCGGGTCCGGGCGGTCAGGGCGAAGGTCCCCTGCCCCAGAGTCGCCTGGGCGGGCGCGGGCGTGAGGGTCAGAATGGGTTCAGCCGCGCAGGCGGCCGAGGTCGCCGCGAGCGCGGCGATCGAAACCGACAGCGCGCCGGTCAGTCTCAAGGCGGCTCTGGCGAAGGGCGGGGCGAAGATCATGAATGAAGGCTCGCCCGCCGACGGAAAGCAAAAAGCGGGCGGAGCGTTTGACCGCTCCGCCCCAGCTCCATGCTTGCAGTCAGGAGGGCTTGGGTCGCGATCGGCGGCGGGCTGGTCATGAAACGATCCTGGACCCTGCCGCATCCGACGCGACGATCTCGAAAACAAAAACTGGCTCGAAAACAAGGACGGGGCCCGCGGCCCGGATGCCGATGACCCCGTCCATACCGGCTAGAACTTGAACCGGACGCCGCCAAAGACCATGCGGCCGTTCTTGTAGATACGGGCCGGACGGTTCTTGTCGTTGTCGTAGTTGTCGGTCTGCTTCTCGTCGGTGAGGTTCACCGCGTCGAGGCTGAGCGAGATGTTGTCGGTCAGGTTGACGCTGGCCGACGCGTCGAGCGAGGCGATCGAGTCCGACCACAGCTGGCGGTAGCCGCGCTCGGCGTCGTAGTCGACGAAGAACTTGGACCGGTAGTTGTAGGACAGACGGGCGCTGAAGCGCTCGTTTTCATAGTAGCCGCTGACGTTGAAGATGTTCTTCGAGTTCGACGGCACCGGAACCCCCGACGACGAGCTGGCGTCGGAATAGGTGTAGTTGGCCAGGACGCCGAAGCCGTTCCAGACGGGCATCTGGAAGTTGACCTCGAAGCCCTTGGTCTCGCCGCCCGCCACGTTGACCGGACGGCCGACATTGTAGTCGCAGCTGTAGAGGCCGGCGCTCTGCAGCACGCAGTTGTTGGCCGGGTTGACGACCCGCGGGTCGTTGGCGGCGGCCTGCAGCGGCAGCTTCTCGACCGTCGCGCCCTGGACGATGTAGGTCGAGATATCCTTGTAGAAGAAGTCGACCGACAGGATCGACTGCGGCGCGAAGTACCACTCCACCGTCGCGTCGTACTGGTTGGCGCGATAGGGATCCAGGTCGGGGTTGCCGCCCGAGGCCGTCAGCAGGGACTCGGTCAGCGAGGTGAAGCCGGCCATCTGGGCGTAGTCCGGGCGGGCCATGACGCGGCCGGCCGCCAGGCGGATCACCACGTCGTCGCGCACGTCGAACGAGAAGTTCGCCGAGGGCAGGATGTCGGTGTATTCCTTCTCGCCCGAGGTCGGGGCCATCAGGCCGAACGGGTTGTTGATGGCGCCCGGCGTGCCGGCCGACACGCCCACGCGCCATGCGTTGGTCTCGATCTTGGTGTTGACCACGCGAACGCCGACATTGCCGCGCCAGCCCTCGCCCTTCAGGTTGCCCATCACGTAGCCGCCGAAGGTCTTCTCGTTGAAGTCGAAGCTTTCCAGCGGACCGAAGTGGTCGCAGTTGGCCAGGCCGATGCAGCCGCCGACATTGGGGTTGTTCGGATCGTAGATCGTGGCCGGACCCATCGCGGCGTAGATCGCCTCGATCTTGTCCTTGCTGGCGGTCAGGTACGAGCTGAGCACGCCCGCCCCCTTGATGCCGTCCAGATAGTCGCCCGGCGTCACGCCGTTGGCCACGTCGGCCAGCGAGCACGAATGGCCGCCGCAGGCCGTGGCGCCGAACAGGGCGCGGCGCTGGCCGTAGGTCTGCACCACGTCGCGGTCGTGGTCGGTGTATTTCAGGCCGAACTTGACCGAGCTGAACACGCCGCCGTCCAGGAATTTCTCGCCGTCGACGAAGGTGTAGAACTCGTCGTCGTCGTTGACGGTGGTGTTGGCCGACACCCAGCCCAGGGTCATCTCGTCGTCGGCCGTGGTCGGGGTGATGTCGGTGAAATGCACCTTGGGCAGGCCGTTCGACAGGTCGTAGGTCAGGCCGGTCGGGGCGTTGGTCTCCCAGAACGGCTGCAGGTCGGTGGCGCCCTTGGCCTTGGTGTAGCCAACACGGCCGCTGAACTCCCAGCCGTCGGCCGGACGCCACTTGCCGGCCAGGTCGATCGAGCCGACGTTGGTGTGGGCGATGCGATCGATGGCGTCGAACACCACGCCGTTGCCGCCGATGGCGTTGAAGTTGCCGGCGGTGGCCGTGCCGTTCTCGACGCGGGTGATGTTGAACTGCGAGCCCGGCGAGGTGCTCAGGGCCCCGACCTTCTGGCTGATCCAGGCCATGTAGTTCTGGTTGAAGTTGTCGGCGTCCATCTTGGAATAGAGGCCGGTCAGGTTCAGCTCGAACTTGTCGGTCGGCGCGTACTGGATGGCGAAGTTGGCGCCCTTGCGCTCGCGGGTCTGGGTGAACAGCGACGAGCCGATCAGGCTGGGCGCATAGACCGTCTGGCCGGGGCTGATGCCGCTGATGTTGCCAGAGCCCGAGGCGGTGGTCACGGCCTGGTAGCCCAGGACCTCGATACCGTCGCGGCGGATGCGGCGCTTGTCGTAGATGCCGCCGACCAGGACGCCCAGGGTCTTGTCGGCGTTATGCCAGCTGAGCATGGCCGAGGCGGTCGGATCGGTGTTGCCCGACTTCTCGTCATGGAAGGCCTGGACCGAGCCGGACACCGACAGCGGGGCCAGGTCCAGCGGGTTGCGGGTGTGCACGTTGACCGTGCCGCCCACGCCGCCCTCGTCGATGTCGGCCATCGGGCTCTTGAAGACCTCGACCTTGCCGACGATTTCCGACGGCAGCATCAGGTAGTTGAAGCTGCGACTGGCCTTGAATTGATCGAGAATGAACCAGTCGGCGGTGGCCACGGCGTGGCCGTTGAGCAGAGTACGATTCAAGGTCGGCGCCGTGCCGCGGATCGAGATCCGCTCGCCTTCGCCGAATTCACGCTGGATAGTGACGCCCGGAACGCGTTGCAGGGATTCGGCGACGTTCTTGTCCGGGAACTTGCCGATATCTTCGGCGGTGATCACGTCGATCACGGCGTTGGCGCTACGCTTGGCTTCGACTGACGCTTGCAGCGAAGCGCGAATGCCGGTGACGACGACTTCTTCGACTTGTGTAGAGTCCTGCGCGAAGGCCGGCGCGGCCAACGCAACCGCCAGGACGCTGGCGGACGCTGTTAGAATGGTCTTGTGAAACTTTCTCATCTTCGAATTCTCCCCGTGTGTTTTTTTCGAGCCATTGAGCCTGGAGCTGAACCCCAAGCCCAATTTGATACCAATTTTCTGCGGACATCCGTAGAATGAGGTACTTCTTGGGCCCCAAAACGGGACTGTGACGGAAATTTATCGGATGACAAGGCCAAAAAAGAACCAATTCCAGACCATCTTCTTATTGGTATGAAAATGGTCATATGCTATCCCGTTGATCACGGGGTGATGCGGATTTGCGCGGGGGTGCGGAGTTGACGATGTTTTCTGAACGGATCGGCGGCCTGACGGGCGACGATCACGCTCCGCTCTACAAGCAGTTGCAGCGCGCCCTGCGCGACGCCATCCAGAGGAAGGTGTTGGCGCCTGACGACGCCCTGCCGGCCGAGCGCGACATGGCCGAGGAATTCAGCGTCTCGCGGATCACCGTGCGCAAGGCGCTGGACGGCCTGGTCAGCGAGGGCCTGCTGACCCGCCGCCAGGGCGCGGGGACCTTCGTGGCCGCCCGCGTGGAGAAGAGCTTCTCCAAGCTGTCGTCGTTCACCGAGGACATGATCTCGCGCGGGCGCACGCCGCGCAGCGAGTGGATCAGCAAGGCCCAGGGCTCGGTCACCCCCGAGGAGTCCCTGACCCTGGGCCTGTCGCCCGGAACGCCGGTCTATCGCTTCAACCGGATTCGCTATGCCGACGGCGCGCCGATGGCCGTGGAATATTCCACCATCGCCGGCTTCGCCCTGCCGTCGGCCGAGGCGGTCGGCACCTCGCTCTACGAAGCGCTGGAGGTCACCGGTCATCGGCCCGCCCGCGCCCTGCAGCGGCTGCGCGCGGTGCTGTTCACCGCCGAGCACGCCGAACTGCTGGGCGTTCCGGCCAAGGACGCCGGCCTGCTGATCGAACGCCGCGGCTTCCTGAAGGACGGCCGGGCGGTCGAGGTGACCCAATCCTACTACCGCGGCGACGCCTACGACTTCGTCGCCGAACTGAACGCCCTTTCCTAAAGGGCTCGTACCGAACGGGGCCCGCCCCGCGTTTATCTGAAGGGAACGCCCGTCTTGGAGGCCAATGTCTTGACCCGATCCGCATCCCCCGCCGAACCTTCCTCCACGGGTGGGCGTCTGACGGCGGAATCGACCCGCATGTTCCTCGAGGCCGGCCAGGCCTCGCAAGTGATCGCCACCCAGCTGGGGGCCAACGCCGCCCGCGCCGCCAAGATCGCCGAGCGCCTGCGCGCCAACCCGCCCCGCGCCGTGGTCACCTGCGCGCGCGGCAGCTCGGACCACGCGGCCACCTTCGCCAAGTACCTGATCGAGACCCGTACCGGCGTGCTGACCTCGTCGGCCGCCCTGTCGGTCAGTTCGGTCTACGCGGCCCAGCAGGACCTGGGCGACGTGCTGTATCTGGCCGTTTCGCAGTCGGGCAAGAGCCCCGACCTGCTGGCCGCGGTGCAATCGGCCAAGGCGGCCGGCGCCTTTGTCATCGCCCTGGTCAACGACACGACCTCGCCCCTGGCCGCCCTGGCCGACGAGGTGCTGCCGCTGCACGCTGGCCCCGAGCTGAGCGTGGCGGCCACCAAGTCCTACATCGCCGCCCTGGCGGCCATCGCCCAGCTGGTCGCCGCCTGGACGGAAGACGACGACCTGACCGCCGCCCTCGCCACCCTGCCCGCCCTGCTGGCCGAAGCCTGGACCCTGGACTGGACCCCGGCCGTCGAACGCCTGAAGCTGGCGCGCAACCTCTATGTGCTGGGCCGCGGCGTCGGCTTCGGCGTGGCCCAGGAGGCGGCCTTGAAGTTCAAGGAGACCTGCGGCCTGCACGCCGAGGCCTTCAGCGCCGCCGAGGTGCTGCACGGCCCGATGGCCCTGGTGAAGGAAGGCTTCCCCGTCCTGGTGTTCGCCCAGAACGACGAGAGCCGCGACAGCGTCGACGCCATGGCCAAGGGCGTGGCCGAGCGGGGCGGCGACGTCCTGCTGGCCGGCGCCGGCGAAACCGGGGCCGGCGTGCTGCCCGCCCTGGCCGCCCATCCGGTGATCGAGCCGATCCTGATGATCCAGAGCTTCTACCGCATGGCCAACGCCCTGTCGGTGGCGCGCGGCTACGATCCCGACAGCCCCCCCCACCTCAACAAGGTCACAGAAACCGTCTGATGCAGTCCGTTCTCGTTAATGGCCGCATCCTGACGCCACACGGCATCGTCGAGGGCAAGGCCCTGGCGATCCGCGACGGGCGGATCGACGGCCTCATCGACCCCGCCGACGCGCCGGCCGCCGTCCAGCGCCACGACCTGGACGGCGGCCTGCTGGTCCCCGGCTTCATCGACACCCAGGTCAATGGCGGCGGCGGGGTGCTGTTCAACGACTCCACCACCGTCGAGGCGATCGCCGCCATCGGCGCCGCCCACCGGCCCTATGGCACCACCGGCTTCCTGCCGACCCTGATCAGCGACGACCTGGCCGTGGTCGACGCGGCCATGCGGGCGACCGAGCAGGCCATCGAGGCCGGCGTGCCTGGGGTGCTGGGCGTGCACATCGAGGGCCCGTTCCTCAATGTGAAGCGCAAAGGCATCCACGACCCCAGCAAGTTCCGGACCCTCGACGACGAAGCCGTGACCCTGCTGAGCTCGCTCAAGCGCGGCAAGACCCTGGTGACCCTGGCGCCGGAGACCACCACGCCCGAGATGGTGCGCCGCCTGGCCCAGGCCGGGGTGACCGTCGCCGCCGGCCACACCAACGCCGCCTATGGCGTCGTGCGCAAGGCGCTGGACGCGGGCCTGACCGGCTTCACCCATCTGTTCAACGCCATGTCGCCGCTGACCAGCCGCGAGCCGGGCGTGGTCGGCGCGGCGCTGGAGAGCCAGGCCGCCTGGTGCGGGATCATCGTCGACGGCCGCCACGTGGACCCGGCCGTGCTGCGCATCGCCCTGCGCACCCGGCCGCTGGACCGGTTCATGCTGGTGACCGACGCCATGCCGACCGTCGGCATGGCCGACAAGAGCTTCGACCTGCAGGGCCGCCACATCCAGGTGGTCGACGGGGTCTGCGTCGACGACCAGGGCACCCTGGCCGGCTCGGACCTCGACATGATCGGCGCGGTGCGCAACGCCGTGGCGATGCTGGGCCTGTCGCTGGAGGACGCCCTGTCCATCGCCTCGGCCGCCCCCGCCGCCTTCCTGGGCCTGGCGGATCGGCGCGGGACCATCCAGCCCGGCCAGGCCGCCGACCTGGTGCTGCTGGACAAGGACGTTCAAGTGCGCCGGACCTGGATCGACGGGGTCGCGAACCTTTAAACCCGTCATCCCGGATCTTCGCGCCGCGCGTCGCGAAGAAAGCCCTCGAACGCAAAACGCCCCCGCCGGCCCCGGGCCGGAGCGTCCCCTACAGGGACGCTCCGGCGGAGCCAGCGGAGGCGTATTAAGATCCCCGGAAGGGGAGCTTTTAGACTTACGCGCCGCCCGGGAAGCGGAACGGGACCTTCACGGTGCCGGTCTTGGCGCCCATCGGCAGCTTTTCAGCGATGCACATGGCGGCCTTGTCGAAACCCTTGCCGGCGGCGCTGTTGTCGACGACCTTGCACTCGGTCAGCTTGCCGGCGTCGGCGGTGCATTCCAGCATCACCTGGGCGGCGTCGCGCGTGTTGGCGAATTGTTGCAGGCAACGGCCCATTTGGTCTTCGAAGCCGCCAGCCGCCGAGGCGGCTTGAGCGACGAAAAAGCTGCCAGCGATTCCCGCGGCAATAGCGATCGGATATTTCATCCCGCTGCTCCTAGTAGTGTGTCTCGCCCTTCGGACGTCGCGTCGTCCGGACGCCTGAGCTTTTTCGCAGAACCGAGTTAAAATATTCTGAGTCAGCGAAAGATCGTTTTCTTCATTTGTTGGTAACCACGCTTACTTGGCGAATACGCCAGTTTCACTTGAAACTACACTCAGGATGCATTGTCGGCGACTCGACGCCATCGCGGGCGTGACTCCTGCGCGCGCCCGTTCCTTGGTTCCAGGCCTGGCGGCTGGAGGGGCTCGCGGCGGGGAATCCGGAGGGTGCGACACGCCCTGCGGCAAACGCCCTTAACCAAAGTCAGGAACTATTAGGAATATGTCGTGATGATCCCCCTCGACGTTGGTGATCCGTGCGCACGGACCGCCGCAAGAGGGGACCAAATCCGATGAAGCGCTTCCGGCTCGTCGATCTGCCGTTGATCATCAAAATCGGCTTCGCGCCGGCTTTCGCCTTGCTCATGCTGGCCCTGATGGCCGGCGGCGCGATCGTCATGCAAAAGAGCCAGTCCGCCGCGCTGCACCAGGTCGTCGAGACCGACATGCGCGAGAACATGGAGATCCAGGCGATCTCCAAGCGGATCTCCAACATCAACGGCGAGCTCTACACGGTGTTGACCCACAAGGCGGGCAATATCGAGGTCGACAAGAACGACGCCCGCATGGCGGCGATCCTGACCGAGACCGACGCGCTCAAGAAGGATCTGACGGCCCTGAAGGGCAAGCTGCCCAAGGACGAGCAGCCCAAGATCGCCGAGCTGATCAAGTCGCTCGACGAATGCCGCAGCGCCATCGACACGGTCAGCGGCATGATCGGCGTCGACTTCAACATGGCCGTCGGCTTCATCGCCCCGTTCGAAGAACAGTACGCCAAGATGACCGGCCAGCTGGACGCCGTCGTCGCTGCCGCCAACAAGCGCATCGCCACCGAGACGGCCAAGAAGCAGGCCGAGGCCACCGCGGCCATGAGCGCCACGATCATCATGTCGTTGATCACGCTGTGCGCGGTCGCCGGCCTGGCCTTCATGACCGTCATGACCACCCGCAAGTCGATCGGCGACATCGCCGGCGCCACCGAGAAGCTGTCCAAGGGCGACAACACGATCGACCTGGAGAAGATGACCCGCGGCGACGAGCTGGGCGCCATCGTCCGCTCGCTGAAGGTCTTCCGCGACAACCAGCTGCACCTGGAGCAGATGCGCGCCGAGCAGGAGAAGTCGGCCGCCCTGACCGCCGACGAGCGCCGCGCCAAGGAAGAGGCCGCCGCCGCCGCCGCCCGCGAGAACGCCCTGGTGGTGTCGTCGCTGGCCGAGGCGCTGGAGCACCTGGCCAAGGGCGACCTGACGTTCCGCGTCCAGGCCGACTTCCCGGGCGACTATCGCAAGCTGAAGGACGACTTCAACGCCGCCATCACCCAGCTGCAGGAAACCATCAAGGTCATCGCGGCCTCGACGGACGGCCTGCGCACCGGCGCCGACGAGATCGCCCACGCTTCAGACGACCTGTCGCGCCGCACCGAACAACAGGCCGCTTCGCTGGAAGAGACCGCCGCCGCCCTGGACGAGCTGACCGCCACGGTGCGCCGCACCGCCAGCGGCGCCAAGCAGGCCTCGGAAGTGGTTTCCAGCACCCGCGGCGAAGCCACCCATTCGGGCCAGGTCGTGCACGAGGCCGTCTCGGCCATGGGCGCCATCGAGGACTCGTCCAAGCAGATCAACCAGATCATCGGCGTCATCGACGAGATCGCCTTCCAGACCAACCTGCTGGCCCTGAACGCCGGCGTCGAAGCCGCCCGTGCGGGTGACGCCGGCCGCGGCTTCGCGGTCGTCGCCCAGGAAGTGCGGGCCCTGGCCCAGCGCTCGGCCGAAGCGGCCAAGGAGATCAAGACCCTGATCTCGTCCTCGACCCAGCAGGTCAGCCAGGGCGTCAGCCTGGTCGGCCAGACCGGCGAGGCCCTGCAGCGGATCGTCACCAAGGTCGGCGAAATCGACGCCCTGGTCACCGAGATCGCCGCCTCGGCCGCCGAACAGGCTACGGGCCTGAACGAGGTCAACACCGCCGTCAACCAGATGGACCAGGTGACCCAGCAAAACGCCGCGATGGTCGAGCAATCGACCGCCGCCACCCACTCGCTGAAGGGCGAGACCGGCGAGCTGGTGCGCCTGATCGGCCGCTTCCGGGTCGGCGACGGCCGCCAGCAGACGACCGCCTACGAGCGTCCGCAGATGGCCGATCCCGCCTATCACGCCCCCGCCGCCAATCCGGTGGCCGAACAGCGCGCCCGCCTCAACGCCTTCGCCCGTCCCGGACGCGGCGGCGCGGCGACCGCGGCCGCCCCCGCCAGCGACGGCTGGGAGGAGTTCTGATGTCGACAGCGATCGCCCTGCCCGAAACCCTTGATCTGAAGGCTTCGGGGCCGCTCAAGCAGGCGTTCGTCGAACGCCGCGGCCAGGACATCGAGGTCCATGCCGATCAGGTCCGTCGCCTCGGCGGCCTGTGCCTGCAGGTCCTGCTCGCCGCCCGCAAGGCGTGGGCCGAGGACGGCAAGCCCTTTTCGATCACCGCGCCTTCCGAGGCGTTCGTGGAAACCATCCGTCTTTTCGGGGCCGAAGGGGCCCTGCTTCAGGCCGAAATCCAAGGAGCTGCATCGTGACGCGTACTGTCCTCACGGTCGATGACTCGCGTACGATGCGGGACATGCTGCGCATGGCCCTCGCCGGCGCCGGGTTCAACGTCGTCGAAGCCGTCGACGGCGAACACGGGCTGGAAGTGCTGTCCGCCCATCGCCCCGACGTGATCATCACCGACATCAACATGCCCAAGCTGGACGGCTTCGGCTTCATCGAGGCGGTGCGGGTCGACGACGACTATCGCGCCATCCCGATCCTGGTGCTGACCACGGAAAGCGACCCCAGCAAGAAGCAGCGGGCCCGTGAAGCCGGGGCGACCGGCTGGATCGTCAAGCCGTTCAATCCCGAGAAGCTGGTCGAGGCGATCCGCCGCGTCGCGGCCTGATCGAGCGCGCTTCAGGTACTGAAATACCTTTGTAGGAAGTCGGGGAATGGACGAGCTAGAGGCCATCAAGGTCACCTTCTTTCAGGAATGCGAGGAACTGCTCGCGGATCTCGAAGGCGGGCTCCTGGCCATGCAGGACGGCAATGACGACGGCGACACCGTCAACGCCGTCTTCCGGGCCGTGCACTCGATCAAGGGCGGGGCCGGCGCCTTCGGCCTGGAGCCGCTGGTGCGCTTCGCCCACGTGTTCGAGACCCTGCTGGACGCCCTGCGCTCGAACGAGATCCCCGGCACGCCAGACCTGACGGCCCTGCTGCTGCGCGCCTCGGACGTGCTGGCCGACCACGTCAGCGCCGCCCGCGGTCTGGGCGTCGTCGACATGGACGTCTCGGCCGCCATGGCCGCCGAGCTGAAGATCGCCACCGACCCCAACGCCGCCCCGGCCGCCGCCGCGCCGGTGGCGGAAGCGCCCCAGTACGTCGACGCCGCGCCGATCGTCATCGGCGCTGACGACGGAATGGACGACGACGACCTGGGCTTCGACTTCCAGCCGATGACCATCACTCTCGACGCCCAGGCCGCCGACGCGGCCGTGCTCGACGGCGATGTCTGGACGGTGTCGATCCGTCCAAAGTCGGACCTGTACCGCAAGGCCAACGAGACCGCCCTGCTGCTGCGCGAGCTGAGCCGCCTGGGTCCGATCCAGGCGACCCTGGACGACAGCGCCCTGCCGGCCCTGGAATTCATCGATCCCGAAGCCGCCTACGTCACCTGGAGCGTCCGGGTCGAGACCGAGCAGGGCGAAGAGGCCATCCGCGAAGTCTTCGAATTCGTCGACGGCGACTGCGACCTGGAGATCACCCGCGGCGAGGCCCCGGTGGCCGACGTGCTGGCCAGCCTGCTGGACATCGCCGCCCCGGCGCCCGCGCCCGAAGCCGCCCCCGTCGCGGTCGAAATTCCCGCCGAAGCGCCGCCCGTGAGCGCCGTTGGCCCGGCGGCCGAGGCCGCGCCGCTGGCCGCTCCGATGCCCGTTTCGGCCCCGGCGCCCGCCGCGCCGCCGGTCGCCGCCAACGCGCCGGCCCCCGCGGCCGCCAAGCCGGCCCAGATCGACGTCCCCGGTCCGGGCCAGTCGGTGATCCGCGTCGATCCCGAGCGCATCGACCGCCTGATCGACCTGGTCGGCGAGTTGGTCATCAACCAGGCCATGCTGGCCCAGCGGGTCGGCGAATACGGCATCGCCCCGTCCTCGAACCTGGCCATGGGTCTGGATGAGCTGGAACAGCTCACCCGCGAGATCCAGGACAGCGTGATGGCCATCCGCGCCCAGCCGGTGAAGTCGGTGTTCCAGCGCATGCCGCGCCTGGTCCGCGAAGTCGCCAACATGACGGGCAAGCAGGCCCGCCTGGTCATGGACGGCGAGAACACCGAGGTCGACAAGACGGTCATCGAGCGCCTGTCCGATCCGATCACCCACATGCTGCGCAACGCCATCGACCACGGGCTGGAAAGCCCCGAGGAGCGCAAGGCGGCCGGCAAGAATCCCGAAGGCGTCGTGCGCCTGGCCGCCCTGCACCGCAGCGGCCGGATCGTCATCGAGGTCCAGGACGACGGCAAGGGCATCAACCGCGAGCGGGTCCACTCGATCGCGGTCAAGAAGGGCCTGATCTCGCCGGACCTGACGCTGACCGACGAAGAGATCGACAACCTGATCTTCCTCCCCGGGTTCTCGACCGCGGACAAGATCTCGGACGTCTCGGGCCGCGGCGTCGGCATGGACGTGGTCAAGCGTTCGGTGCAGGCCCTGGGCGGCCGCATCTCGATCACCTCGCGTCCGGGCCTGGGCTCGACCTTCACGCTGAGCCTGCCGCTGACCCTGGCCGTGCTGGACGGCATGGTGGTCGACGTGGCCGGCGAGACCCTGGTCATCCCGCTGGCCTGCATCGTCGAAAGCCTGCGTCCCAAGGCCGAGGAAATCCGGCCCCTGGGCCCGGTCGGCTCGGTCCTGGCCGTGCGCGACAGCTTCGTGCCGCTGATCGACGTGGGCCTGACCCTGAACTACCGCGACCGCTCGCCGCCGCCCACCGAGGGCGTGGTGCTGCTGGTCGAGGGCGAGGACGGCTCGCGCGCCGCCCTGGTGGCCGACGCCATCCACGGCCAGCGCCAGGTGGTGATCAAGTCGCTCGAGCAGAACTACCAGCAGGTCGAAGGGGTCGCCGCCGCGACCATCCTGGGCGACGGCCGGGTGGCGCTGATCCTCGACGTCGACGCGGTGATCAACCTGCGTCGCCGCGGCCCGCCGCCGCCGTCCGATCCCACCCTCATCGCCGCGGAATAGCCACGATGACCGAACCGACCATCACGTCCAGCAACGAAACCCGCGAACTGATCTCGTTCCGCGTGGGCGAGCAGGAATACTGCGTGGACATCATGGCCGTCCGCGAAATCCGCGGCTGGAGCCCGGCCACCACCCTGCCGCAGTCGCCCGCCTACATGCGCGGCGTGATCAACCTGCGCGGCGCGGTTCTGCCGATCATGGACCTGGCCGCCCGCATCGGCATGCCGACCACCGAGCCGAACGTGCGCAGCGTGTTCATCGTCGTCCAGGCCGGCGACCGCACGGTCGGCCTGCTGGTCGACGCGGTGTCCGACATCCTGTCGATCACCGACGACATGTGCCAGCCGACCCCGGACATCGCCTGCGAGAACGTCCGCCATTTCGTGCGCGGGATCATTTCCATCGAAGGGCGGATGATCAGCGAGATCTCGCTGGACCGCCTGCTCCCCGAGCGCGAGGCCCTGGCCGCCTAGATGACCACCCCCTCGACCTCCTTCACCGATCGCCGCGAGGCCCTCGTCGACGGCGAATTCGCCTTCACGAGCGCCGACTTCAAACGGATCGCGGCCCTGCTGTACGACCAGGCCGGCATCAGCCTGCCCGACAGCAAGGCGACTCTGGTCTATTCGCGCCTGGCCAAGCGCCTGCGCACCCTGGGCCTGAAGACCTTCGCCGAGTACTGCGCGTTCGTCGCCCAGGACGGCAATGTCGACGAGCAGCAGCACATGCTCCGGGCCCTGACGACCAACGTCACCCGATTCTTCCGTGAGCCGCACCACTTCGACGATCTGCGCGCCAGCATCCTGGAGCCCATGGCCGACAAGGTCCGGGCCGGCGGGCGCCTGCGCCTATGGTCGGCGGCCTGTTCGTCGGGCCAGGAGCCGTATTCGATGGCCTTCACCGTGCTGTCGGTGTGGCCGAACGCCGCCGATCTGGACATCCGGATCCTGGGCACCGACATCGACACCAACGTGCTGGCCACCGGCCGGACGGCCGTCTACGAGGAGCAACTCCTCGAGGGCATCCCCGCCAACATGCGCAGCCAGTATTTCGAGCGCGACGCCGACGATCGCCGCAGCTTCCGGGTCTGCGAGGCCGCCCGCCAGATGGTGGCGTTCCGCGAGTTGAACCTGAACGGCCCGCACTGGCCGATGAAGGGGCCGTTCGACGCCATCTTCTGTCGCAACGTGGTGATCTATTTCGACGAGCCTACCCAGGAGCGGGTCTGGCAGCGCTTCGCGCCGCTGGTGTCGCCAGGCGGCAAGCTCTATGTCGGCCACTCCGAGCGCGTGGGCGCGTCGGTCAGGGCCTTTGAAAGCGCCGGCCTGACCGCCTATCGCAAGATGGGAGGTCGCTGATGGCCCGGATTCGCGTTCTCGTCGTCGACGACTCCGCCACCATGCGCGGCCTGATCACGGCCGCCCTGACCCGCGACCCCGAGATCGAGGTGGTCGGCGCCGCCGGCGACCCGTTCGAGGCCCGGGGCATGATCAAGGCCCTGAATCCCGACGTCGTCACCCTCGACATCGAGATGCCGAACATGAACGGCATCGAGTTCCTCGAGAAGATCATGCGCCTGCGGCCGATGCCGGTGGTCATGGTCTCCAGCCTGACCCAGGCCGGGGCCGAGATGACCCTGCGCGCGCTGGAGCTGGGCGCGGTCGACTGCGTGGGCAAGCCCACCAACGCGACCGGCACCGCCGAGGCCCTGGCCGAGGTGGCCGACAAGGTCAAGGCCGCCGCCCGCGCCTCGGTGCGGACCAAGGCCGACGCCGCGCCGGCGACCGCCCGTCGCCTGAACTACCTGCCGTCGGGCGACATCGTGGCGATCGGCTCGTCGACCGGCGGGGTCGAAGCCTTGCTGTCGATCCTCAGCCAGTTCCCCGAGACCGGCCCGCCGACGGTGATCACCCAGCACATGCCGGCCACCTTCACCGCCAGCTTCGCCGCCCGTCTCGACCGGGCCAGCGGCGCCAAGGTGCAGGAAGCCGTCGACGGCGCCCTGCTGGAGCCGGGCAAGGTCTATGTCGCGCCGGGCGGGGCGACCCACCTGGAAGTCGTCCGCTCGGCCGGGCTGCGCTGCCGCCTGGTCCAGGGCGACCCCGTCAGCGGCCACCGGCCCTCGGTCGACGTGCTGTTCAACTCGGTGGCCCAGGCGGTCGGCGACAAGGCGGTCGGCGCGATCCTGACCGGCATGGGCCGCGACGGCGCGCAGGGCCTGCTGGCCATGCGCAAGGCCGGGGCCCGGACGATCGGCCAGGACGAGCAGAGCTGCGTCGTCTACGGCATGCCGCGCACGGCCTTTGAACTCGGCGCCGTGGAGAAGCAGGTCCCCCTGTCCTCCATGGGCCAAACCCTTCTCGATCTGGCCTCCGCGAGGCGATGAACCCATGCCCCAAGCAAGCTCCATTTCCGTTCTCGTCGTCGATGACCAGCTGACCATGCGGGCGTTGATCCGCAACGCCTTGCAGCAGATCGGCTTCAAGGACATCCGCGAGGCCCCCGACGGCGAGGAGGCCCTCAAGAACCTGCTGGCCAAACCGGCCAACCTGGTCATCTCGGACTTCAACATGCCGAAGATGGACGGGCTGGCCCTGTTGCGCGCGGTGCGCTCGCATCCGCCGATCCGCCAGACGGCCTTCGTCATGCTGACCGGCCGAGCCGACCGCGAGCTGGTCCAGCGCGCCGTGCAGTTCGGCGTCAACAACTACTGCGTCAAGCCGTTCACCGTCCAAGGCCTGAAGGAAAAGATCGAACAGGTCTTTGGCCAGCTGACATGATCGGGCGAGACCCCTATCCAGACGAAGCGGGTCCGGCGATCAAGGTGCACGTCACCCAGGGCGAGAGCCACGTGTCGGCCGACCCCAACGTGGTGATGACCACGGTGCTCGGCTCGTGCATCGCCGCCTGCCTGCGCGATCCGACCACCGGCATCGGCGGCATGAACCACTTCCTGCTGCCCGACTCCGGCGACCGCAAGGACGGCGGCGACGCCGTCCGCTACGGCGCCTACGCCATGGAGCTGCTGATCAACGGCCTCTTGAAGAAGGGCGCCCGCCGCGACCGTCTCGAGGCCAAGATCTTCGGCGGCGGCAAGCTGTTCGACGGCCTTTCGGACGTCGGCGCCAGCAACGCCGCCTTCGCCGAGCGCTTCCTGCGCGACGAAGGCATCCCGATCGTTTCGTCCAGCACCGGCGGCCTGTCGGCCCGGCGCGTCGAGTTCTGGCCGGCGTCCGGCCGGGTCCGCCAGCGCCTGGTCGCCGTCGACAACGCCCCGCAGGACGTCCGTCGCCCCGCGCCCGCCCCGATGCCCGCCGCCTCCAGCGGCGACGTGGACCTGTTCTGACGCCCATGACCGCCCAGCCGCTCGCCCTGACCGACGCCGACGAGACCTCCCCCGGGCAGCTGCCCGTGGGCGAGCTTTCGCGCCGGCTGGCGGCGGAGCTGATGGCCGCGGCGGCGATCTGCCGGGACTGCGAGCACATCGCCGGCGACCTAGCCAGCGGCGGCGCGGCCCTGGAGAACCTGTCGCGGCTGCAGGCCCTGGACGAGCTGACCCAGCGCCTGCACGGCCTGTCCGACGTCCTGGCCCGCATCGGCCAGCACGCCTCGGGCGAGTGGAGCATGGCCGTCGAGCCGCTGCTCGAGGGCCTGGGCCTGGCCGACCTTGTGGTGCGCCTGCGCGACGCCGAGAACGGCGAAGGCTGGGACGCCACGGCCGGCGAGCTCGACTTCTTCTAGGCCATGCGCGAACCGCTTCACGCCTCGACCCGCATCAATCTCGAAAAGGTCGAGGTCCTGCTCGTCGACGACAGCGTTCCGTCGCTGAACCTGCTGTCCCAGGTGCTGCTCGGCTTCGGCATAGGGAAGCTGACCCGCGCCGACAGCGCCAAGATGGCCCAGGCCCTGCTGCGCGAGCGCACGTTCGACCTGGTGATCAGCGCCACCAACATGGCCGGGGTGGACGGCTACGAACTGGTCAAATGGCTGCGCCGCGGCGCCCTGGAAGCCAATCGCTACCTGGCCGTGATCCTGGTTTCGGGCCACACGCCGCCTTCGCAGGTATTCAAGGGGCGCGACGCCGGCGCCAACTTCACGATCGCCAAGCCGATCACCCCCAAGATCGTGCTGGAGCGGATCCTGTGGGCGGCCAAGGAAGATCGCCAGTTCATCGAGTGCGAGACCTACCTGGGACCCGATCGCCGGTTCAAAAACGACGGTCCCCCGGCCGGCGCCAAGGGGCGGCGTCGCGAGGATCCTCCGCAAGCGCTCCGGCCGCCGGGCGCCCAGTCGTTGGAGTCCGCCGACTCCGAGAAAGTCAAACCATGAGCGTCATGCGTAAATTCCGCGCGCCCAACCGCCTGTCGATGCTGGTGCGGGCCAACGGCGGCATGATGGCCAAGGACGCCCTGGCGGCCGCCGACGCGGCGCTGGAGCCGCTGCGCGCCGAATCCCTGGCGGTGCTGGACGCCGCCTTGGCCGAGATCGAGGCGCGGTTCGGCCGGTCGGCGGCGACGACCCGCGCCTCCGGGGCCTATCAGGACCTCTACACCCTGGCCCTGCGCATCATCGACGTGTCCGGCTTCCTGCCGGGTTCGTGCGTGGACCAGGCGGCGGTCTCGTTCTGCGCCCTGGTCGACAACTGCGCCGAGGCCGGCGCCTGGCGCTGGGACGCCGTCGACGTGCACGTCAACGCCCTGCGGCTGCTGCGCACCACCGACCTCAATCCCGACCAGCGACGCGCGGTGATCGAAGGGCTCAACAAGGTCAGTCAGCGGCGGATCGACGACGCCTGACGAAAGGGTCGGCGAAACAAGCTTGGCCTTAATGTGGCCGAAACGACACGATCGCCGCGTCGCTATAATCCGCCGCGCTCCAGCCATCTTGTGATCGACGGTTTCATTTGATACCGCTGGCATTGCTACCGGTGTCATGACACGCTCCGCGCGGATGTGACACCGGTGTCAAAATAGACGGCCAGGAACGGCCGCGCAGGAAGGAAGCGCGTACGCACTCTTCGGCCGGGCGATGCGAAAGCGTCGTTCAAAAAGAATGTGGTCACGGGAGGAGGATCCATGTCTCAGGTCACCAAGCAGCGCGTCCGTGCGCTGAAGCTCGGAGCGTCCGGCGGCGCCATGCTGACGGCGCTAGCCCTGGCCGGCGCCGCCGCCGCGCAGGAAACGCCGGCGCCCGCCACCGAAGACAACGCCGTCGCGGAAGTGGTCGTCACCGGCTTCCGCGCCAGCCTGGCCAACGCCCTGGACATCAAGCGTCGTGAAAACGACCTCGTCGACGTCATCAAGGCGCAAGACATCGCCGACTTCCCCGACCTGAATCTGGCCGAGTCGCTGCAGCGTGTGCCGGGCGTGTCGATCGACCGCGACGGCGGCGAAGGCCGCACGATCACCGTGCGCGGCCTGGGTCCCGACTTCACCGTGGTGCGCCTGAACGGCCTGGAAGCCCTGGCCACGACCGGCGGCAAGGACGGTTCGGGCGGCGCCAACCGCGGCCGTCAGTTCGACTTCTCGATCTTCGCCTCGGAGCTGTTCAACAGCGTCACCGTGCGCAAGTCGACCTCGGCCATCAATGAAGAAGGCTCGCTGGGCGCGATCATCGACCTGCAGGCCTCGCGTCCGTTCGACTTCAGCGGCCCGGCCATGAGCATGGGCGCCAAGATCGGCTGGAACGACCTGTCGCGGAAGAAGGACCCGCGCTTCACCTTCCTGGCCAGCAACCGCTGGGACACCGGCATCGGCGAGGTCGGCGCCCTGATCTCGGTGGCCTATGCCGAGCGCAAGACCCTGGAAGAGGGCTCCTCGACCGGCCGCTGGGAGAACCCCAGCGTGGCCAATAACTCGGCGACGGCGTTCCCGTGCACCGGCGCGGCCTACAATCCGGTCAGCGGCCCGCCCCTGACCTGCGCCCAGATCGGCACGGTGGTCGGCGGCACGACGCCGACCACGGCCGCCGCGGCCGGCACGGCCAACAATCTGTGGCACCCGCGCATCCCGCGCTACGGCCGCCTGCAATACGACCAGAAGCGCCTGGGCGTGACCGGCTCGCTGCAATGGCGGCCGACCGAGAACTCGACCCTGACCCTCGACGGCCTGCTGGCCAAGTTCACCAACAACCGCGACGAGACCTATCTGGAAGTCATTTCGTTCAGCCGCAGCGGCGCGGGCCTGCCCCAGACCGACGTCGTCAACTTCACCGCCGACGACAAGGGCCACCTGATCAAGGGCGCGTTCGACGACGTCGACGCCCGGGTCGAATATCGCCACGACGATCTGAAGACCGAGTTCAACCAGTTCACCCTGACCTACGACACCAAGTTCGGCGACGCCGGCCACCTGAACCTGGTCTACGGCCAGTCGCGGTCGATCCAGGACAACCCGGTCCAGACGACGTTCTCGTTCGACCGCTACAACAGCGACGGCTACAGCTACGACTACTCGGCCGACGACAAGCTGCCGAGCTTCAACTACGGCTTCGACCCGACCAACCCGGCCAACTTCGCCTACAGCGCCAGCAACGCCAACGGCGACGCGTCACTGCTGCGCCTGCGTCCCAGCAAGGCGGTCAACACCTTCAAGACCTTCCGGGCCGACGTCGACTACGAGATCCTCGATGGCTTCAAGCTGCGCTACGGCGGCGACTACAAGGAGTACGGTTTCTCCTCGTGGGAAAAGCGCCTGTTCTCGCGCAACCTGGCGGCCACCGGCACGACCTTCACGGCCGAAGCCGGCTTCCCGCTGCCGGCCGGCGTCACCGTCGCCGACGTCTCGCGCCTGATCACCGGCTTCGGCCGCGGCCTCGACCTGCCGTCCGGCGTGCCGACCTCGTGGATCGCGCCCGACCTGGACAAGCTGAAGAAGACCATCGGCTACGACTGCAACTGCATCAACGCCAACGGCGACTTCCGCCTGAGCGTGCTCAACCAGCTGGGGGCGCTGCGGGCGATCACCGAGAAGGACACCGCCTTCTACATCCAGGGTGATTTCGACTACGACATCTTCAACATTCCGGTGCGCGGCAATATCGGCGTCCGCTACGTGAAGACCGAGCAGTCGGCGACTGGCCACTACAACGCCGGCAACACCGTCGTCTCGACGCCCACGCCGTTCGGCGCCCTCTCCGAGCAGGTGGCGACCGACGCGGTCCAGACCGTGAATCGCGAATACACCAACACCCTGCCGGCCCTGAACATCTCGGCCCAGCCGATGGAGAACGTCTTCATCCGCTTCGCCGCCGCCAAGGTGATGACGCGTCCGCAGCTGCCGAACCTGACGCCCGGCTTCACCGCCATGAGCCAGAGCAACCAGACCCTGACGCGCGGCAATCCGGATCTCGATCCGATGCTGGCCAACAACCTGGACCTCAGCTTCGAATGGTATCCGGACAAGGAAACCCTGCTGTCGGCGGGCTTCTTCCAGAAGGACATCAAGTCCTACATCCAGCAGACCGCCGAGGTCATGCCCTGGTCCGAGACGGGGCTGCCCAGCAGCCTGCTGAGCAACGGCAACACCACCGCCACCCCGTTCACCGTCACGACTCAGATCAACAGCCCGGGCGGCAAGCTGCGAGGGTTCGAGCTGAGCGCCCAGCGTCCGTTCACCTTCCTGCCGGCGCCGTTCGACAAGTTCGGGGCGATCGTCAACTACACTCACGTCAAGAGCGACATCGACTACATCATCAAGTCGCCGACCTTCGGCGGCACGCCGCGGGTGCAGACCGCCCCGGCGGTGCTGGTCACCCAGCCGCTGGTCAACCTGTCGCCCGACGCCTTCAACGCCACGCTCTATTATGAGAACGGGCCGTTCAAGGCGCGGATCTCGGGCTCGTACCGCGACGCCTACCTGATCCAGGTCGCCCCCTCGGCGACCAACAACAACGACGTGCGGATCAAGGAAAAGACCTTCAACCTCGACAGCCAGGTCAGCTACGAGCTGGGCAAGTTCACCGTCACCCTGGAAGCCATAAACCTGACCGACCAGGAAGACAGCAAGGTCGACGACTCCACCCGCATGAGCTCGGAAGAATACGTGCACTTCGGCCGCCAGTTCTATCTGGGCGTGAAGTACAAGTTCTAGGACCAGCCAGGCTCCAGACGACGAAGGGCGCCGGTGCAAACCGGCGCCCTTTTTTCCTGCCGCGCGGTCGAGGCGTTGAAGGACCTCGACCGCTCGCGGGCCCCTACCCGCCCCGCTTCAGTGTCTCGCGGGCGATGACCAGTTGCTGGATCTGGCTGGTGCCCTCGTAGATCCGGAAGATCCGCACGTCGCGATACAGCCGCTCGATGCCGTAGTCGGCGACATAGCCGGCCCCGCCGAAGATCTGCACCGCCCGGTCCGCCACCCGGCCGACCATCTCGGACGCGAATAGCTTGGCGGCCGCCGCCTCCAGGGTCACGCCCGCGCCGGCGTCGCGCTGGCGGGCGGTCTCCAGCACCAGCGCCCGGGCCGCCAGGGCCTCGGTCTTGCTGTCGGCGATCATCGCCTGGATCAGCTGGAAGCTGGCGATCGGCTGGCCGAACTGCTTGCGCTCCGAAGCATAGGCCACGCAGTCGGCCAGCAGGCGCTCGGCCACGCCCACGCAGACGCTGGCGATGTGCAGCCGGCCGCGGTCCAGCACCTGCATGGCGACCTTGAAGCCCTCGCCTTCCTCGCCCAGCCGGTTCCAGGCCGGCACGCGGACATTGTCGAAGGTCACGTCGTGGATGTGGGCCCCCTGCTGACCCATCTTCTTCTCGGGCTTGCTGACGCCCAGGCCCGGCAGGTCGCGCGGGACCAGGAAGGCCGAAACGCCCGAACCACCCTTGGCCTCGGGATCGGTTCGGGCCATCACCGTGAACAGCGAGGCCTTGCCGGCGTTGGTGATGTAGCGCTTGGCGCCGTTCAGCACATAGTCGTCGCCGTCCCGCGCGGCCCGGGTCTGGACCGCGGCGCTGTCGGACCCCGCCTCGGCCTCCGTCAGGGCGAACGAGGTGACGATCTCGCCCGAGGCGATGCCCGGCAGCCATTTGGTCTTCTGAGCGTCCGTGCCGAACATCACCAGCCCCTGGCTGCCGATGCCGACGTTGGTGCCGAACACCGAGCGGAAGGCCGGCGAGGCGCGGCCCAGCTCGATCCCGACCAGGCATTCCTCCTCCATGTTCAGGCCCAGGCCGCCGAAGTCCTCCGGGATCGACAGGCCGAACAGGCCCAGCCCCTTCATTTCCTCGATGATCTCGGCGGGCACCGCGTCGTCCTCGGCGACCTTGGCCTCGATCGGGCGCAGCCGCTCGGCGACGAACCGCCGGACCGTGTCGATCAGCTGTTCGCGGGTATCGAGGTCCAGGGCCATGGCGTTCCTTCCGCTTCAAACATCTGTTTTGAGCGAACTGTAGCGGCGGAGCGCCGGAAGGAAAGAGGCGAGTGCGGATCGGCCCCGGACGTTTCGGAGACCCTTCCGCGGCGCGGCGTGCATTTCCGCTTCAAAAGGAACCCGTGACCGCTAGGCTCGCGCCATGAGCGATCTCCTGACGCCCACCAAGGTCGAGCCGCTGGAGGCGGGACAGGCCGCCGCCCTGGACCGCGACGGCTATCTGCTGCTGCGCGGCGCCGTGCCCGAGGCCTGGCGCGACGCCCTGCGCACCGCCTTCGACGCCGGCGTGGGCGCCCCGGATCAATGGGCCGCGCCCAGAGGGGCCGGCTGGCGCCACGCCCTGGTCGATCTGGATCCCACGGTGCAGCGGACCTGCCGCCTGCCGCCCCTGCTGGCGGCGGCCGGACGGATCCTGGGCGGCCCGTTCTTCCTCTGCCAGGTCGAGGGCCGCGAGCCCCTGCCGGACGACGGCCGCCAGCCCCTGCACCGCGACGGCGCGGGCCAGGACGCCGCCGTCGCCCTGGTCTTCCTCGACCCCTACGGGCCGGACAACGGCGCCACCCGCGTGGTTCCGCGCCCGCGCGACGCCAAGGAACCGGGCGGCGAACCGGACGAGGCCGCGTCCATGGTCCTGGCGGGCGAGGCCGGCGACATCCTGGTGTTTGACGCCGACCTGCTGCACGGCGCCACCCGCAACCGCTCCGGCGCGCGGCGGCGCTCGCTCCTGCTGAGCTTCAAGCTTGAGCGCGACCGGGCGGGCGAGGACGCCTGCCGCGCCATCCGCAACGTGCGCATGGACACCCGCGAGACGTTCGTCCCTTAAGCGGCGCCTACGCCTTTCCGGCCTCGGCCCGCGCCAGGACGCTACGTCGCACCCCGTACAGCAGATACACCGCCGCCCCGATCAGGTGGGCGTACAGGAAGTAGCGCTGGGTCTTGGCCGGCAGGCTGTAGAACAGGTACAGGCACCCCAGGATGGCGCCGGGGGCCACGACCTGCCACAGCGGCGTGGAGAACAGCCGCGGCCGGTTCGGGTCGCGCACCCGCAGGATGATCACCGACAGGCCCACGGCGATGAACGCCGCCAGGGTGCCGGCGTTGGCCAACTCGGCGATGTCCTTCAGCGACAGCAGGCCCGACAGCAGGGCCGACAGGGCGCCGGTCAGCAGGGTCATCAGCACCGGCGTGCCGGTCTTGGCGTTCACCCGCGACAGGGCGGGCGGCAGCAGGCCGTCGCGGGCCATCACGAAGAAGATCCGGCTCTGGCCGTACATGAAGGCCAGGATCACGGTCGGCAGGGCGACCACCGCGGCCAGGGCCACCAGCTGGGCCATCCTCGGATGCTTCAGGCTCTCCAGGATGAAGACCAGCGGCGCCTCGCTCTTGGAGAACACCTCGGCCCGCGAGGCCCCGATGGCGACGGCGGCCACCAACATGTAGATCAAGGTGCAGGCCAGCATCGAGCCGACGATGCCGATGGTCAGGTCTCGCTTGGGGTTCTTGGTCTCCTCGGCGGCGGTCGAGACCGCGTCGAAGCCGTAGAAGGCGAAGAAGATCAGGCTGGCGGCGGCCATCACCCCGACCTTGACCCCGTCCGGTCCGGCCGTGGCGGCGAAGCCCTGCGGCATGAACGGCGTGAAGTGGCTGGCGTCGAAGGCCGGCAGGCACAGCACCACGAACACCGCCAGGGCCGTGATCTTGATCACCACCAGCACCATGTTGACCGTGGCGCTCTCCTTGGTGCCCAGGGCCAGCAGCCCCGCCACCGCGAACGAGATGATCACCGCCGGCAGGTTGACCAGGCCGCCGGCGTGCGGGCCGGCCAGCAGGATCTCGGGGAAGCCGGCCATCCGGAACAGACCCTGGGCGTGGGCCGACCAGCCCACCGCCACGGCCGCGCAGACCAGGGTGTATTCGAGGATCAGGCTCCAGCCGACGAACCAGGCCACCGGCTCGCCCATGGCCACGTAGCTGTAGGTGTAGGCGCTGCCCGAGGCCGGGATCATCGTCGACAGCTCGGCGTAGCACAGGGCCGCGCAGGCGCAGACCGCCCCGGCGATCAGGAACGACAGCATCACCCCCGGCCCCGCCAGCCCGGCCCCGACCCCGGTCAGGGTGTAGATGCCGGTGCCGACGATGGCCCCGACGCCCAGGGCGACCAGGTGATACCAGCTGAGGGTCTTCTTCAGGGCGTGGGCGGCGTCGCCGCCGGCCGTATCGATCGCCTTGCGGCGGTTCCAGATGCTCAAGCTCTTCTCCCGACTCGTCGCCGGGGACGATGGGCCAGCGCGCCGCCGCCGCCAAGGGGGAGAATTTGCTCCGCCGACGACGGATTCTGACAAGCCCGTGCAGCGGGACTGCATGAACGGGTGAGACGTCGCCCTTCTCCCTCCTTCAGGATGGCGGGCGTCATCCATGGATCTGCTGCAAGAAGACCTGTCATCCCGGACAAGCCCGGCGAAAGCCGGGCGCGGATCCGGGATCGCCGCAAGCGCCGAGGTCACGCGTCGGTCCCGGATCTTCGCGCTGCGCGCTCGTCCGGGATGACAATCGCTTTTGGGTCTATGCGATTGCCTTGCGGAAGGGAGGGAGCCCTTCAGATCACCGCGTCGAAGGCCGCCCAGTTGGGCGTCTGGGCGTCCGGGTGGGCCTTGCGGCCGCGGTTGGCGATCCGGGTGTAGAGCAGCTTCACGCAGCGGCTGCCGGTGGTCTCGAACAGGAACGGGAAGATCCCGTGGACGAAGCAGGCCAGGCCGCCCAGCAGCATCGGGACGGCGAAGCTCCAGGCCACGGCCATGTGCTGGCCATAGGTCTCGCCGACCGAACGGGGATGGCGGGTGAACAGGTCGAGCATGGCGATCCCCGTGGCGGCGTGCGATTCCATGATGCCACGTTTCGCGAAAATGACATGGTCTCAGTCGGGGCCTCATGGCAGGTATGGAGAATTCAGTTCTCCAGATACGGCTGCACAGAGAATGATTTCGCTGGACCAGATCGACCGCCGCCTGCTGGCCATCCTGCAGCAGGACGCCACCGTCCCCATCGCCGAGCTGGCCGAACGGGTGGGGCTGTCCCAAACCCCGTGCTGGAAGCGGGTCAAGCGGCTGCAGGACGGCGGCGTGATCACCGCCCGCGTCGCCCTGATCGACCGCGAGGCCCTGGACCTGCCCCTGACCGTGTTCGTGGCCGTCAAGACCGGCCGCCACGACGAGGAGTGGCTGGCGACCTTCGCGGCCGGGGCCAAGGCCCTGCCCGAGGTGGTCGAGTTCTACCGGATGAGCGGCGACGTCGACTATCTGCTCAAGGTCGTGGTCCGCGACATCGCCGCCTATGACCGCTTCTACCGCCGCCTGATCGCCACCGCCCCGCTGACCGACGTGTCGTCGAGCTTCGCCATGGAGCAGATCAAGTTCACCACGGCCCTGCCGATCGCCACGGGGTGAGCCGGTCATGGACGGGACGCTTTCTGGCTCGTTCGGCGCGGTGAACACTTGCCCCCTACGGACCGCTTCGCGGTCGTCTTGCCCCAGAGGGGGAAGAGCGCTCCGCCCCCTGTGGGGGCGGACAGGCGGCGAAGCCGCTAGGTGGGGGCAGGTGTTCGCGGGCGTGGCGTCACAGACACGGCTTTTCGACCTCGGGCTTTCGCGACGAGTGGCTGGGGAGGCGCGGAGCGGTCCGGGCCGAGCCCGGATGACCGTGGGTGTTGTGTGTGCGTTTCGGCTAGACCTGACCGCTCCGCCGAACCGTTCTTCTCAAGGGACGTCGACTGAGGGCCTGT
>Ga0065165_1000530_pt1 | contig 58314 bp, 42 predicted proteins | sample AraplaMF_Cvi_mMF_FD_63813 | JGI IMG/M metagenome (GOLD analysis project Ga0065165, IMG submission 63813) | Arabidopsis root microbial communities from the University of North Carolina, USA - plate scrape MF_Cvi_mMF (version 2) (version 3) | ecosystem: Host-associated > Plants > Roots >...
AGGTAGGGACGCGATTTCTGGCGCAGGGTCTCGATGACTTCCTTGCGGCCCGAGGTGAAGCCGCCCATCGCGCCGCCCAGGGCCTTGCCCAGGGTGCCGGTGATGATGTCGATCTTGCCCATCACATTGAAGTGCTCGTGGGTGCCTCGGCCGGTCTTGCCCATGAAGCCGGAGGCGTGCGATTCGTCGATCATGGTCAGGGCGCCGTACTTCTCGGCCAGCGCGACGATCTTGTCCAGCTGGGCGATGGTGCCATCCATCGAGAAGGCGCCGTCGGTGACGATGATCTTGTGGCGCTTGCCGGCTTCCGTCGCGGCGATCAGCTGCTTTTCCAGGTCCGCCATGTCGTTGTTGGCGTAGCGGTAGCGCGCGGCCTTGCACAGGCGGATGCCGTCGATGATGGAAGCGTGGTTCAGGGCGTCCGAGATGATGGCGTCGTTCTCGTCGAACAGCGGCTCGAACACGCCGCCGTTGGCGTCGAAGGCGGCCGCGTAGAGGATGGTGTCTTCGGTACCGAGGAACTCGGACAGCTTCTGCTCCAGTTCCTTGTGCACGGTCTGGGTGCCGCAGATGAAGCGCACCGAGGACAGGCCGTAGCCGTACTTCTGCAGCGCGGCTTCGGCCGCCTTCTGGGTTTCCGGATCGCCGGACAGGCCGAGGTAGTTGTTGGCGCACATATTGATCAGGGTGCGCCCATCCGCGGCGACCACTTCGGCGCCCTGGCGCGATGCCAGCACGCGCTCGGGCTTGAACAGGCCCTCGGTTTGCAGCGTATCGAGTTTGGTCTGGAGGGCGCTATAGAATGCCTGGTCGCTCATGTCTTCCTCGTCCTTGTCTATTCCGGCTTGACCGGTGGTTGTCGGATGTTGTACCGTTGTTTCGTTCGATGTATTAAACAGAGTTCTATATGTCGAACAGAAATTCAATATATTGAATATTACCCCCGGCCATCGCAAATGACAAGTGCGTTGGCAAGCGATCCTCACAAAGCCTAAATGAATAAAGTGGTAACCGCACTCGCCCCCGCCGCCCCCGCCGGCGCCCCGCCCGAAGTCGGCGCGACCCTGCAGCGCCTGCGCCTGGCGCGCGGCCTCACGCTGGAAGACCTGTCGCGCATCGCCGGCGTTTCGAAGTCGATGCTCTCGCAGATCGAGCGCGAAAAGGCCAATCCGACCATCGCCATCACCTGGCGCCTGGCGAATGCGCTGGGCGTGCAGATCAGCGAGCTGCTGTCCTCGGAGGTGCGCAGCAGCGACATGATCCGTGTCATCGACGCCCACGAAATCCCGACCCTGCCCGGCGCCCATGCCGGCTATTCGCTGCGCATCCTCGGCCCGATGGACCTGGCCGGCAAATACGAGTGGTACGAGCTGACCCTGGCCCCGGGCGGCGAACTGGCCTCCCAGCCGCACGATCCGGGCACCAGCGAGCACCTGACCGTGCTGACCGGCGCGGTGGAACTCGAAGTCGGCGCCGAGAAGAAGCGCGTCAAGCACGGCGCCACCGCGCGCTATCCGGCGGACGTGGCGCACACCATCCGTAATATCGGCAAGACCGAGGCCAAGGCCTTGATGGTGGTCGTGCATCGATGACCAGGGCCGGCGCCCAGCGATGACCGGCGCCCCAGCCCGCCAGCGCTCCCTCGCCCCTGCCGGCGCCATTGCCGGCGGCCTCCTCGCCTTTGCCTTCCTGACCGCCCAGATTGCGGGTTGGTCCTATTTCGCCGGCCAGGCAGGCAGCCCGCGGCCCGACAACTGGGATGCGATGGAACGCGTCATGAGCGTCGTCGAATCCGCCATGCTGCCGTCCATAGCGCTGCTGGCACTTAACTCCTTGACCTGGGGAGCGGCGCGCAAAGGCCGGTCCTGGGTCTGGCTGCACCCGCTGGCGGTCGTGGTGGCCGCCGGCGCCGAGTTGGCCCTGTGCGTGCTCACATGGAACCACCCGCCGCCGGTGGCCGTCCCGGACGGGCCGGGCGAATTCTGGGCGGGCCGCCCGCGCCTGCCCGCGGCGCACGCCGGTCCACCCGTCCTGTGCTGGCCGCGAGGCGCATCGCCGCTGCCCACCGACGTCGGCGCGTACCAGCTGAAAGCCGGCGACCTGGCGACGATCCAGTCGATCCCGGAGGTGTACGCATCGATGGCGAAGGATCCGGCCGAGGCGGCGCAAATCTCTTCCTTGCTGGGCAAAACCGTCAGGATCACCGGATTTTCCCCGGAGGGCGGCATCTGGTTCACGCCCATCGGCGCCGCATCGTCTGTTGCCGCGCCTGCCGACACGCCAAGGATCTGCCTGCGTGCCAGCGACCTGGTCCGGGTGCCGACGCACGGCTGATCGGTGCAGACGGCGAAGTGACGTACTTACAACAGCATTCCGTGATTTTTAGTGACAATTGGTTTTTGGAAAGATATGATGTCATGACGTAACTATTTTTGGCATGCCCGGGCCGCTCCGGACGCCCCGTCTAGCCTGGTCATGGTAAGCATCAACGATATCGCCGCGTGGCGGATCCGTATCTTTTCCTCCCTGCTCTCCGTCGTGCTGGCGCTCGGCACGATCGCGGCCATCCCCAGTATTCCCCTCCTGCTCCGCCAGGGCCTGTGGCCGGTGGCCGTGATGGACACCATCGCGCTGGCCTGGATCTTCGGCATCTGGCGCCTCGAATCCCTGCCCTACCGCCTGCGCGTGCTGAACTTCCTGGGCGTGCTGTATGCGGTGGCGATCGCCCTGATGCTGGGTATCGGCCCCGTCGCCCTGAACTACCTGCTCGGCCCGCCGGTGATGGCGGTGATCCTGCTGGGTACACGCCCGGCCATGATCGCCCTGGCGCTGAGCGACGCCTGCATCATCGGGCTCGGCGGCAGCGGACTGATCGCACTGGGCGTGCCCGGCATGGAGCAGCATTCGCTCCAGGCCTCGATGGCCGTGACCCTGAATTTCAGCTGTGTCGGCGCGATGATCGCGCTCACCAGTGGCACCCTGCTGAAGGGCCTGTCGCAGACCCTGGCCAATGTGCGCGCCAATCAGGACAGCCTGCGGACGCTCAACGACGAGCTGAAGCTGACCTCCGCCGCGGTGGCGCGCCTGAACGACATGGTGCTGATCGCACGCGCGGTCGACTCCCTGGATAACGAGCAGCCGGTGATCTTCGCCAACGACGCCTTCCTGCAGCGCACCGGCTACACCCGCGAAGACATCATCGGCCGCAGCATGCGCGTCCTGCACGGCCCCGACACCGATCCCGCCGTGGTCGGCCGCATTCTCGACGCCATGGCGCGCAACCAGCCGGCGCGTGCGGAGCTGGTGAATTACACCAAGGACGGCAAGCCGTATTGGGTCGAGATGGAGCTGGTGCCGTTCACCGGTGAAGCCGGACAGGCCAGCCACTGGGTGGTGGTCGGGCGCGACATCACGGAACGCCGCAATGCCGCCGACGCCATCCACCGCCTGGCTTTCTACGACGTGCTGACCGGGCTGCCGAACCGGCGCCTGCTGATGGAGCGCCTGGACGCGATGGTGGAACAGTCGCGGTCCGGGCGCGGCCTCGGCGCGCTGCTGTACGTCGACCTCGACAACTTCAAGAACGTCAACGACGCCCGCGGCCACGCCACCGGCGACGCCCTGCTGGTGAATGCGGCGGCCCGCCTGAGCGCCGCGGTCCGCCAGCGCGACATCGTGGCGCGCATCGGCGGCGACGAATTCGTCATCATGCTCGACGGCCTGGACGCGGACAGCGCCGCCGCCATCCGCGCCGCCCAGGCGGTGGCGGACAAGATCCGCAACGCCCTGGCCGAGCCCTTCGAGATCGACGGCCAGTCCTACCACACCACGGCCAGCATCGGCGTCGCCCTGCCGCTGCATGCCGACGGCAATGCCCAGGACCTGCTGCGCGAGGCCGACACCGCGATGTACCGCGCCAAGACCGACGGCCGCAACGGCGTGGCCCTGTTCGAGACGGCGATGCTGGCCGACGCCCAGCGCAAGCTGACGCTGGAACGCGACCTCGCGCAGGCGCTGGAGCGTGTCGAACTCGGCGGCGAACTGGCGATGCACCTGCAACTGCAGGTGGGCCACGACGGGCTGCCGGCCGGCGCCGAACTCCTGATGCGCTGGCAGCGCGCGGACGGCGCCTTCGTGCCGCCGGACGTGTTCATCCCGGTGGCGGAATCGAGCGGCCTGATCGTCCCGCTGGGGCGCTGGGTATTGCGCGAGGCCTGCCGCGCGTGGCTGGCGCTGGATGCCGCCGGCCATGCGCTGCCGCTGTCAATCAACGTCAGCCCGCTGCAGTTCCGCCAGCCGGACTTCGTCGACAATGTGCGCGCGGTCCTGACTGAAACCGGGGCGCCGCCGCAGCAGCTGATCTTCGAAGTGACGGAAGGCCTGCTGGTCGAAGACGTCGGCCAGACGGTGGAGCGTATGCGCGAGCTGGCGGCGCTAGGCATCCGCTTCTCGATCGACGATTTCGGCACCGGCTACTCGAACCTGGCCTACCTGAAGAAGATGCCGCTGTACGAACTGAAGATCGACAAGAGCTTCATGCGCGACACCCCGCACGACGCCAACGGCACCGCCATCGTGCAGTCGATCCTGGCGATGGCCGGCCACCTCGGCCTGCGCGTGGTCGCGGAAGGCATCGAGACCGGCGAACAGGCGCGCTTCCTGGCCGAGCATGGCGGGGCCGCCATGCAGGGCTACTTGTTCCACCGGCCGATGCCGCTGGAACAGTTGCTGGCGCGCCTGCAGGATCTCAGGCCGACGCCAGGCTGCGCGCCAGATCATCGAATCTCAGCGGTTTGACTAAGTGCTCGTCGAATTGAACCTGCGCCGAGCACCCGGCCTGACGCTCGAAACCCATCGCACAGAAGAAGCATGTCGAGCACAGCGCCACCGTACGCGATCCGGCCGGTGTGTACAGACGATCCGCGATGCCAGCAAGTTTGGAGCCAAGGCCTTTATGGTGGTGCACCGCTAACGGTGCTGAGAGGGCCTTGCCGGAAATGCACCGAAAGTAAAACTGCTTATTTGCCAGCGACGTTTTCAAGAAGCTTACGAAATTCCTCGTCACGACTCTTGGGATTTAACACCTTCTGAATTTCACTCGTAAACAATCGCTTTGCCCGTTGGATCGACTCACGTTGTGTGTGATTTCTAGTCTTTTCAGAATAATCCATCATACAAAGGGCTTGATAGGCCAATACAAGCCCGTCCAGCACAGCGTGGCGGTATCCGCGATACCCTTCTGGTTTATGTTGACCGTACTCGTCCACCGCGTAATTTGGGAAGAACCAGCGGCCTCTGTCTATCTGTGCAGAAAGCTTAACTTTGAGTGCATGGCGAAGTTCAAAGAACTTGTCCATACCCATTCGCTTAGGGTCGAGGTCACATAAATGCAGTGCCTCAGAGAGCTGAAACATTGCTTCGTCAGACCACTTCAGCAGATCAACGAAGTATTCCTTCTTCCATTTAGCCGCCGCAATTCGTTGGTTGAGCTGCTCACGGCGAAGATTCCGTAAGCTGATGCCCGCCGAGAATGCAGCGACGAGGGCAGCACCTAATGAGACCAGCGTTGAAGAGCTAATTTCCATAAGACGGCTATTTCCACTATCAAGATCGGGTAAGAATAAAGTGGGACGATGTTTTCAGATGAACACCGTCCATATACACACCTATTCGGCGCCGCCCAATACTTCTTGCGGTACATTCATCTTCAGCGCCTTCGTCAGGAAGCCCCAGCGGTCCGCCACTTCCTCGATCTGCTTGCTGGTCGGCTTGCCCGCGCCGTGGCCGGCCTTGGTATCGATGCGGATGATGATCGGGTTGCCGCCGGCCTGGTCGGCCTGGGCGGTGGCGGCGAACTTGAAGCTGTGCGCCGGCACCACGCGGTCGTCGTGGTCGGCGGTGGTGATCATCGTCGCCGGATAGCAGGTGCCCGGCTTCAGGTTGTGCAGCGGCGAGTACTTCACCAGCGCCTTGAACTCTTCCGGGTTCTCCGACGAGCCGTAGTCCGAGGTCCAGGCCCAGCCGATGGTGAACTTGTGGAAGCGCAGCATGTCCATCACGCCGACCTGCGGGATCGCGGCGCCGAACAGTTCCGGACGCTGGGTCATGGCCGCGCCCACCAGCAGGCCGCCGTTGCTGCCGCCGCCGATTGCCAGCTTCGACGGCGAGGTCAGCTTGTTATTCACCAGCCATTCGGCGGCGCCGATGAAGTCGTCGAACACGTTCTGCTTTTTCAGCTTGGTGCCGGCTTCGTGCCAGGACTCGCCGTATTCGCCGCCGCCGCGCAGGTTGGCGACCACGTAGACGCCGCCCATCTCCATCCACGCCAGGTTGGCCGGCGAGAAGCCCGGCGTCATCGAGATGTTGAAGCCGCCGTAGCCGTACAGGTAGGTCGGGTTCGAACCGTCCATCTTGAGGCCCTTCTTCGACACGATGAACATCGGCACCTTCGTGCCGTCGCGGCTGGTGTAGAACTGCTGGCGGGTCTCGTAGTCGGCCGGGTTGAACTTCACGTCCGGCTTGCGGAACACGGTCGCCGCGCCGGTTTTCATGTCCACGCGGTAGATCGTGGTCGGGGTGGTGAAGCCGGTGAAGGAGAAGAAGGTCTCGGAGTCGCCGCGCTTGCCGCCGAAGCCGGAGACGGAACCGATGCCCGGCAGCGCGATCTCGCGCACCGCCTTGCCCTTCAGGTCGACCACCTTGACCACGCTGCGGGCGTCGGCCAGGTATTCGGTCACCAGCTGGTTGTTGACCATGCTGGCGGAGACGAGCGTCTGCTGGCTCTCCGGCACGATCGTCTTCCAGTTGGCTTCCTCGGGCTTGTTCAGGTCGATGGCGACGATGCGCTTGCGCGGCGCGTTGCGGTCGGTGGCAAAGTAAAAAACGCTGCCGACGTTGTCGATGAACTCGTAGGCCGCCTCGAAGTTGTCGATCAGCGGCACCACCTTGCTATCCGGTTTGCTCAGGTCCTTGTAGAAGATGCGGTATTTGTGCGCGGTCCCCTTGGTTCCCGTGATCAGGAGGTAGCGGCCATCGTCGGTGGTGGTGGCGCCAAAGCCCCATTCCTTCTCGTCCGGACGGTCGTAGACCAGCACGTCGGCACTCTGCGGCGTACCCAGCTTGTGGTAGTACAGCTTCTGGAAGTAGTTGACGTCGGCCAGCTTGGTCGCTTCCTTCGGCTCGTCGTAGCGGCTGTAGAAGAAGCCCTTGCCGTCGCGGGTCCAGGCGGTGCTGGAGAACTTCACCCACTGGATATGGTCTTCCAGGTCCTTGCCGGTGTCGACGTTGCGCACCCGGATCTCGTTCCAGTCCGAGCCCGAGGCGGCGGTCGAATAGGCCAGCAGCTTGCCGTCGCGGCTCACCGCCGTGCCGGCCAGCGCCACCGTGCCGTCCGTGGACAGGGTGTTCGGGTCCAGCAGCAGGCGCGGCGTGTCCTTCAGCGACTTCATGGTGTACAGCACGGCCTGGTTCTGCAGGCCGTCGTTACGGCTGAAGAAATAACGGCCGCCTTGCTTGAAGGGCACGCTGTAGCGCTCGTAGTTCCACAGTTCGGTCAGGCGCTGGCGGATCGCTTCGCGCTGCGGGATCTGCGCCAGGTAAGACTGGGTCACCTTGTTCTCGGCGTCGACCCAGGCCTTGGTCTCGGCACTGTTGGCGTCTTCCAGCCAGCGGTAGGGGTCGGCGACCTTGGTGCCGTGGTAATCGTCGGTCTGGTCGACTTTCTTCGCGACCGGATAGTTCAGCGGCGTGCCGCCGGCGGCGCAGGTCTGGGCGGAAGCCGGAACGGCGAAGGCGACCAAGGCGGCGGCGATGGCGGCGGCGATCGTGGAATTCAATGCGGCGTGTCTCATGTGCATGCTTGTTGGCCTTGTCGGTGAATGAAGTAGTGCCTAAAAGCATGATAGCGCGAATTGCCCTTCCGACAAACATTCCGGCAACAGCATGCACGTTTCCTAGGTCCGCGCCGGCGAACGCGCCCGCCACTGGCGGCTGAGATCCTCGGCGTCCGCGATCTCGCGGCGCGAAAGCCAGCGCGCGACAATGGCCTTGTTGGCGCTGGCAGCCGGGTCGCCGGCGTCGGCTGCCAGCAGCATCCACATGTAGGAGCGCACGCTGTCGCGCGCCACCCCGCGCCCGCTGCTGTACATGCCGCCCAGGTTGTACTGGGCCAGCGCATGGCCCTGCTCGGCGGCCAGGCCATACCAGCGCACAGCCTCGGCGTCGTCCTGGACCACGCCCTGGCCGGTCGCGTACATGACGCCGAGATTGTTCTGGGCGCTCGCATCGCCCTGGGCCGCGGCCCGGCGGTACCACTCGACGGCGACGCTGTCGTCGCGCGGCACGCCCTGGCCGCTGGCGTACATCACGCCCAGCGTGAACTGGGCGTTGGCGGCGCCCTGCGCGGCCGCGAGGCGGTACCAGTAGACGGCCTGGCGCACGTCGGCCGGCACGCCGCGTCCATGCGCATACATGTTGCCGAGGTTGTACTGGGCCAGGACATGCCCCTGCTTGGCGGCGCGCGTTGTCCAGGTGAGTGCGCCGGCCTCGTCGCAAGCGCCGCCGCGCCCGCTGGCCATCAGCAGGGCCAGGCTGAACTGGGCTTCGGCATCGCCCTGCCTGGCGGCGCAGTGCAGCCAGGGCAGCGCCGCCTCGGGGTCGCGCGGCACGCCCACGCCCTCCAGGTAGCACAGGCCCAGCAGGCGCTGGCCGGCCGGGTCGCCGCGCCCCGCCGCCCGGCGGAACCAGTAAGCCGCCTCGCCCTCGTTCACACCCATGCCCAGCCCGCGCCTCACCATCAGCCCCAATGCCACTTCGGCCCCCGCATGCCGGCCCAGCGCCGCCTTGCGCAGCCAGGCGGCAGCCAGCGCATGGTTGACCGGCGTGCCCTCGCCGCGCAGGTAGCACTCGCCAAGCCGGTGCTGGGCGCTGGGCAGGTCCTGCTCGGCGGCGCGCAGGTACCAGGCCAGCGCCTGTTCCGGGTTGCGCGGCACGCCGCGCCCGTTGCGCAGCAGGTCGCCCAGGTTCTGCTGGGCCGACGGATCCCCCTGGTCCGCCGCCAGCGCGAACCAGTGCGCGGCCTGGGCATCGGACTGGGCCACCCCGCGCCCCTGGTAATACATCGTGCCCAGGTGATTCTGGGCAAAAGCGAGGCGCTGCTCGGCGGCGCGGCGCAGCCATTCGGCGGCACGCGCATCGTCGCGCGGCACGCCGTCCCCGTTCTTGTAGATCAGGCCCAGGTTCAGCTGCGCATAGGCGTTGCCCCGCTCGGCGGCACGGGCGAACCAGGCCAGGACGGAATTCTCGGGCGACACATCAGAGTGGTGCATGCTTGCTCCAGTCAGACAGGCGACAAAATGGCGGCGCGCCTTGGTGGCAGCGCCGCAAGAATTGCCAAAAGTTTAACTAGGAAGAATCTGACGGGCTTGATGTAAAACAGAGGGGACAGCGCTCGGCGCCGAAAAAAAGTCGCCGGGAATCAGCGCCGGGCTAGAGCGAGCGCAAGTGTTGCGTCAATCACCCGGAGCGGTGTTTATCGGCCTTGTGACAAGACAAAACGCCAGTGTCGTGACGGCTTAGCGCTGCGGCGCGTCCGGATTCTTGCGCGCTGCAGCATAAGCGCCGACATAGTCATGCACCCTGGCTGCCGCCAGGCGGTTGATCTCGACCAGCAGCTCCGGCGCCACCGGTCCCAAGCCATACGATTCGCCGAGATGGCGGCCGATGTGCAGCAGCAGATTCGCCGCGACTTCGGCGTCGGCCTCGGCCCGGTGGGCGGTGCCGCGGAAGACGATGCCGAGCGAACGCGCCAGCTCGCCGAGCTTGTAGCTGGGCATGCCCGGCAGCACCCGGCGCGACAGCTTGACCGAGCACACCAGGCCGCCATGGCGGCAGTCCTGGCCCAGGCGGGCGCCTTCGGCCTTCAGGAATTTCTCGTCGAAGCTGGCATTGTGGGCGGCCAGGGTGTCTTCGCCGATGAAGGCGATCAGTTCCGGCACCACCTCATCCACCGGGGGGGCCGTGTCCACCATCTGCTGGGTGATCCCGGTCAGCGAGGTGATGAAGGACGGGATGCGCACGCCGCAGTTCACCAAAGAGACGTAACGGTCGACGATCTCGCCGCCGGCGATGCGCAGCGCGGCAACCTCGGTGATGCGGTCGCCGGACTCCGGCGACAGGCCGGTGGTCTCGAAGTCGAGCATGACGATCGGGCGTTCAAACATGATTTGCCTTTTTGTAGAGAATGCCTAAGAAAGCCTGCAGGGCAAGGCGCAGCGCCGAAGACAGTACGCTAGTACGGCGAGGCGCTGCAACGCCGCCATGCGGGCTTTATTAGGCGTTCTCATCCAAACTTGCGGGCGGCGTCGATGGCGAGGCCCGAACCGATGCTGCCGAACAGGTCGCCTTCCACCCGCCGCGCCTGCGGCACGATGGCGGCGATCCGTTCGCGCAGCGAGGCCACACCGCTCGAGCCGCCGGTAAAGAACACGGTATCGACGCGCTCCGCCGCCACCCCGGCCTCGTCCAGCAGGCGCTGCACGGTGGCGCCGACCTGGTCGACCAGGCCCGCGATGGCGGTCTCGAACACGGCGCGCCCGACCTCAATCCGCTCGGGCGGCGACAGGCGGTCCAGGTCCAGCTCGACCAGTGGCGTACCGGACAGGCCGATCTTCGCTTCCTCGACCCGCATCGCCAGCCAGTGGCCGGCGCGATCCTCGATCAGATTGCGCAGGCGGGACAGCTTGGGCGGCTCGGCGGCATCGCGCGCCAGGTCTTCGAGCTGGGCGATGCTCTTGCGGGTATAGGCCTGGTTGATCGTGTGCCAGGTCGCCAGGTTGAAGTAGTAGCTGGACGGCACCGGCGCGCCCGACACCAGGCTGCTGCCGTAGCCGAGCAGCGGCATCACCGATGCCAGGCTCAGGTACTTGTCGAAGTCGGTACCGCCGATGTGCACGCCGCCGGTGGCCAGGATGTCCTCACGCCTTTCGCTGCGCCCGGCGCGGTCCGGGCCCAGCCGTACCAGCGAAAAGTCGGAGGTACCGCCGCCAATGTCCGCGATCAGCACCAGCTCTTCCTTCTCGATGCGGGATTCGTAGTCGAAGGCGGCGGCGATCGGCTCGTACTGGAAGCCGATCTCGCGGAAACCGGCGGCACGGGCGATCTCGGCCAGGGTGTCCTCGGCCAGGCGGTCGGCCTGGGGGTCGTCGTCGACGAAGAAAACGGGACGGCCGAACACGGCGCTGGTGAACTCGCGCCCGGCCTGCTGCTGGGCGCGGCGGCGCAGCTCGCCGATGAAGTGGGACAGCAGTTGGCGGAAAGGCAAGGCGCGGCCGGCAACCTCGGTCTGGCCATCCATCAGGCTGGTGCCGAGCAGGCTTTTCAGCGAGCGCATCAGCCGGCCTTCGTAGCCTTCCAGGTAATCGGCCAGCGCCGCGCGGCCGTAGCGCACCTGTTCGTCGTCCGCGTTGAAGAACACGACCGAGGGCAGGGTCGGCTTGCCGTCCTCGAGGACCAGCAGGCTCGCCTGGCCGGGGCGGACCCAGCCGACAGTGGAATTGGAGGTGCCGAAATCGACGCCGCAAGCGTTCGCCATGAAAAACCGATGAAGAAGTGGAAGGTGGGAAGGGGCGACATGTTACCAGATGTCGGGGCCGCCGGACGAGCACCGGACCCGGAGAAGTTCCGCCGATACGAAAGTGACAAAACCTGTCTCAAACCAGCGACAGATGGGCGCCCGGCGGCAATCGTGCACCGCGCCGCCCGGTCATATAGTCGTAGTTCCCGATTGCGCCTGGAGGAAGCGATGAGCACAGGGATAGGCAACCCCGCGGGCAGTCCCGACTTCGCGCATGACGAGGCCCACGCCCATCCGCACGGCTGGCGGCGCTGGCTCTACGCCACCAACCACAAGGACATCGGCACCCTCTATCTGTGGTTTTCGGCGACCATGCTGATGGAAGGCGGCCTGCTGGCGATGCTGATCCGGCTCGAGCTGTTCCAGCCAGGCCTGCAGTTCTTCCGGCCCGAGCTGTACAACGAGTTTGTCTCGCTGCACGGCCTCGTCATGGTGTTCGGCGCGATCATGCCGGCCTTCGTCGGCTTTGCCAACTGGATGGTGCCGCTCCAGGTCGGCGCCTCCGACATGGCCTTCGCGCGCATGAACAACTTCTCCTTCTGGCTGCTGCCGCCCGCCGCCCTGCTCCTCACCGCCTCCTTCTTCGTCCCCGGCGGCGCCACCGGCTCGGGCTGGACCATGTACCCGCCGCTGTCGCTGCAGATGGGTGTTGGCATGGACATGACCATCTTTGCCGTCCACATGATGGGCGTGTCCTCGATCCTCGGCTCGATCAACATCATCACCACCATCCTCAACATGCGCGCGCCCGGCATGACGCTGATGAAGCTGCCGATGTTCTGCTGGACCTGGCTGATCACGGCCTACCTCTTGATCGCCGTGATGCCGGTGCTGGCGACCGCCGTCACCATGCTGCTGACCGACCGCCACTTCGGCACCACCTTCTTCAATGCCGCCGGCGGCGGCGATCCGGTCATGTTCCAGCACATCTTCTGGTTCTTCGGCCACCCCGAGGTCTACATCATGATCCTGCCCGGCTTCGGCATCATCTCGCAGGTCATTCCGGCCTTCTCGCGCAAGCCCCTGTTCGGTTACGCCTCGATGGTCTACGCCACCGCATCGATCGCCATCATTTCCTTCATCGTCTGGGCCCACCACATGTTCACCACCGGGATGCCGGTCACGGCCCAGCTGTTCTTCATGTACGCGACCATGCTGGTGGCGGTGCCGACCGGCGTGAAGGTGTTCAACTGGGTGGCGACCATGTGGAAGGGTTCGCTGAGCTTCGAGCCGGCGATGCTGTTCGCGGTCGGCTTCCTGTGGGTGTTCACGATCGGCGGCTTTTCCGGCCTGATCCTGTCGGTCGCGCCGATCGACATCCAGGTGCAGGACACCTATTACGTGGTCGGGCACTTCCATTACGTGCTGGTGGCGGGCTCGCTGTTCTGCCTGTTCTCCGGCTATTACTACTGGGTGCCGAAATGGACCGGACACATGGTCAACGACTGGCGCGCCAAGTTCCACTTCTGGAATTCGCTGGTGTGGGTCAATGTCACCTTCTTCCCCATGCACTTCCTGGGCCTGGCCGGCATGCCGCGCCGCTATGCGGACTATGCCGTGCAGTTCACCGACTTCCACATGGTCACGTCCATCGGTGCGTGGCTGTTCGGCCTGACGCAGGTATATTGGCTATTGTTCATCGTGATACCGAATATCCGCGGCGGCCCGCCGGCCCCGCCCAAACCCTGGGACGGCGCCGAGGGCCTGGAGTGGACCGTGCCGAGCCCGGCGCCCTTCCACACCTTCGAGACACCGCCACTGGTGAAATGAGGATGCTCTACGAGTGCACACTGCAACGCAACTGCTCGATGACGCCCCGCCAGGTGGCACGGGCCTATGGCGTGCTGTGCACCCTCTCGCTGGCGGTCGCCCTCGCCTTCTTCCTGCACGGCGTCTGGATCGTGCTCGCCTTCTCCCTGCTTGAACTGAGCTGCGTGGGCCTGGCGCTGCTGCTTTACGCCCGGCACGCCCTCGACCGCGAACGCATCGCCCTGTCCAGCGACTGCCTGCTGGTCGAATGCGTGCAGGCCGAGGTCCACAGCCAGGCCCTGCTCGATCCGCTCTGGACCCGGGTCCTGACCACGACGGACGCCACGGCGCGCCGCCACCTCATCACTCTCGAATCGCGCGGCGTGCGCGTCGAAGTCGGCCGCTTCGTCAATGAAGCCCAGCGCCGCCAGGTCGCGCGCGAACTGCGCCTGGCGCTGCGCCAGGTCTCCATCATGCGCTGAAACCGCCGGCGTTCAGTCCGCCGCAAGTCCCTCTTCTGCTGCACTGAGCCGTGTCAGCGCCTTCTTACATTCACACGGCAAGGGCACCGATGTTTCAATTTCTACATCGTTTGCATAATGTGGAACATCAATGCCGCGCCAGAAGGTCTGCGCGGCATGCATCATTTTGGAGAAGAAGAATATGAGCGAGAGCACAGGCGGATATGCCATCGTCGTCCACGGCGGCGCCGGCAGCCCGCATGCATACAGCGATGGCTGCGAGCGCGCGGCGCGGCGCGCCGTCGAGGAACTGGACATCAGCGGCGATGCCCTCGAAGCCGCGATCGCGGCCGTGACCGTCCTCGAAGACGACGGCCGCTTCAACGCCGGGCGCGGCTCCGTGCTGTGCCTGGACGGCGCCACCGTCGAGATGGACGCCTCCGTGATGGACACCCGCGGCCGCCTCGGCGCGGTCGCCTGCGTGCAGGGCATCGAAAACCCGGTGCTGCTGGCCCGCGCCGTGGCCGACACCCCGCACTGGTTCCTGGCCGGCGAAGGCGCCAACCGCTTTGCCGCCGCAATCCGCCATCCGGCCTGGGACAAGATCTCGGAGCACCAGCGCAAACAGCACCGCAAGGTGCGCGAAGCCCTGGCAGGCAGCGCGCCGGCCATGCCCGGCGTCGACAACAAGGCCTTCCTGCGCTTCTGGAACTACCGTGGCACCCCGGACCTGCCCGACGCAGCCGCCTGCGACACCGTCGGCGCCGTCGTACGTGGGCCGGACGGCCATTTCGGCGTCGCGTCTTCCACCGGCGGCTCGGCGCCCGCGCTGCTGGGCCGGGTCGGCGACACCCCCATCGTCGGCAGCGGCTTCTACGCCGGCCCGGCCGGCGCGGTGGCCGCCACCGGCATCGGCGAACACATCGTCCGCCATCTGCTGGCGCACCGCGTCTACACCTGGATCGAAGACGGCATGCCGCTCGAGCGCGCACTCCAGCGAGGCCTCGCGCTCTTCGACAAGGACGTCGCCGTCGGCCTGATCGCGGTCAGCCGTTTTGAAGCCGGTGCTCTCAGCAACCGCGAGATGCCGCAAGCACAACTCATCCAACACTAAGCACAGACTACATGACGCCACGAGAACAGACGCAAGACCAGCACGAGCGGGAACGCCTGCTGCGCGAGAGCCACGGCCACCTCGTCATCATCGGCGGCCACGAAGACCGCAAGCACGACATGGAAATCCTCAGCCGCTTCGTCGAACTGTCCGGCGGCGCGGACGCCAAGATCGTCGTCATCTCGGCGGCCAGCTCGATCGCCGACCAGATGTGGGAGATGTACGACAAGGCTTTCGGCGAGCTGGGCGTGAACAACCGGGTCCATCTCGAACTGCGCAGCCGCCAGGACGCCAACAACGAAGAGCACATCAAGGACATCGGCGACGCCACCGGGATCTTCATGACCGGCGGCGACCAGAAGCGCCTGCTGGCCATCATCGGCGGCACCGCGCTGGACGCCGCCATGCACGCCGCCCTCAAGCTGCGCGGCGCCTGCATCGGCGGGACCAGCGCCGGCGCCTCGGCGATGTCGGGCCACATGCTGGCCACCGGGCGCGTCGAGCTGCATCCCGAAAAAGGCTCGGTCAGCCTGGGCGCCGGCCTGGGCTTTATCCACAAGGTGGTCGTCGACCAGCACTTCTCGGAGCGCCAGCGCCTGTCGCGGCTGTTGTCCGTGGTCGCGCAGAACCCGTATTTGCAGGGCATCGGCATCGACGAAGACACCGCGCTGATCATCGAGCGCGGCGTCGGCATCGAGGTGCTGGGCGAAGGCGCGGTCACCATCGTCGACGGCCGCAACATGAGCACCAACATCGCCGACATCGGCAACAACGAGACGCCGGAGCTGATCGACGTCCGCCTGCATCTGCTGCCCGCGGGCAGCAAGTACCGCCTGCCGCGTGAAGGCGAGGAAGACCGCCTGCCCCCTGCACTGCGCGAGTTTTTAGAAAATGTAACGAAACGGAACCCGATCTCATGAGAATTACCGAACAACGCTTCCTGCGCGGCCCCAACCTGTTTGCCGCCACCCCGACCCTGCTGGCCGTCGTCGACGCCGGCGAGCACCATTCCGCCGGCCTGGGCGCCCGCCTGCTGGCCCGCCTGCCCGGCATGCCGCCCGAAGCCTCGGCGCGCCTGTCCGACTGTTCCTCACCTGCCGAAGCCCTCGAGCCGGTGACGATGGAGCTGCAGCGCCTCGCCGGCGCACCCGGCGGCTTCAGCCAGACCATCATCGACCCGGCCCGCCCGCAACAACTGCGCGTGGTGTGCGGCTATGCGCTGGAAAAGCTCGCCGACGCGGCCCTGCACACGGCCCGCGCGCTGATCGCCGCCGAAGCGGCACATGAGGCATACGACCTCGAGGCCGCACTCGAAGAGCTGCGCGACACCGCCCAGCGCCATGCGATCGGCACCAGCACCGGCGCCGTCATCAACGCCGCCCACAAGCGCGGCATCCCGAGCCTGCGCCTGACGGATGAAGCCAACCTGTTCCAGCTGGGCTGGGGCAGCAAGCAGAAACGCCTTCAGGCAACCATCACCGGCGCCACCAACAATATCGCGGTCGGCATCGCCAGCGACAAGCAGCTGACCAAGACCCTGCTCGACCAGGCCGGCTGCCCGGTCCCGGCCGGCGAAACCGTCACCACCCTGGCCGCGGCCCAGCGCATCGCCCGCCGCCTCGGCACGGTCACCATCAAACCGCTCGATGCCAACCAGGGCAAGGGCGTGACCACCGCCTGCTCGACGCCCGAGGAGGTCGAACGCGCCTTCGAATTCGCGCGCAAATACGGCCGCCATGTGATCGTCGAAGAATTCCTGCGCGGCCGCGACTACCGCGTGCTGGTTACCGGCCGCAAGATCGCCGCCGCTTCCTGGCGCCGTCCGCCGCACGTGACCGGCGACGGCGAGCACACGATCCGCGAGCTGGTCGATATCGAGAACCGCAACCCGGCGCGCGGCGACGGCCACACGAATATCCTCACCAAGATCCCGCTCGACGACATCGCCTTGCAGGTGCTGGCGAAGGCCGGCTATGACGCCGATTCCGTGCCGCCCGAAGGCGAATCGGTGGACCTGCGCGGCAACGCCAACCTGTCCACCGGCGGCACCGCCGAAGACGTGACCGACCTGTTGCCGGAAGAGACCCGCGAGATCTGCATCCGCGCCGCCCGCACCATCGGTCTCGACGTGGCCGGCATCGACATCGTGTGCCAGGACATTTCGCAGTCGCTGCGCGAGCAGCGCGGCGGCATCATCGAAGTCAATGCGGCGCCGGGCATCCGCATGCACCAGTACCCCAGCCGCGGCACCCCGCGCGACGCCGGCGCCGCCATCGTCGACGCCCTGTTCGGCGAAGACGACGGCCGCATCCCGCTGGTCGCCGTCACCGGCACCAATGGCAAAACCACGACCACCCTGCTGATCGCCCACGCCGCGCGCATGGCCGGCCAGCGCACCGGCGTCACCACCACCGAAGGCGTGTTCATTGACGGCCAGCAGATCGCGAAAGGCGACTGCACCGGCTACCGCTCGGCGCGCAGCGTGCTGACCTCGCCGGACGTCGACTTCGCGGTGCTGGAAACGGCGCGCGGCGGCATCCTGAAGCGCGGCCTGGCCTACGACCGCTGCGACGTGTCGGTAGTGCTGAACGTGTCGGCCGATCACCTGGGCCTGGACGGCGTCGACTCGGTCGAGGAACTGGCGAAGGTGAAGGCGGTCGTGGCGCAACGCGCCTCGCGCGCCGTGGTGCTGAACGCCGAGGATGACCATTGCGTGGCGATGGCGTCCCAAATCGCGGACGGCGTCGAGATCCTCTACTTCTCGCTGGACGCCGACAACCCGACCCTGCTGCGCCACCTGGACAACGGCGGCCGCGCCGTCTACTTCGCGGACAATGCCATCGTGCTGGCCAACGGCGCCCGCCACGAAGCGCTGGCCGACGTGCGCCAGATGCCGGTGACCCTGAACGGTGCGGCGCGCTACAACATTGCGAACAGCCTGGCCGCCGCCGCGGCGCTGGCCGCCAGCGGCTTCGGCAACGCGGAAATCGCGGACGGCCTGCGCAGCTTCGTCTCCGACTGGAAGAGCAATCCGCTGCGCTCGAACCTGTTCGACGTCGACGGCGTGACCGTCATCGTCGACTACGCCCACAACAGCGCCGCCTATGCCGCGCTGTCTGAGACCGCGCGCGCCATGACGCCTGGCCGCCTGGTCGGCGTGGTGGCAGCGCCGGGCGACCGCCGCGATGCCGACCTGGTCGACATCGGCGCCACCTGCGCGGCCGGCTTCGACGAGCTGGTGGTGTACGAGACCGAGAACCGCGGACGTGCCGCCGGCAGCGTTTCGGCCAAGCTGGTCGAGGGCATCCGCCTGGCCAAGTTCGAGGAAGACCACCTGCGCGTGGAACTCGACGTGCACGAAGCCATCCGCGCCGGCCTGGCCCGCTGCGACAAGGGCGACGTGCTGGTGTTTGGCTGCGGCTCGGATATCAGCGAGCTGCTGGAAGCGATCCGGCCGACCTCGCCGGAAGTGGCGAAGCGGATCGAGACCGAGGCCGCTTGATCGTCATGAAATAATCTTTCACCAAGGCCAGCTCGGTGAAAGATTATTGCAAAGGCAGCGTGCAGGCAGCACGCTGTTTTTTTTGTGCCGGCGACAGGGCCGCGCTACCATGGGCGCTTCGCTAATCGAGAGGGAGAGCTGGCAATGAATTTCGAAGCCGCCAAAGCACTGTGCCGCACATTCGCTGGCTGCACGGAAGACATCAAATGGGGCGCCGACACGGTTTTTTCCGTCGGCGAAAAGATGTTCGCGGTGACCGGCGCAGCGACGCCCGCCGAGGGCATCAGTTTCAAGGTCGAGGACGAACGCTTCCTGGAACTCACCGATCGTCCGGGGATTCGGCCAGCTGCTTACCTGGCGCGCGCCAGGTGGGTCCATGTCGGCAAGGAAGCGGATTTGTCGGACGAGGAAGCGGCGCAGCTGCTGCGCCGCTCCTACGAACTGGTGCTCGCGAAGCTGACGAAGAAGCTGCAGCGCGAGATCGCCGCCGGCACGGCCTAGCGGCAGTCCCGCTCAGTCACCCGGCCTGCGCCGCGATCTTCTCCGCACTCTCCGGATCCATCTCCCGGATCGCATCGACGAACACCTGCAGCGAGGAGCCGCAGGCAAACACCAGCACGTCCCCGCGTTCGCACAGCGACAGGCCCAGGCGGATCGCCTCGCCCGCATCCAGCTCGCGGTGCAGGGTATCGGTCTTGCCGACGACCTCCTCGGCGCCCTGCAGGATCAGGTCGACCGCGCCGCCATAAGTACGCCCACGGCTGGCCGACTCGTACACCACCAGCTCGTCGAAGCGCGAAGAACAGATGCGGCCGACTTCGAGCAGGTCCTCGTCGCGGCGGTCGCCCGGCGCGGTGACGATGCCCACCAGCTGGCCGGGCAGCAGCGAGCGCGCCATCTCGGCCAGGGCCTTATAAGCCGCCGGGTTGTGGGCGTAGTCGACGATCACGGTCACCCCGCGCACGTCGAACACATTGGTGCGCAGCGGATTGGTCTTGCCGTCGCTGACGAAGGTGGACAGGCCGGTGGCGATCTGCAGGTTCGTGAAACCTGCCGCCATCAGCGCGGCGGCGGCGGCCAGGCCATTGGCGATGTTGTAGCGCGCCCTTCCTCCAAACGAGATCGGCATGCTCTCCACGCGCAGCAGCTCCTGGTGCACGTGGCCGTCGGCGAGGACGATGGCATTGTCCTGCAGGTAGGCGGCGCGGCCGCCCTCTTCCAGGTGGCGCAGCAGCACCGGCTCTTCCGGATTCATCGCAAAATAGACCAGCTCGACGTCCGGGCGCACGCGCCGCGCCATCGCCACGCACAGCGGGTCTTCGGCATTCAGCACGGCCGCGCGCGAGGCCGACAGCGGCACCACGGCCTTCACCTGCGCCAGGTCTTCGATGGTATCGACGCCGTCCAGCCCCAGGTGGTCGGGCGAGACGTTCAGGCAGATGCCGACGTCGCAGCGGTCGAAGGCCAGGCCACGTTTCAGGATGCCGCCGCGCGCCGTCTCCAGCACGGCGACTTCGACGTCCGGCGAGGACAGCACGGTGCGCGCCGACCAGTAGCCGGTGCAGTCGCCCTTGCTGATCTGCTTGCCGTCGACGTAGACGCCGTGCGTGCTGGTGGCGCCGGTCACGCGGCCAGCCAGGCGTACGGTGTGCGCCATCAGCAAGGTGGTGGTGGTCTTGCCGTTAGTGCCGGTGCAGGCGATGATCGGGATGCGGCCGTCCGAGTTGCCCATCAGGCCTTCGACGATGGCGTCGCCGGCATCGCGCGCTTCGCCCTTGCTCGGGTACTGGTGCATGCGGATGCCGGGCGCCGCGTTCACTTCGATCACGGCGCCGCCCTGGCTGGCCAGCGGCAGGCCGATGTCGCGGCAGACGATGTCGATGCCCGCCACGTCCAGGCCGATCTTGCTGGCGGCGCGCACGCAGATCCGGCGCGTCTCCTCCGGAAGGAGGTCGGTCACGTCCTCGGCGGTGCCGCCGGTCGACAGGTTGGCGTTCCCGCGCAGTTCCACGGTCACGCCCTCGGCCGGCACCGTGTCCGGCACATAGCCCTGCTTGCGCAGGATGTCTTCGGCATGGGCGTCGAGCGCGATCTGGGTCAGGATGTTGGTGTGGCCTTCGCCGCGCGCCGGGTTGCGGTTCTCGATCGCCACCAGCTCGCGGATGCTGTGCACGCCGTCGCCGATCACGTGGGCCGGACGGCGGCAGGAGGCAGCGGCGACGCGGCCTGCAGCCACGAACACGCGGTAGTCGCGGCCCTGCACATAGCGTTCGACGATGATCTTGCGGCCGTGCTTGCGGGCGAAGGCATAGGCCTGCTCGACTTCTTCCGGGGTGCGGCAGTCGACCGTCACGCCCTTGCCCTGGTTGGCGTCGAGCGGCTTGACAGTGACCGGCACTGCCAGCCTGCGCGCCACGCGCAGCGCATCGTCGATGCTGGTGACGGTCTCGCCTTCCGGCACCGGCACCCCTGCTTCCTTCATCAGCTGCTTGGTGAGCTGCTTGTCGCTGGCGATGCGCACCGCGATATTGCTGGTCTCGCCGGTAATGGTGGCCTGGATGCGCTTCTGCTTCACGCCCCAGCCGAGCTGGAACAGGTTGGCGTCCTCGGTGATGCGCTGCACGGGGATGCCGCGCTCCTGGGCGGCGGCCAGCACCGCGGACGTAGAGGTGCCGATCGCGTAGTGATCGGCCAGTTCGCGCAGTTCTTCAAGGCGCGGCGCGAGGTCGAAGGACGCGGCGCCATGCGCCAGCGCGTCGACGATTTCCACCGCCAGCTCGAAGGCCGGCTGCGCCACCTTTTCGATCTGGTAGGCGCACACGATGCGGTACTGGCCGGGCGTGCCGGTGACGGGACGGGTGCGGCCGAAGCTGGCGGGGGCGCCGGCCAGGCATTGCAGGCCGAGGCAGACATGTTCGACCACGCGCGCCAGGTAGGTGCCCTCGCGCAGGCGCTGGGCGAAGCCGCCCGGCTGGCCGGTCGGCACCAGGTAGTCGGCCAGCGAAGGCAGCAGCGCCAGCAGCGCTTCGCTGAACTGCGGGAGCTCGCGGGTCGAGACCCCGTACAGGTCGCCGAGGTCGAGCACGGAAAGCAGGCATGGGGTATCTGCGTGGATGTTCGGGCCACGCAGGAATCGTTGTTCGAGAATTTGCACAGGCAGGTCCTTCGTCATGGAAAAGCGCGGAGGGGAAGAACCCGTCCGCGCCGTCAAATCTGTTCTTGTATGCCGCTCTTACCGTCAAGCGTCCAGCAGCTGCGAATACAGGCGGGTCGCCATCAGGCCGATCGCCGTGTGGTGCAGGGATGGCGTCATCAGGCGGCCCAGCATGGCCATCGCTTCCGGTTTACCCGCTGCGCCGGCCACCTTCTCTTCGAGTTCGCGCAGTTCAACGTCGCCCTGGATCCCGCCGGCGGAATGGCGGCGGATCAGGCCGCGCTCGGGATGGCCGCTGCGGCTCGCATGCTGGGTCAGGGTCTCGAGGGTGCGCTGGCGCGCGCGGTGGCTCAGCACGCGCGTGGTGCGCGAGCTGGCGTCCGCATCGCGCGGGGTTGCAATCCAGTCGCGCAGCACCTGCTGCTCGTAGCTGGAGAAGACGCCGAACATTTCGGCGCGCTCGCCCTGGATCAGGCGCCAGAAGCGGCTGTTCTCGACGTCCTCGCCGCGCTTGATCCAGCCGGCGCTTTCCATCGCCGCCAGGAAGTCCGGGATCTTCCCCGGCTCGCCCAGCCAGTCGTTGATGGAGCGCCCGGCGACGCGGCAGTAATCCGAGTGCATGTTGCGTCCGACCGCGGCCTTGGCGGTGAAGATCTCGACCAGCTCGGCCTCCAGGTCGAACGCCGCGATGATCGAGGTGGTGCAGGCGCCCAGCTCGTTCAGGCGGTAGCCGTCCAGCACGCGCTGGAAGAAGGCGGCCGGGTCGCTGGATTGGGCCATCAGGTTGCGCAGCGCCTGCACGGCCTTGTGCGCGTGGCCGCTGCCGGCGTTGTCGACGGTGACGTGAAGGGTGAAGTAATACGGGTCGATGCCCAGCTCGTTCAGTTCGTAGGACGTGATGAGCAGGTGCAGCGGCAGCTGTTCGTAGCCGAGGTTGTAGCCGATGACTTCGGGCAGGAAGCGGTCTGCGTTATAAGCCAGCGCCAGCTGGATGGCGCCCTGCACGAAGTGCGGCTCCGACAGACTCTCCCAGTGCTCGCAGCCGTGGGCGGCCAGCAGGCGGCGGTATAGGGTGACGTGGTTCTTGTCCGGCACGCCGTCGCCCAGCTCTTCGAGATAGGTCTTGATGAGCGGGTGGAAGTCGGGGTTTTCCCAGCGCGGCAGGGTGCCGTACAGCCAGGCGCCGTCGACCAGCTTGGTCGGCGCGGCGCCCTTCAGGAAGTACAGCGCATGCGATTTGCTGCCGAAGTAGCGGCGCGGCGCACCGTTCTTGCGGGCGCCCAGGTATTCGCGGTAGGCGATGCCGACTGCCTCGGCGCGGCCCTGGATCCAGCCCGGCAGCTCCCACAGGCTTTCCGGCAAGTCGCAAGGCTCCTGGCGCGCGGCCTCGATCTGGGCCAGCAGGTAGTCCTGCGAAGCCACCGCCGCGGCCTGCGGGTTGTCGAGCAGCTGGAAATACAGGTCTTTCGAGCTTGCGACGGCCCGGCCCGTCTGCGCCTGCGGTGCGGAATGCGGCGCGGTCTGCTGCGCGGGCGTGTCGATAGCGTACGTGGTAGTCATAGACAATCTTTTGGTAAATGTTCTACCAAGATTATCCAAGCTGGGCATGGCGCACGAAAGCGGTTCGCTTCTCCCCTGAATGTCGGACAGGGCTTACAAAAATTGCACTGATTTGTGACGCCGGCGCACAAATAAGATGCGGGGCGCGCCGGCTGTGTGCCGGGGCGCCCCGCTTATTTACTACAAAGAACTATCTGCGAATCAGGACTGCGTCGCACCGTGCAGCAGCGAACGGCTGCGCGCATAGCCGAAGTAGACCAGCAGGCCGATCGCCAGCCAGATCAGGAAGGCGATCCAGGTGATGGCGCTCAGGAAAGACATCAGGGCCAGGCAGAAGATCACGGCGATGGCCGGCACCACCGGCACGCCCGGGCAGCGGAAGGCGCGCTTCAGGTCCGGACGCTTCTTGCGCAGCACGACCACGGCCACCGAGACCAGGCAGAACGCGGCCAGGGTGCCGATGTTGACCAGTTCGGCCAGCACGTTCAGCGGCACGAAAGCGGCGATCACGCCGAACACGATACCGACCAGCCAGGTGGCGAAGTAAGGCGTACCGTATTTCGGGTGCACGGTCGACAACTTGGCCGGCAGCAGGCCGTCGCGCGACATGGCGAACAGGATGCGGGTCTGGCCGTATGCCATCACCAGCATCACGGTGGTCATGCCGAGGATGGCGCCGAGGTCGGTCAGGGGCGCCAGCCAGTTGACGCCGGCGTGCTGCAGGGCCAGGGAGACCGGGTGGTCGACGCCTTCGAACATCTTGAACGGGACGATGCCGGTCATGATGGCCGACACGATCACGTACAGGACGGTGCAGATCGCCAGCGAACCGATGATGCCGATCGGCAGGTCGCGCTTGGGATTCTTGACTTCCTCGGCGGCCGAGGTGACGGCGTCGAAACCGATGAAGGCGAAGAACACCAGTGCGGCGGCGCTCATGATGCCCGAGGCGCCGAAGGGTGCGTACGGGGCCCAGTTGTCGGTGTTGATGTGGCCGAAACCGAACAGGATGAACAGCAGCACGACCGAAATCTTGATGACCACCATGACGTTGTTGACGCGGGCCGATTCACGCACGCCCAGCGACAGCATCCAGGTCAGGAACAGCATGATGACCAGGGCCGGCAGGTTCATCACCGTGTCGACGCCCGGACGGGCGCCAGGCGCCGCGGTCAGGGCCGCGGGAAGGTCGATGCCGACGGTGTGCAGCAGCGACTGGAAATAGCCGGACCAGCCGACCGCAACGGTCGAGGTCGCCAAGCCATACTCGAGCAGCAGGTCCCAGCCGATCATCCAGGCCACCAGTTCGCCCAGCACGGCGTAGCTGTAGGTATAGATCGAGCCGGCGATCGGCACGGTCGACGCGAACTCCGCATAGCACATGGCCGCGAAACCGCAGGCGATGGCGGCGACGATGAAGGACACCGTCAGCGCCGGGCCGGCGGTCAGCGCGCCGGTGCCGGTCAGGACGAAGATACCGGTGCCGACGATCGCCCCGATGCCCATCAGGATCAGGTCGAAGGGCCCGAGCACCTTCTTCAGCCCGCCCGGCGTAGCGGCATGGGCGACCATGTTGTCGAGATTCTTGGTTCTAAAAAGACTCACTGCATTTCTCCAATCGATAGTAGATAGAGCCCATGCCTCTTTTATATGTATGGATGTCTCCTCCGCGGGGCATGGGCTGTCCGGGCAGCAAAAGCGGCACGCCATATTACTCAAAAATCAAGCCTTAGAGTATGCCATTGCCCGAAAAACCGGCAAAACAGGAAAAAAATTCAGCGCAAGGTGCAGATCAGGAGCTCAGGATCGGCGTGGACGCGCAGGGGAATGCCCGCGCAGCCGATGCCGCGGCTGACGAACAGCAGGCCGTTGCCGGGGATCTCGAAGCGGCCGTGGCGGTATTCGCGCGAGTACGGACCGCTCGGCCGCTTGAGCGGCGCACCCTTGCGGCTCACGATCTGGCCGCCATGGGTGTGGCCGGCCAGGCCGAGGTCGAAACGCTGGCTGTCCAGGTGCCACAGGCCGTCCGGGGAATGCATGAGATAGATGCGCACCGGCCCGGCGCCGGCGAAGGTTGCCGCGGCCGAGGGCTGGCCGGTCCACGGGTCGTCGATCCCGCAGATGCTGACGCCATCGAAAGGCGCCGGCAGCGCGACGTTGCGGTTGACCAGCAACTCGATGCCGGCCGCGGCCAGCGCGTCCGCCACCGCTTCCCGGCCGTTCCAGACGTCGTGGTTGCCCAGCACCGCGTAGGTGCCGAGCGGCGCCCTCGCCCGCTCCAGGAAGGCGCGCAGGCCGGCGATGTTCGCGGCGTCGAAGGAGATATAGTCGCCGCCCAGCAGCAGCACGTCAGGCTGCTCGGCGTGCAGCCGGGCCAGCAGGGCGTCGAACAGGGCCGGATGGGTGGTCGGCCCGGCGTGGAAATCCGAGGCGAAGGCCAGCTTCAGGGGCCGCGGCAGGCGCTGCGCCGCGTTCAGCCCGACATCCAGCGCGACCTCATGGCGGGAAGTTTCCAGCTGCCCGTGCCCGCCGAAGCGCCAGCTCAGTCCCGCCACCCAGCCTTTCATCAGCAGGGCGTTGAGCACACGCTCGGTGGCGTGGCGGATCGGCCGGTGGCGCTTGTCGGGTCGCATGGAAGCTTTGTTGCAAAATTGCCACTGTACACCACGCGGGCCGCCTTGTGTCGCTCTAGTGCTCCAAGTCAACGAAGTGTAAGATCGTCATCCCTTTTACGGAAGCTGCCCGCCCATGCTTACAGCCGAACAATTGCTGACCTTCCTGGCCGCCGCCATCCTGCTGACCCTGTCGCCTGGCCCCGACAACATGATGGTGCTCGGCATCGGCATGGCCAAGGGCCGTGCGCGCGGCATGGCTTTCGGCCTGGGCTGTGCGCTGGGCTGCCTCAGCCATACGCTGCTGGCCGTGATTGGCGTGAGCGCGCTGATCGCCGCGTCCCCGCTGGCATTCACGACGCTCAAAGTTTGTGGGGGTTTGTATCTGGCGTGGATGGGCTTTCACGCGATCCGCAGCCGCGGCGGTGCCAACGCCAGCCGTGCCGAAGGCGTGACGGAATCCGCGCGCACCCTGTTTTTCCGCGGCGTGTTCGCGAATGCGATCAACCCGAAGGTGGCGCTGTTCTTCCTGTCCTTCCTGCCGCAGTTCGTGGCGGCCCAGCGCGGCGACGCCAACCTGCAGACCGCCCTGCTCGGGCTGGCCTTCACGGCCCAGGCGGCGATCCTGTTCGGCATGCTGGGCTTCTTTTCCGGCAGCGTCGGCGCCTGGCTGCAGCAGCGCCCGCGCGCCGGCATGTGGATGGACCGGATCGCGGGCGCGATCTTCATCGGGCTGGGCCTGCGCCTGATCGTGGCGCGCTGACCCGGCCTGGGAACATCAGAACAGGACGTCGAAGGCCACGCTGAAGGTCTTGGCGTTCTTCGTGAAGTCATAGGAGCTCGAGTCCTTCACCGAGTCCCACTGCACCTTCAGGTCCATGTTCTTGCGGAAGTCCCAGCGCACGCCGGCAAAGCGGGTATTGTCGTTCTGCGTGGCGGTATAGGACTCGGTCAGCTTTTCCTTGTAGGTCGAGTAGCCGACCAGGGGCGTGAACTGGCCGATGCGGTAGCCGACGGTGGCGGTGAAGCTCGATGACTTGTAGTCCAGCGATGGGCGCATGAAGCGGTTCGCTTCCGCGCGCACCAGCCAGTTGCCGTAGTCGATGCTGCCGGAGATGCCGATGATCTTTTGGCGCGTGCCGCGCTGGAAGCTGGGTTCCTCGCCATCCGGGTAGAGCGACAGGTTGATCGAGTTCTGCATGTAGATCAGGCGCGCACCGAAAATCTCGTTCGACACGTCCAGGTAGCCGCCCAGGATGTGCTTCCAGTCGTCGTCGACGCGGTGGCCGTAGAAGATCTTGCGCTGCTCGGTGTTGTCTTCGCTGGTTTCCTGGCCCGCGAACACGGTGCCGGTGACGGCCCAGTCGCCGAAGCTGCGCGAGTGGCGGATGTTCACGCCGTTGTAGGCGCCGACTTCCCAGCCGTAGATATCCTGCGGCACGCGCACCCATGGCAGGGTGTAGCCGATGTAGACGCTGTCCGAGTAGGCATAGATCGGCAGGCGGCGGCGGCCGACCTGGATCGTGGTGTCCGGCGCCACGTCATAGGACAGGTAAGCCCAGTCGACTTCCGGCTTGCCGTGTTCGGAAGCGCGCGACACTGCCTGCACGGTGGCCGACAGCTTGCCGGTGATCTGGTACTTGGCCTGCAGGCCCACCAGCGACTCCTTCGCGAGGCTCCATTCGTTGCCGTTGTAGACGGCGCCGTGTTCGTAGTTGCCGATCGAGCAGGGGCAAGCCTGGCCCATGAATTCGCCATCGGACCCGCTGTAGGCCTTGCCTGCGGTGACGGTGGCGAAGCCCGACAGGGTCAGGTCGTCGGCGTGGGCCATGCCGGCGCTGGACAGCAGCGCGGCGATCATCAGTTTTTTCATGTTTCTACAGTGTTAGTTGGCGGTGGCGATGACCTTGACGCTGGCGTCGGCATCCTTCTTGTCGATGTAGCCGACCGCGTTCGGATCGGCGGCGACGGCTTTCTTCATGGCGGCGGCGCTGTCCACTTCGGCCGGCGGGGTGCCGGTGCCCGTGAAGATCAGCTTGCCCCACATGGCCTGCACCTGGACCGGGTCCTTCTTGCAGGCCTTGGAAAAGAATTCGTCGCGCAGCGGGTTCTTTTCGCCGAGGTTGATCGGAGTCGGCGACTTCACCTTGCCGAGGAAGGCCTGGCAGACCTGGGCCACTTGCGGCGCCTGGCTCGCATGGGCGGAGACGATGATGGCGACCTCGGCGCGCGCCGGGGTCATTGCGAGCGCGGCGAAGGCGATGGCTCCCGCCGCTGCTGTCATTTCTTTCTTCATTATTGTCGTTTGGTGGTGAGGAAAACCCGGGCGCCAGGCCCGGACAGGGTCGGCCACCGCCCCGGCGCGAGCCGTGGCGGAAGTCGGAAAACGGGATGGGAAAGCTGCCGTCAGGCGCGGCGCCGTGCGGCGGGCGCGTTCGCCGCCAGCGCCAGCCTGCCGGCGGGCGGCGCCAGCGCGGGCTCGGCATGTTCCTGGCGCGCCAGCGTGAACACGCTCACCGCCTGGGCCAGGCTGGCGGCCTGCTCGCGCAGGGCAGCGGCGGCGCCGGCGGTCTCTTCGACCAGTTCCGCATTGTGCTTGGTGTCGAGGTCCATCTGGGCGATCGCATCGTTGATGTGTTCGATGCCGGTGGTTTGCGCGCTGCTGGCGTCCGCGATGGAAGCGATGATGTCGGTGACGCGCTTCACGCTGTCGACGATCTCGTCCATCGTGCTGCCGGTCTGGTCGGCCAGCTTTGTGCCCAGTTCGACCTGCTCGACCGAACGGCCGATCAGGGCGTTGATCTCTTTCGCGGCCGAGGCCGAGCGCTGCGCCAGGTTGCGCACTTCGCTCGCGACCACCGCGAAGCCCCTGCCCTGTTCGCCCGCACGCGCCGCTTCGACGGCGGCGTTCAGCGCCAGCAAATTGGTCTGGAAGGCGATGCCCTCGATGACGTTGACGATGTCGGCGATTTCGCGCGACGAGGCGTGGATCGCATCCATGGTGGCGATCACGCGGCCGACCACCGCCCCGCCCTGGGTGGCGACGCCGGCGGCAAAGCCGGCCAGTTCGTTCGCCTGCACCGCATTGGCGGCGTTCTGCTTGGCGCTGCCGGTCAGTTCGCCCATCGCGGATGCGGTCTGCACCAGCGCCGCCGCCTGCTGTTCGGTACGCGAGGACAGGTCGCCGTTGCCCTGGGCGATGCGGGCGGAATTGCTGGCGATGGTGTCGGTGGCGCCGCGCACCTCGCTGACGATGCGCACCAGGCTGCTGTTCATGTGCTTGAGGGCGTGCTGCAGCTTGCCGGTTTCGTCGGCGGCGTCGACCTCGATGGTGCTGGTCAGGTCGCCGGCCGCCACGGTCTCGGCCACCTGCACCGCCTGTTTCACCTGGCGCAGCAGGGTGCGCGCCACCAGCACCGCGAAGGCCAGGGTCAGCGCCAGGCCCAGCGCGCCGATCAGGGCGCCGCCGAGAATCGCGCGGTCTGCCGCCGCGGTGGCGTCGCCGACGGTCGACACGAAGCGTTCCTTCGAGGCCGTACGGAATCCAGCCACGTCCTTGCGGTAGGCCGCCAGGTCGGCCGCCATGCGCTGCAGCTTGTCCTTGGCCGGCATGCCGGTGTGCTGGGCCATCGCGTCCGACACTTCGCGCGCGGTCAGGTAATAGGCGTCGAATTCCGTGGCGAGCCGGGCCAGGTCGGCGGCGCGGGCGGCATCGACGGCGCGCAGGCGTGCATAGCTCTCGCGCACCTTGCTTGACAGTGCGTCGGCCGCGGCCAGCTGCTCGGGTTCGCCGGCGGCGGCGGCGCTGTTGAGGACGTCGATGATCTTGTCGAGCGCCGCCACGTTCTCGGTCATGGCATCCAGCACGGGGTACTGGACGTCGCGCACCTCCGCCAGGCGGACATTGTTTTTATGAAAAGTAACTGCCGTAAAGGCGAGGTAGGCGGCCATGCAAACCATGGCGATCGCAGGCGCGGAAAGGACTTTCCACAGGACGGGCAAACGATTGAGCATCTTCATGCTTTCTCCGGCGAAGCGATGAAGCTGTCGCGTAATTTGTGACAAGAACTAGTGCACGAATACTAATGGTTAATCATGCCGCATAGCAAGAAAAATATTGCAGGCTGATAACTTTTGTCGCGTATTGACAATACCTAGCGTCGATACGCCGCGCACATGCTTCATCGTTTTTCGTTTTAGCGTTTAGCACATATGCAAGCCCGAATATCTTCGTTCACGCAGCGGATGGGGTTTGGAATACTGGGGTCCTTACTGAACAGGACACGCCGCCATGCAACTGCACCACCCCGGCTCACCCGCGCCCGCCCTTGCTTCCGACTTGGCGCCCGACTTTGCTCCCGACCCTGCCGGCAGCTTCGATCCCCTCGCCGCCGCCACCGCGCTGGCGGAAGCCCTGGCCGAGACGGCCGTCGAGCGCGACCGCGCCGGCGGCCACGCCGGTCCCGAGCGCGAGCTGATCCGCGCCTCAGGCCTGCTGGCGCTGTCCGTACCGCGCAGCCATGGCGGCCTGGGCGCCGATTGGGCCACGGTGCTGCAGACGGTACGCATCGTCGCCCGCGACGACAGCGCCCTCGCCCACCTGCTCGGCTTCCATCACCTGCAGCTGGCCGGCATCCAGCTGTACGGAAATGCCGACCAGCAGCGCCGCCTGCTGCGCGCCAGCATCGACGAAACCATCTTCTGGGGCAATGCCCTGAACCCGCTGGACAAGCGCCTGGTCGCCACGCCCACCGCCGGCGGCTACCTGCTAAACGGCGTCAAGAGCTTCGCCTCCGGCTCGGTCGGTTCCGACTGGCTGACGATCTCGGCTTGGGACCCGCTGGCCAACGCCGCCCTGATCGCCGTGGTGCCGACCCGCCAGCCTGGCATCGACGTGCAGGCCGACTGGGACGCCTTCGGCCAGCGCCAGACCGACAGCGGCAACGTACGCTTCGAGGGCGTGCTCCTGCCCGACAACCTGGTGCTGCAGGCGCCCGGCCAGGCGGCGACGCCGCGCACCACCCTGCGCTCGCAGGTGGCCCAGCTGATCATGGCGAATCTCTACCTGGGCATCGCCGAAGGTGCGCTGGAGGCGGCCCGGCGCTACCTGCGCGAGGACGCGCGCCCCTGGTTCGCATCCGGCCCCGAAGTCAGGGACGCCATCGACGATCCCTTCGTCCAGCACCGCTTCGGCCAGTTCCGCCTGCTGGTGCGGCCGGCCCAGCTGCTGGCCGACCATGCGGCGCGCGAGCTCGATGCCGCCTGGCGCCTTGGTGCGGCGCTGACGGCAGCCGGCCGCGGCGAGGTCGCGCTGGCGGTGGCCGAAGCCAAGGTGCTGGCACACCGCGCCGCCATCGAGCTTGCCAGCCAGCTGTTCGAACTGACCGGAGCCCGTTCGACCTCGGCCCGCTACGGCTTCGACCGCTACTGGCGCAACGCCCGCGTGCACACCCTGCACGATCCGGTCGACTACAAGCTGCGCGACCTCGGACGCCATGCGCTGGACGGCCGTTTCCCCGAACCGACCGCCTATTCCTGAGCCTGCGCCATGACGACCCTGATCCGCATCGACCGCGTGAGCAAAGTCTTCGGCAAGGAGGCCGGCGGGGTGCAGGCGCTGCGCGAGGTCTCGCTGGAAATCGAACGCGGCGAGATCTTCGGCATCGCCGGGCGCAGCGGCGCCGGCAAGTCGACCCTGCTGCGCATGATGAACCTGCTGGAGCGTCCCGACAGCGGCACGGTGGAAGTCGGCGGACGCGCACTGACCGCGCTGCCGCAGCGCGAACTGCTGGCCGCACGCCAGCGCATCGGCATGATCTTCCAGGGCTACCACCTGCTGCAGAACCTGGACGTGTACGACAACGTCGCCTTTCCCCTGCGTTTGCACGGCCGCCTCAATGCGCCGCGCCTGCGCCGGCGCGTCGAGGAATGCCTGGAGATGGTGGGCCTGCAGGACAAGCGCACGAGTTACCCGTCCCAGCTGTCGGGTGGGCAGAAGCAGCGCGTGGCGATTGCGCGTGCGCTGGCCAACCGCCCGGAGATCCTGCTGTGCGACGAGCCGACCTCGGCCCTCGACGCCGAAACCACCCGCGGCCTGCTGCGCACCCTCGACGACGTCAACGCCGAGCTGGGCGTGACCATCGTCATCGTCAGCCACGAGCTGCCGGCCCTGGGCGCCCTGTGCCGGCGCGTGGCCGTGATCGAGGATGGCCGCGTGGCCGAGGTCTTCGCGCTGGACGATCTCACGGCGCCGCGCCAGACCGCGCTCGGCCGCGAACTGGCCTTCCACGGCGCCGAAGCGGCCGCCGCACTGCTGCAGGGAGCGCTCCATGCTTGATACCTTCCGCGATCTGCTGCCGGAACTGGCGACAGCCCTCGGCCAGACCCTGACCATGCTCGGCATCGGCCTGGCCGCGGCGGTGCTGGCCGGCGGCCCGCTCGGCATCCTGCTCTACCAGGCGGGGCACGAGCCGCCGGGGCGTTTGCGCCTGTTGGGCGTGGCGCTGGGCTGGGCCGTCAACACCGTGCGCTCCTTTCCCTTCATCGTGCTGCTGGTGGCGCTGGTGCCTTTCACGCGCCTGCTGACCGGCAGCTCGATCGGGCCACTGGCCGCCGCCGTGCCGCTCTCGGTGGCCGCGATTCCCTATTTTGCGCGCCTGGTCGAACAGACCCTGGCCGAGGTGCCGCAGGGCGTGATCGAGGCGGCCCAGGCGATGGGCGCATCGAAGCTGCAGATCGTCACCCGCGTGCTGCTGGTCGAAGCCCGTTCCGGCCTGGTGCTGGCCCTGACGGTGCTGGCGATCAGCTTCCTGTCCTATTCCGCGGTGGCCGGCGTGGTCGGCGGCGGCGGCATCGGCGACCTGGCCATCCGTTACGGCTACTACCGTTTCGAGACCGGCGTCATGGTCCTGACGGTGAGCGTGCTGGTGGTCCTGGTGGCGACGATCCAGCTGACCGGCGCCCGGCTGGCGCGCCGCCTCGACAAACGTTAACAATGAGGAGAACCATGATCCTTCCACGCCGCGCCCTGTTGTTCGCGCTGCTGCTTGCCGTCCCGGCCTTCCAGCCTGCCTTCGCCCGCGATGCGAACGAAGTGGTAATCGGCACCAGCGCCGGCCCCTATGCCGACCAGGTCAGGTACGGCATCAAGCCCATCCTGGAACGCCAGGGCTACAAGGTGAAAGTGGTCGAATTCAGCGACTACATCCAGCCGAATTTCGCGCTGGCCGAAGGCGCGCTCGACGCCAACGTCTTCCAGCACAGCGTCTACCTGAAGAAGTTCGCCGCCGACCATAAACTGGCCCTGAGCGAGCTGGTGACGATTCCGACCGCGCCGATCGCCATCTACAGCCGGCGCCACCGCAGCCTGGAGGAAGCCCGCGCCGGCAGCACCGTGGCCTTGCCGAACGACCCGACCAACCAGGCGCGCGCGCTGGTGATGCTGGAGCAGCTGGGCTGGATCAAGCTGCGCCCGAACACCGATCCCGTCAAAGCCTCGGAACGGGACATCGCCGCCAACCCGCGCGGCGTGAAGCTGCTGCCGCTGGAGGCGGCCCAGCTGCCGCGCGCCCTGCAGGACGCCGACTACGCTTTCGTCAACGGGAACTACGCGCTGGCGTCCGGCCTGAAGCTGACGGACGCCCTGCGCACGGAAGCGATCTCGCGCAACTACGTGAACCTGGTGGCGGTGCGCAGCGCGGACCTCGAGAAGCCCTTCGCACGCGACCTCGCAGCCGCCTACCGCTCGCGCGAATTCCTGGCCTGGACCGTGCAGCACTGCCCGGGCTATGCGAAAACCGACTACCAGCTAGCCCTGCTGGGCGGCGCGACAGGCGTGAAATGATGAAGCCGATCCGCTTCAACGCCTTCCAGATGAACACGGTCGGGCACCAGTCGCCCGGCCTGTGGACCCATCCGCGCGACACCAGCCAGCGCTACAAGCACGCCGGCCACTGGGTCGAACTGGCGCAGCTACTGGAACGCGGGCGCTTCGACGCCCTGTTCCTGGCCGACGTGCTGGGGGTCTACGACGTCTACCAGGGCAATGCGGACGCCGCCCTGCGCCACGCCGTGCAGGCGCCGCTGAACGACCCGCTGGCCCTGGTGCCGCTGCTGGCGCACGCGACGGAGCACCTGGGCTTCGGCGTCACCGCCGCCCTCACCTACGAACATCCCTATACCTTCGCGCGCCGGATGTCGACGCTCGACCACCTGAGCGGCGGCCGCGTCGGCTGGAACATCGTCACCGGCTACCTGGACAGCGCCGCCCGCAACCTCGGCCTGGACCGCCAGCTCGGTCACGACGCCCGCTACGACCTGGCTGACGAATACCTGGACGTGGTCTACAAGCTGTGGGAAAAGAGCTGGGACGAGGATGCCGTCCTGGCCGACAAGGATCGCGGCATCTACGCCGACCCGGCCCGCGTGCACCCGATCCGCCACGAGGGACGGCACTACACGGTGCCCGGCATCCACCTGTGCGAACCCTCGCCGCAGCGTACGCCCTTCCTCTACCAGGCCGGCACCTCGCCGCGCGGCCTGGCCTTCGCCGCCCGCCATGCCGAGGCGACCTTCGTCTGCGGTCCGAGCAAGAAGGTCGTGAAACGCTACGTCGACCAGACCCGCGAAGCGGCGCGCGCCGCCGGCCGCGATCCACGGGACCTGCTGGTCTACACCCAGGCCCTGATCGTGACCGCACCCACCGCCGCCCTGGCGCGCGCCAAGTACGGCGACTACCTCGACCACGTGAACATCGAGGCCGCCCTGGCCCTGCTGTCCGGCTGGACCGGCGTCGATTTCTCGCGCCTGCCGCTCGACGCCACGGTGGACTACATCGACACCGACGCCGGCCGCACGGCACTGGCCTCACTCAGCAGCGCCGATCCGGACAAGACCTGGACCGTCGGCGAAGCCGCGCGCTTTGTCGGCCTGGGCGGACGCGGGCCGGTGCTGGTGGGCGACCCGGGACAGATCGCCGACCAGCTGGAGAGCTGGCTGGACGAGACGGGCGCCGACGGCTTCAACCTGGCCTTCGCCGTCGCCCACGAATCGATGCGCGACGTCGTCGAGCTGGTGGTGCCGGAGCTGCAGCGGCGCGGGCGCTACCGCAAGGCCTACGAAGGCGGCACCCTGCGCAGCCAGCTGCTCGGGCGTGGCGACCGCCTCGATCCCGGACATCCCGGCCGCCAAATCCAACTAGCGAAAGGACCAACGTGAAACGCAGGACCCTGCTCCAACTCGCCGCCGGCGCCGCCGCCCTCAATGCCTTCCCGGGCACCGCCCTGGCTGCCGCGGCCACGGACCGGAATGCCGCCCCGCTCGACGAGCTGCGGCTCGATTACGCCTATTACTCGCCCACCAGCCTGGTGCTGCGCCGCTTCGGCTGGCTGGAACGGGACTTCAAGGCGGACGGCACCGGCGTCAAATGGGTGCTCAGCGCCGGCAGCAACCGCGCCCTCGAATACCTGAACGGGAACAGCATCGACATCGGCTCCTCGGCCGGCCTGGCGGCCCTGCTGGCGCGCGCCAACGGCAACCCGATCCGCACGCCCTATATCTATTCGCGCCCCGAGTGGACCGCGCTGGTGGTGCGCAAGGACTCGCCGATCAAAACCCTGGCCGACCTGAAAGGGAAGAAAATCGCCGCCACCAAGGGCACCGACCCCTACCTGTTCCTGCTGCGCGCCCTGCAGACCGCGGGACTGACCCGCGCCGACATCGAGCACGTCAGCCTGCAGCACGCCGACGGCCGCGTGGCCCTCGAACAGGGCAAGGTGGATGCCTGGGCCGGGCTCGATCCGCACATGGCGGCCAGCGAACTGGAAAGCGGCTCGCGCCTGCTGTACCGGAACGTGGCCTTCAACACCTATGGCTTCCTGAACGTGAGGGAGGCCTTCCTGGCCAGCCATCCGCAGCAGGTGGCCCGCGTGATCAAGGGCTATGAGCGTGCGCGCGCCTGGATCCGCGCCAATCCCAGCGAGGCCGCCCGCATCCTGGCCGAGGAAGCCAAGGTGTCGCTGCCGGTCGCCCTCCTGCAGATCAAGCTGCGCAGCGACTTCTCGCAGCCGCTGCCCGGCGCCGAGCACCTGAAGGCCCTGCACGCTGCGGCGCCGATCCTGCACGATGAAGCGCTGGTGAAGCCCGGCACGGACCTGAACCGGGCGATCGCGGAACTGGTCGATACCCGTTTTGCACAATCCCTGGTGACGAAGGGCTGAACGATGACCACCCGTGTGCTCGACCTGCCGCGCGATGCCGCCGGCGCCAGGGTGGACGGCCGGCGCGGCCTGCGCCTGCCGCGGGCGCTGCTGGCGGCCCTGCTGCTGCCGGCCCTGCTGCTGGCCGGCGCCGAGATCGCGGTGCGCGCGGGCGCGGTCCCGGCCAACCTGATGCCGCCGCCGTCGGAAGTGGCGGCGACCCTGGTCTACTTTGCGGGCCACGGCCTGGCTGCGCACGTCGGCGCCAGCACGCTGCGGGTCGCGCTCGGCTTCCTGGGCGGCGCCGGCGCCGGCCTGCTGCTGGGCGCGGTGGTGGCCCTGCACCGCGGCGCGCGCGGCCTGCTCGACCCCAGCCTGCAGGCGCTGCGCGCGATTCCCTCGCTGGCCTGGGTGCCGCTGCTCCTGCTGTGGTTCGGCATCGACGAATTGCCCAAGCTGGTACTGATCGCGATCGGCGCCTTCTTCCCGGTCTATACCGGCGTCACCTCCGGCTTTGAGGGCGTGGACCGCAAGCTGGTCGAAGTCGGACTGCTGTACCGCCTGCCCCCGCCCGTGCTGGTGCGCCGGGTGCTGCTGCCGGCGGCGCTGCCGGCCATCCTCACCGGCCTGCGCAACGCGCTGTCGCTGGCCTGGATGTTCATGGTGGCGGCCGAGCTGATCGCCGCCTCGCGCGGCCTCGGCTACCTGCTGTCGGACGGCCGCGAGACCAGCCGCGCCGACATCGTGCTGGCCGCCATCGTGCTGCTGGCCCTGCTCGGCAAGTTCAGCGACATGGCCATGCTGGCGCTCGAACGGCGTTTGCTGGCCTGGCGCGACACGCATCTCGGCGGCATGGAGCGCGTATGAGCTTCCTTGAGATCGAGGTCGACGACAAGCGCTTCGGCGCCCGTCAGGTGTTGCGCCAGCTGCGCCTGGGCGTCGAGGCCGGCGAGATCCTCAGCCTGCTGGGCGCCAGCGGTTGCGGCAAGAGCACCCTGCTGTCCATCGTCGCCGGCCTGGACCGGGACTGCAACGCACGCGTGCGCCTCGACGGCCGCTTGCTGGACGGCCCCGATGCCGGCATCGGCTTCGTGTTCCAGGAACCGCGCCTGTTCCCCTGGCTGACGGTGGCCGACAACATCAGCTTCGGCGCCGGCCTGCGGAATGCGCCGGCGCAGGCGATCAGCGCCTTGCTCGACGAAGTCGGCCTGCCCGGTTATGCGGAGGCGCTGCCGAAGCAGCTGTCCGGCGGCCAGGCGCAGCGGGTGGCGATCGCGCGCGGCCTCTACACCCGGCCGAGCGTGCTGCTGCTCGACGAACCCTTTTCCGCCGTCGACGCCATCACGCGCATGAAGCTGCAGGACCTGCTGGCGCGGGTGGCGCGCGAACGCGGCCTGACCGTGCTGCTGGTGACCCACGACATCGACGAGGCCGTGCACCTGTCGGACCGCGTGGTCCTGCTCGACCGCCAACCCGGCCCGGCGCGGGCCGAGATGCCGATCGGGCTGGCGCGCCCGCGCATGCGCGGCGGCGCCGCCGCCAGCGACCTCAAACGCCGCATCCTCGCGCATTTCGACCTCGACCTGGCCGCGTGAGGCGGCGCAGCGCTTCCCCTTGAGATAGTTTGCGCCCGTCAACGCTGCGCCGCGGCAGGACGGATCTTGGGATCATCGGAGCGAACGCGGCCAGCTTGAGCACCAACCAAGCAGCCCGGCCGCCACGCATACGATCGACATCGCAAGAAAGGCGCAGCCATGGATACTTCTTCACTCTGGAAAGGCACGGCGGCCAAGACGGCCTGCCTGCCGACCCTGCAAACCGACCTCAAGGTCGACGTCGCCATCGTCGGCGCAGGCATCACCGGCCTGACCGCCGCCATGCTGCTGGTCCAGGCCGGCAACCGCGTGGCCGTGCTCGACGCCCACAAGGCCGGCGACGCCAGCACCGGCAACTCCACCGGCAACCTGTATGCGACGGTCGACCTCGGCCTGCACACGCTCGAGGAGCTGCACGGCCTGGAAACCATGCGCCGGGTGGTGGAATCGCGCGCTGCCGCCATCGACCTGATCGAAGCCACCGTCGGCCGCCTGAACCTGGAATGCGGCTTCCAGCGCGTGCCCTGGCACCTGCTGGCGGCGGACGCCGCGCACGTGCCCGAAGTCGAGAAGGAAGCGCTGGCAGCCATGCGCGCGCGCCTGCACACCGACCTGCGCGACGACGCGCCGCTGCCGATCGACGCGGTGCAAAAGACCCTGCGGGTCGAGGAGCAGGCCCAGTTCCAGCCGCTGGCCTACGTGCGCCAGCTGGCCGAGCGCATCGGCAGCGAGGATTGCCTGATCTTCGAAAACACCCGCGTCACCGCCATCGAAGACGATCCGGGCGTTGTCCACACCACCCACGCCAAGGTGCACTGCCAGCAGATCGTGATCGCCACCCATACGCCGGTCGGCATCCACCTGGTGCAGTCCCAGCTCGACGTGGTTCGAGAGTACGGCATCGCCGCGCCCCTGCACGACGCCATGCCGGAAGCCGGCGTCTACTGGACCATCGGCCAGGACCGGCATTCGGTGCGCACCTACACCGAGCATGGCCGCACCTACCTGGTGGTGGTCGGCAGCGCCCACAAGCTGGGCGAGAAGGAAGTCGGCGAGGAGCGCTTCCAGAAGCTCGAGGCCTTCGCCCGCGACCACTGGCCGGTCGGCCCCGTCGAATACCGCTGGTCGGCCCAGCGCTATCGCGCCAAGGATAAGCTGCCCTACATCGGCCGCAACGTCGACGCCCGGAACACCTACATCGCCACCGGCTTCTCGGGCGACGGCCTGACCTACGGCACCCTGGCCGGCATGATGCTGGCCGACGAGATCCTCGGCCGCGGCACGCCCTGGCGCGACCTGTATGCGGTCGACCGCCTGGCGCACGACAAGCGGCCGAAGGGCTTCGAGAAGGAAAGGAGCGGCCCGGCCAGTCCCGACCCGGCGGTCATGCTCGGCGCCGACGAGCTGGCGGACTTGCAAGACCTGCCAGCCTGCCAGAGCCGCAAGATCGATGTCGGCGGCCAGCCGGTGGCGATCTACCGCGACAAGGACGGCGCGCTGCAGGCGGTGGCCGGCAAATGCTCGCACATGGGCTGCGAGATCAAGTGGAACGGCGCCGAGACCAGCTGGGACTGCGATTGCCACGGCAGCCGCTTCGCCCCGGACGGCCGGGTGCTGGAGGGGCCGGCGCTGGTACCGCTGCAGGTGGCGGCGATCGAGCAAGGCAGCTGAGCCAGCGCCGGACTTTGATCCGGCTCATAAGCGCCGGCCCGGGAGGAACTTGGCAGGCATCGTCCCGTCCTAAGGACATGCCTGCCAACTCCACCAGCCCGCATCCGGACGAACCACGCCCCCTGCTCGGGCTGCGCGAAGCCATCACCCTGATCGTCGGCATCGTGGTCGGCGCCGGCATCTTCAAGGCCCCGGCGCTGGTGGCCGGCATGAGCGCCAGCCCCGGCGCCATGTTCCTGGCCTGGGTGATGGGCGGCGCCGTGTCGCTGGCCGGCGCCCTCTGCTATGCCGAACTCAGCACCGCCTATGCGCATGCCGGCGGCGACTACCATTTCCTGCAGCGCGCCTACGGCCGTGCGGTCGCCTTCCTGTTCGGCTGGGCCCGCTATGCGGTCATCACCACCGGCTCCATCGCCCTGCTCGCCTTCGTGTTCGGCGACTACCTGGCCCAGGTGGCGCCGCTGCCGGGTCTGCTTGGACTGCCCGCCGGCGCGGCCAGCGCCCTGTACGCGGGCGCCGCCGTGCTGGTGCTGGGGCTGCTCAACCTGCACGGCCTGCATGCCGGCAGCACCGCCCAGACCTGGCTCACGCTGCTCGAAGTCGGCGGGCTGCTGGCGGTGGCCGTCGCCGCGCTGCTGCTCCCCGGCGCCGGCGCAGCGGCAGCGACGGAATTGCCTGGCCACGGCTCCTTCGGCCTGGCGATGGTGTTCGTGCTGCTCACCTACGGCGGCTGGAACGAGGCCGCCTACATCAGCGCGGAAGTCCGCGACGGCGCCGCCAACATGGTGCGCTCGCTGGTGCTGGGGGTGCTGATCGTCACCGTGCTCTACCTGCTGGTCACCTGGGGCTACTGGCGCGGGCTCGGCATGGGCGCGCTGGCGGCGTCGACGGCGCCGGCCGCCGAACTGATGGGGCGCGCCTTCGGCCGCGGCGGCGAACAGGCGATCGCGCTGCTGGTGGCAGTGTCCTCGCTTACCTCGATCAATGCCACCATGATCGTCGGCGCCCGCACCGGCTATGCCATGGGACGCGATTGGCGGCCGCTGGCCTGGCTGGCGCGCTGGGATGGCCGGCGCGGCACCCCGGCCGTGGCCATGCTGCTGCAATGCGGCGCCGCCCTGCTGCTGGTCGCCCTCGGCACGGCGCTGGGCGGCGGCTTTCGCGCCATGGTCGAATTCACCGCGCCCGTGTTCTGGCTGTTCTTCCTGCTGAGCGGCATCTCGCTGTTCGTCCTGCGCCGCCGCGAGCCGGACCGGGTCCGTCCCTACCGCGTGCCGCTGTTTCCACTGCTGCCGCTGCTGTTCTGCGCCAGCTGCGCCTGGATGCTGTGGTCCAGCCTCAATTACGTGAGCAGCCAGTCGCTGGGCGGCCTGAACGCCGCCTGGATCGGCGTTGCCGTGCTGTGCGCCGGCCTGCTGCTGCTCCTGCTCCTGCATCGAAACGAACATGCCCACGACGAGGAGGTCCGACGATGAATCCACAAGCCCGCCGCCGTACCCTGTTGCTGTCCGCCGCCGGCCTGGTCCTGGGGCCGCCGCGCCTGGCCTGGTCCCAGGAGGAGCCGGTGCCGCCCAAGCTCGACGTGCCCTTCGTGCCCACCCCGCAGGAAGTGGTCGACCGCATGCTGGCCCTGGCCGGCATCGGCAAGAGCGACACCCTGTACGACCTCGGCTGCGGCGACGGCCGTATCGTCGTCACCGCGGCCAAGCAGTATGGCGCCCACGGCGTCGGCATCGACCTCAATCCGCAGCGCATCGACGAAGCCCGCGCGAATGCCAGGAAGGCCGGCGTCGAGAAGCGGGTCAGCTTCAAGGTCGCGGACCTGTTCGAGACCGACCTGTCGGCGGCCTCCGTCGTCAGCCTCTACCTGCTGCCCGACGTCAACCTGAAGCTGCGGCCCAGGCTGTGGAAGCAACTGAAGCCCGGCTCGCGGGTCGTGTCCCACGCCTTCGACATGGGCGCCGACTGGCCGCCCGAGCAGACGGTGGAAGTCGACGGCCGCACCATTTATCTTTGGACCATCACGGGCGCGCAAAAGGCCAAAACCATCTCCAAGTCTGCATAAAATTGATCGCATTCACGTTTTTGCGCTACATTGCTAGTTTTACGTTTCCACGGGATAGGCTTCTATCCCGCCCGCAGCACGCGAATGCGCGATCTTCCCCTGTTCAAGCACCTGAATGCCGGCTCGCTGGTCACCGTGACCTGCGGGCTGGGCCTGCTTTACGTCGGCCGCGACGTCCTCGAGCCCATCGCGCTGGCCGGCATCCTCAGCCTGGTCATCGCCCCGCTGATCCGCAGCATGCGCCGGGTCGGCCTGCCGCAGCTGCCAGCGACCGTGCTGTCGGTGCTGCTGGCCGCCACCTGCCTGGTCGGGGTCGGCATCGTGCTGGCGTTCCAGCTGGTGGCGGTGACCGCCGACCTGCCGAAATACCGCGCGGCGATGCGCACCAAGGTCGCGGCGGTACGCGAGATGACCGAGCGCCCCTTCGCGCGCATCGAGGCCGAGCTGACCGCGGTGGCACCGCAGGGTGCAGGTGCAGGCGCCGCCACCGGCAAGCGCGGCATGACCACCATCACCATCAGCCCGACCCAGCCGATCCCGGTGGAGATCCGCGCCCCGCGCCTCACCACCACCGGGGCGCTGACCCGGCTGTTCTCGCTGGCCTGGGGACCGATCGGCGAGGCCGGCCTGGTGCTGGTGCTGCTGACCTTCATGTCGCTGGAGCACGAATCCCTGCGCGACCGCCTGATCCGCCTCGGCGGCCAGACCGAGATGAGCCGCACGATCCAGGCCCTGGCCGATGCCGCCCAAGGCGTCTCGCGCTTCTTCTTCTCGCAGTTTGTTGTCAATGTGACCTTCGGCACCCTGATCGGCGTGTTGCTGTGGGCGGCCGACGTGCCGCACGCGGCCCTGTGGGGCGCGCTCAGCGGCCTGCTGCGCTTCGTACCCTACCTCGGCATCATGGCGGCCGGCGCCGTCATCGCCCTGTTCGTCGCCGCGATCGATCCGGGCTGGACCCTGGCCCTGTCCTGCATGGCGCTGTTCGTCGGCCTGGAACTGCTGGTGGCGAACCTCGTGGAACCGAAGGTGTATGGCCATAGTTCCGGCCTGTCGCCGCTGGCGGTGATCGTCTCGGCGCTGTTCTGGGGCGCGATGTGGGGCCCGGTCGGCCTGCTGCTGTCGACCCCGCTGACCCTGTGCCTGGTGGTCGCCGGGCGCCACGTGCGCACCCTGGAACCGGTCACCATCCTGCTCGGCGACGCCCCGGCCGTGTCCGGCGCCCAGCGCTTCTACCAGCGCATCCTGGCGGGTGATATCGGGGCCATCATCGACGACGCCCAGGCCTTCCTGGAGCGTTCCAGCTTCGCCCGCTACTGCGACCACATCCTGCTGCCGGGCATCGCGCTGGCCGCCACCGACACCCGTTCCGGCAAGATGGAAAAGCCGCAGGAAGAACGGATCCGCGCCGCGATCGCCGACGTGGCCGCCGCCCTGACCCCGGAATCCAGCGGCGGCGCCAGGATCCGGCGCAGGCGCGACATCTCTTTGCTCGACGCCAACGTCGGCGCCCACCTGCGCCAGATGCGCGAGGCGCGCCTGGGCCGCTGGCAGGGCGCGCTCGACGTGCCGCCCCATTCGGTGGTGCTGTGCGTGGGCCTGGCCTCGATGCGCGACGACCTGCTGAGCGAGCTGCTGGTCAGGGCCCTGCGTGAAGCCGACATCGACGCGCGCAGCTTCTCCATCATCGCCGGCGCCGCCGACGAGGGGCCGGGCCGGGCGGACCTGGTGTCGACCGTCTTCATCAACTACCCGGTCGAGACCATGCACGAGCAATGGCTGGCGGCCGTCGCCGACCTGCGCGCCGGCCTGCCGGAGGCGATGCTGGTGGCGATCCGCCTGCCGCTGCTCGACCCGGTGCTGAACCAGGCCGTCGTCGAAGGCGAAGTCGACATGGTGCTGCGTTCCTTCGAGGAAGCACTGGCCTTCGTCGCGCCGGAGCGGGTCACGCACCAGTAAGCCGGGTCCGGTCAGGGACCAGGTTTCCGCCTGGCAGGTTCAAAGACAGGTCAGCTTGATCCGCGGCCAAGCGACTGCACGCACCAGCTCCCCTGGCGGCCCTCCTGGCATTATGATCACAGGCAGGCCGGAGGGAGGGAGCGATGGCGGAACAGACCGAGGTCAAAGGGGCCGGACACGACAAGCTGGGCAAACGCAGCCCGGCGCCGGGCGCGCGCGCGCCCATGCCGGCAAACCGCGTGACCCGATTCACCTTCTTTCGCCGCACCCTGCTGCTGAACTTCTATCCGGTGCTGACGGTTGCGGCCGGCAACATCATCCTGCTCGCGGTGCCGCAGGCGCGCGAAGCCCTCGGCGCTTTCCGCAATTTCGGCGACACCCGGCAAAGCCTGTGGGCCAACCCCGGCTACTGGATCTTCATCGCCGCCCTGGCCTACTGGTCGCTGACGGCCTGGTATTGCGCGCGCCTGCTGCTGGCCAAGCGCTTTACGGTCGACAACGTCGGCCAGTGCGCCGACCACGCATTTGCCGCCGCCACCAACACCTGGCTGCCGCGCGCCCTGGGCCTGCTGTCCTGCGTGCCCATCACCGCGTGGTTCGCCCTGCCCGGCGCACCGACCGGCGCCTGGCTGGCGCCCGCACTGTACACCGGCGCCTTCCTGGTGCTGGTGGTGCTGCGGCGCCGGCTGGTCAACCGCTGGCTGGGGCGGCAAGCGGTGCCGGCCCAGGCCTGGGCGCGGGCGCGCGGGACCGCCCGCATCAGCATCGCCGCGCTGGGGCTGATGTTCGGGGTGTCGGCCCTGGTGCTGGCGGCGGTCGCCTTCGGCCAGGAAGCCGCCGCGCGCGCACTCGGGGCGCCGGCGCTGCTGCTGTTCGCCTTCGGTTCCTGGACCGTGTTCGGCAGCATCGTCCTGATCTATCTGCCGAAGAGCGCCGGCTGGCCCTCGCTGGCCCTGCTGCCCCTGTTCGCGGCCCTGCTGGCCTCGTTCTGGAACGAGAACCACTTCGTCGCACGCAACGGCGGGCCGCCGCTGCCCATCGTGCGACCGCTGCTGGCCGACGACTTCCGCGCCTGGCAGGCCGCGCGCGGCGCGCGCGGCAAGGAACCCGTCTACCTGGTGGCCGCGGCCGGCGGCGCCTCGCGCGCGGCCTTCTGGACCGGCGCCCTGCTGCTGGAACTGGAACGCCAGGCGCGCAGCCAGGGCAATCGCTTCGCCCCGAATATCTACGCGATGAGCGGCGTCTCCGGCGGCAGCCTGGGCCTGGCCGCCTTTGCCGGCTCGCTGGCAGTGCCGGACCCGGACTATGGCGCGACCGCGGCCCGCGTCCGCGCCTTCCTTGGCCAGGACTTCCTGGCGCCCCTGGTCGGCTACCTGCTGTATCCCGACCTGCTGGCGCGCTTCTGGCCCTTCCCCTGCGCGTCCTGCGACCGCTCGCTGGCGCTGGAGGGCGCCTGGCAGCGCGACTGGGCCCGCAGCTTCGCGGGCAGCCCGGCCCGCGACTGGTTCGCACGCCCGCTGCTGGCGCTCGGCCCGGATGCCGCCCGGGTGCCGCGGCTGCTGTTCAACGCCACCTCCGCCAGCGACGGGCGGCGCGTGGTGCAGGCCAACCTTGCGTTCGTGCCGCCCCAGGCCTACGACCTGTTCGCCGGCGGTCCCGGCGAGCGCACGCTCGACACCAGCCGCCTGACCCTGGCCCAGGCAGTGCACAACAGCGCCCGCTTCCCCTACATCAGCCCGGCCGCGCTGGTGAGCGCCACCACCGGCGAACCCTGGGACTACCTGGTCGACGGCGGCTACTTCGAGAACTCCGGCGCTGCCACCCTGAACGCGATGATCCCCGAGATCCTGAAGCTGGGCCTGATCAAGCCCGAACAGCTGGTGGTGCTGGTGATCGAGAACGAGCCGGCTTCGCAGTCGCAGTGGATCTGCCCGACCCGGGCCCAGATGGTGGATGCCGTCACCGGACCGGCGCCGCGCCCGCTGGCGGTCGGCCCGCGCCTGCCCTGGCAGCCGCGCCACCGGCCCGGTGACAAGGTGGTGCCGCCGGTGCCGGAACTCTCATTGCCGGTGTTTGCCCTCTACCAGACCCGCAATGCGCGGGCCCAGGCCGCCGAGGAAGAAACCACGCGCCTGCTGGGCGGCTGCGGCGCCGGCCGCGTGGTCGAACTACGCTATCCGTGGACCACCGAGGGCCGCCAGCCGCCGCTCAGCTGGTTCCTGAACGGCGGCACCACGCGCGCCATGTCCGGCATGCTGCAGCGGCGCGAAAGCGAGGCGCCGGAAATCGATGCCTTCCTCGCCAACTGGCAGCGTGCCCGGCGCATGGTGCTGGGCAGCGGCGGCGGCTGAGGCAGGCGCACCGTGGCCAAGGACGCTTTCTGCACCCCAGCCGCCCGCAAATGGGTGCTGGCGAACAGCATCCTCGCCTCCGGCATGGTGTTCATCGACGGCACCGTCGTCAACGTCGCGCTGCCGGCGCTGCAGCGCGCCTTCGATGCCGGCGTGGCCGAAGCCCAGTGGGTGGTCGAGGCCTACGCCCTGCTGCTGACCGCCCTGCTCCTGCTCGGCGGCAGCCTGGGCGACCGCTACGGCCGGCGCCGGATATTCGCCGCCGGAGTCGTCCTGTTCGGCGCCGCATCCATCCTGTGCGGGCTGGCGCAGTCGATGTCCCAGCTGATCGCCGCGCGCGCCTTGCAGGGCCTGGGCGGTGCGCTGCTGGTGCCGGGCAGCCTGGCCCTGATCAGCGCCTCCTTCCCGGAAGACATCCGCGGCAAGGCGATCGGCACCTGGTCCGGCTACAGCGCGATCACGGCCGCGGTCGGGCCGGTGCTCGGCGGCGCCCTGGTCGAACACCTGTCCTGGCGCTACGCCTTCCTGCTGAACATCCCCTTCACCTTCGCGGTGCTGTTCCTGAGCTTCCGCTTTGTACCGGAAAGCCGCGGAGCACAAGACGGCGATGCCGCCAGGCCGCTTGACTGGGCGGGTGCGGTCCTGGTGAGCGTGGCCCTGGGCTGCCTGGTCTACGGCCTGATCGAGTCCTCCGCGCGCGGCTGGACCGACCCGCCCGTGCTGGCGGCGCTGGTCCTCGCACCGCTGGCCCTGCTTGCCTTCGTCCTGGTGGAGCTGCGCCATCCGGCGCCGCTGCTGCCGCTGCGCCTGTTCCGGGTGCGGAATTTCAGCGGCGCCAACCTGCTGACCCTGATGCTGTATGCGGCGCTGGGCGCCCTCATGTTCTTCCTGCCGCTCAACCTGATCCAGGTGCAGGGCTACACGGCCACCGCCGCCGGCGCCGCCCTGATGCCCTTCATCCTCATCATGTTCGCCCTCTCTGGCTGGGCCGGCGGCCTGGCCGACCGCTACGGCGCACGCCGCCCGCTGGTCATCGGCCCGGCCATCGCCGCTGCCGGCTTCGCCTGGTTCGCCCTGCCCGGCATCGTCGGGAGCTACTGGACCAGCTTCTTTCCCGCCATCGTCCTGCTGGGCTTCGGCATGACGGTGACGGTGGCGCCGCTGACGACCACGGTCATGAACGCGCTCGACCCGGTCCATGCCGGCCTGGCATCCGGCATCAACAATGCGGTGTCGCGGGCGGCCGGCCTGCTGGCGATCGCCTTGCTGGGGATCGTCATGCAGCGCGCCTTCGGCCATGCGCTCGAGCGGCAGGTCCGGGCCCTGCAGCTGCCGGCCGCGGTCACGGCGCAGATCGATGCGCAGCGCCAGAAGCTGGCCGCCATCGCCTTGCCGGAGGCGATCCCGGCGCCGCAGCGCCGGCTCGCCCGCCAGGCGGTCGCCACTTCCTTCGTCAGCGGCTTCCGCTGGGTGATGGCGGCGTCGGCCCTGCTGGCGCTATGCAGCGCAGTCTGCGCCTGGGCGATGATCAGGACGCCAGCGCGGGATAAGTGAAAGCCAGGAAGTGGACGGCGTTGAGCGCGAAATGGGTCAGGATCGCTCCTTCGATGCGGCGCGTGCGCAAATAGGCCGTGCCGTAGAACAGGCCGGCGACGGTGGCGAGCAGCACCAGCGGCGCGCCGCCGCGGGCATGGGCCAGGCCGAACAGCACGGCACTCAGCACAGTCGCGATAAGGGCGCCCGCGCGCCAGCGCTCCATGAGGCGCGCCAGGCGCTCGAGCAGCAGGCCGCGGAAGAATGCCTCCTCGGTCACGCAGGTGAACAGCAGGTTCAGCGCCAGGAACAGGCCCGCATACGGCGGCCACTTGAGGTCGGGCCGCACATAGCCGAGCACACAGCCGAGGCCGAGCACCACCACCAGGGTAGCGAGCGTCACCGGCCATACCCGGCGCAGCATGGCGGCCCAGTCCGCACGGCTGCGGATCGGCGCGCAGAACATCCCCATCAGAACGATGCCGGCCGCCGCGGTGTCGAAGTTGGCGCGCAGCGAATACGGCGGCGCGCCGGGCGACACCTGGACCTGGCCGAGCAGGACGGGATTATAAAAGCCCGGGAAGCGGTGCAAGGCGAACAGGAAGGCGGCAAGCCCCGTCAGGATCAGCAGCACAGCCCGCAACCAGCCCTGTTGCGCAGACCGCGCCCACCAGGCCACGCCGGCATAGGCCGCAATCCACAGCGGCGCCCGCCAGTCGAGGAAACCGGCCCAGAGGCCGGCCAGGCAGGCCAGCAGCAGGCCGACGGGCCAGGCCGGCAGGCGCTTGCCATCCAGGGGCGGCGCCCACAGCAGCAGGACGGTCAAGGCCAGAGTAGCGTAAGTGAGGATGAAAGCCGGGCTGGTAAGCATGCGCGCGTCTGATTGGAGTTTTCGACGCGAAAGATTATAAAACGATCACATTCCGCCGGCCTCATCAATCATCGCCGGCGGCGAGCGGCTCGGCCAGCGTGACGGCCGGTTCCGCGCGCAGGCGTTGCAGGGCCGGCCCGGCCTGTGCCGCGGTCACCGACAACACATAAGCACCTCCCTCCGTCGGGCCGTCCACGATACGGGTCCCGCTCGCCTGCAGGATGCGGCGCAGCTCGCGCTCGGGCGTACCGGGTTCGAAGCTCACCACCAGCTTCCCCTGGGCCGCGGGCCGGGCGCCCAGGGTGATGTAGCGGCCGCCCTTGGACGCCACATCCCATGCCGCATCCCGGGCCGGGCCGGTGCCGGGCCAGACGATCACCAGCCCGAGGATGAAAATCACGCCCAGTTGCACGGCGGCCACCGAGCGCAGCCAGCGCGGATCATTGGCCGCCGCCAGCCTGGCCCAGCGCAGCGGCAGCGCGGACCCGTTTTCCTGCGGACCGAGACGCGGCGCCAGGCGGGCGAAGGCCAGCGTCGCGGACAAGGGCGGCGCCGGCGGCGCTTCGCTGTCGTGCAGGCTGCGTTCCCAGTCCAGCCGCGCCCGGCATGCTGGGCATTGGCCGAGGTGGGCCTCGACCCGCTCCCGCTCGGCGCCGGCCAGCGTACCGTTGGCTAGCCACGGCAGCAGCTCCAGGGTTTCGGCATGCGGATCGGTGGTCATGGTGTCTCCTGGTGGTTCGCCAGCAGGCTTGCCAAGCGCCGGCGGGCGTGGAACATCCGGGTCTTGACCGTGTTCTGCGGACAGCCCAGCACGTCCGCGATATCGGCGTAGCCCATGTCGTGAAAGTAGGTGAGCTGGACCACGGCGCGCTGCTCGGCCGGCAGCGCGTTCAGGGCCGCATCGACGGCCTCGTGCTGGCGCAGCAGCGCACACTGGCGCTCGGGCTGGCTGTCCGGGCCCGCCTCGATCAGGTCCGCGTCCTGCTCCACCGCCTCGTCGACACCGTGCAGGGCCTTGCGCGCGCGCCGCCAGGCGATCGCGAAGATCCAGGTCGATACCTTGCAGCTGGCGTCCCAGCTCGGCGCCTTCTTCCACACCACCAGCATGGTGTCGTTGACGACCTCTTCGATCAGCGGCAGGCTGCGCGTGATCCGCTGCAGGAAGCGCGTCAGCCGCGCGAAATACAGGTGGTAGAGGCGCTCGAAAGCCTGCCGGTCGCCGGCCGCGATCCGGGCCAGCAGGCGGGCGTCCTCGTTGTCGCTGCGTGCATTCGCGTCGCGCATGCGGCGTCTCTCCGCTCAGTCCTCGGCGTCGTTCATGTCGTCGTACTCCTCGCCCGGCTTGACGTCAAGCCGGCCGTACAGTCCGTGCTTCTCGTCGCCCGGCCCGGCGCTGAAGAACAAGGTATCGATCGGCTGGTTGGACAGGCCGTTGCCGAAGGCGATGCCCCACAGGCCCGGAATGCGGATGGCCCTGTGGTCGCTGCCCTTCAGGCGGCCCACCCAGCGGCCGGTGGCGAGGTCGTAGGCATTGATCGTGCCGTCGCCGAAATTCCCGACCAGCAGGCGGTTGCTGAACTTGCCGAAGCTGGCCGGCGCCAGCGCCATGCCCCAGGGCGCGTTCAGGGCGCCGTTCGACACCAGCCGCCGCAGCAGCTGGCCGTCCGGGTCGTAGACGTCGATGTAGCCGAGCCCGCGCCCGGTCACGTCGTCCTCGCGCTCCTCATCCTGCTTTGCGTAGCTGACGTAGAGGTCGCCGTTGATGGCCTGGATGCCGAAGGGCGCGAAGCCGGACGGCATGTTCGGGTCGTAGAACGGACGGTTGGGCAGGTAGACCGGCTTGAACTTGGCGTCGTAGACATTCACCTTCCCGTTGTGGAAATCGGTGGCGTACAGCAGGGTGCCGCGGCCGTTGCCGCTGATGGCCACGCCCTTGTAGATGGCGTGGTCGTAGCCCTTGTCGACGACCCGGATGGCGTGGGTGAAATCGACCATCGGCGACCAGCCGGAGATGCCACCATCCTCGTTGACGAACAGGAAGCGGCTCGGCCCGGATGCCTGGCCCTTGCTGACCACGAACTCGGGGCCGCCGTAGAACACGGTGCCGGTCGGGTTGCCGGTCTGCTTGCCCTCGCCGGGGATGGTCACGATCAGGCTCTGCGGCTTGCCGTCGCCGTCGTACAGGGTCGAAAAGCCGGTGCCGTTGTCGGCCACCCAGGCCACGCCGAAGGGATTGAAGGCGAGCCCCCAGGCGTTGACGAGGCGCGGGTCGTGATGTTCGGCGCGGATCTGGCTGGTATCGGACACCAGGTTGCGCTGCTTGTAGAAGTCGCTGGCCCATGCCTGGGAAGCGCCGGCGAAGGCCAGTGCGCCGAGCGCACAAGCCAGTGGTGTGGACATCCTCTTCATGTTGTTCCCCTTCGGTTAGGTCTGGAATGCCGGCCGCGCCCGCATGCGCGAGGCGGTCCGGCACCGTTGATTCCCGGAGGGGCGCCAACGGTTCACGGGGTCTGCCGCAGATTCCCGGTTCCCCGCGCACGAGGCGCTGTCTTGCGGATGTTGGCAGGCAGCGCCATTGGCACCGCCGCGTTGCTTGCCTCCCCGCCCAGCGCCGCCGCGCCGCTCTCCCAAGTCGCGTGGCCGCCACCCGTGAAGTAGTTGGTCAGCGTCCAGGCCCCGCGGCCCAGCACCGCCGCCACCAGCACGTTGGACCGGTAGTTGTAGCGCAGGTCCAGCACCAGCCCATGCGGCAAGTTACTACCCAGCCGGCTCCAGACGCCCCCCGTGGTCGCAGGCTCCGGCAGCTGGAACACCCCGCTCTGGCCGCCGACGAGCAGCACCGTCTTGCCGCTCAGCCCCGGACGATACAACTCGATGGTGCGCACCTGCCCGACGAGGGTCGGCAGGTTGCGGGTCAGGTTGCGCCAACTGCCACCTTCGTCGAAGGAAGCCCAGACGCGGTTCTGCTCGTCCACCACATAGACGCGCCGCACGTCCTGCGGATCCATCACCAGGTCGTTGACGCCGCCTCCGGGGTAGGCGCTCAGGACCTCGACCGCGCGCGCCGTGCCGCTGCGGTGCAGGAGCCGGGGATTGGCGCTGCCGGAGGTGCCGGCATAGAAAGCGTCCGGCACCGCCGCGCCGTTCAGGCGCCCGCCATAGGCCAGGGCGCTGATGAACTTGTAGCCGCTGTAGATGTTGTACAGCGTGTCGCCCTGGTCCCGCGATTCGTAGATGTTGGTGGTCCCGATCAGCATCCGCCGAGGCTCGATGCGGTTCAGCACATAGGGGTTGTAGAACTGGATGAACTGATCGTAGGTATGAAGGTCCTGGCCGGTGCCGGGACCGGACACGATCCGCAGGCCCAGCTCGGTCGGACCGCTGATCAGGACATTCGATGGGCTCCAGGTGGAGCGGTTGAAGAATTCCAGCACCTCGAAATTGGTGTAGCGGGTCGAGTAGGCGCCGCCGCCGGTCGTCTCGTCGACCTCCACCACGCCGCCGTCGCCCTGCAGGAAATCGGTCCAGGTCCGGCTGCCGGGGGCGTTCTGGATCGGGGTGCCGGTATCCTGCGTGCCGCCGAAGATCACCTTGCTGACGGAATCGAACACCGCCGAATGCATTTCGGTCGGACGCAGGTCGCCGTTCAGCGAGACCCAGCGGCGGGTCGCGGCGTTCGGGTTCTCCAGCCGGTAGAAGCCGCCGTCATTCGCCTGCAGAAGGTTGCCGGCGCCGTCGAAGGCCATGTCGCGCGAGTCGGCATGCGGCGAGGTCCCCTGTGCGCCATTGCAGACCACGTTCTGCCAGGGTGAAGCGAGCGAAGCATCGCCGCGGAACACGTTGGCGCTGTAGTTTTCGCAGCCGGCGCCGTTCGGGAAGGGATAGTCCTGGCGGTCGCCGCTGACGTAGACCACGTGGGGATTGACCGGATCGGCCTCGATCGCGCCATGGACGATGCCCTGGAAGCCCGGATGGATGGTCGGCGTGGGCAGGCCGAGCGAGGTCCAGCTCGCGCCGCCGTTCGCGGATCGGAAAATGCCGGTGGCCGCGCCCTGGTCGTCGATCACCATCGCGTACACGACGCCGGTCTGGCGGCCGACACTCAGCAGGATCCGCAGCGAGGCGGAAAGCCCGCCCAGGCCGGTGTTCGCCAGCGTCCAGGTCTGGCCGCCGTTATCGCTGCGGTACACGCCACTGGCGCCAGACGGGGAATACCCCGCCGGCACCGCCGCATACACCCTTAAGCTGTTGGTCGGATCGGCAACCAGGCTGCTCACGCCGGAATCGGGCAAGCCGTGCGATCCCGACACGCGGACGAAGCTGCTGCCGCCGTTGGTGCTGCGGTAGACCCCGCCGCCGTCGAACAGGGTCGCGGCCAGCACCACCTGTCCCGCCAGGCCACCGGTGGTGCGCGCCAGCGGGACGATGCTGTTGATGCGGCGTCCGGCGAAGGTCGCGCCGGCGAGGATGGACCAGTTGGCGCCGCCATCGGTACTGCGGATCACGCCGAAGCCCGGGCTGCCTTCGAAGGCGTCGGAGCTGGTGCTGCCGGTGCCGGCAAAAATGGTCGACGCGTCGAGCGGGCTGATGGCGATCGAATTGATCGACAGGGCCGGCAGCTTGAGGTCGGTCAGGGGAAGCCAGTGCGGCGCACCCGTGTTCGCGTTCGTGCTCTTCCAGACGCCGCCATTGACCGTGGCCAGGTAGACGGTGCCGGGATGGACCAGGTCGACGGCGATGGCGTTCACTCCGCCGGAAACCGGGTTGCCGGGCAGGCCCTCGGTTTGGCCGTCGAGTATCGGCCCGGGCCCCTGCTCCGTCCACTGCGCCAGTGCAGTCGACGCGGCGCCGACGGTGGCAAGTCCTAGCGCCAGGGCAACTAAATGCTTGAGTTTGGACATGACTATCTCCTGAAGAAACTGCTACCCGAACGGGAGCAGGCTCTTCCCACGCTAAGCGCGCACGGCCGAGCCCGGCTAGAGGCCGAACAGACACCGGTATGCAAATCGCATCAGGAGACGAGGCACATCAAGGAAGTTTTCTTCAGGAAGGCTGCGTGCCGGCGCGGTGGATGCGCTCGAAGTCCTCGATCGGCATCGGTCGGCCCAGCAGGAAACCCTGCAGCGCGCCGCAGCCGCCGTCGACCAGGAAGCTGCGCTGCGCTTCGTGCTCGACACCCTCGGCGACGATATCGAGCTTCAGCTTGCGGGCCAGCGCAATGATCGCTTCCACGATCGGCGCGGCGTCCGGATCGACGTGGACGTCGTGCACGAAGGAACGGTCGATTTTCAGCGCCGCCAGCGGAAAGCGCTTGAGGTAGGCCAGCGAGGAATAACCGGTGCCGAAATCGTCGAGGGAAAAATGAATGCCGCGCTCGCACAAGGCCCGCATCCGCTGGACGGTCTCGGCGACGTTTTCGGCGAACACACTTTCGGTCAGCTCGAGGTACAAGCGGTCCGGCGGCGCCCCGGTGTCGGCGAGGATCTGGCCGACGCTGCTCGGGAACGCCGGTTCGCGCAGCTGCTGCACGCTGACGTTGACAGCGAGCTTCAGCCGGCCGAGCACCTGGTCGCTCTTCCAGCGCGCCAGCGCGCGGCAGCTTTCCAGAAGCACGTGCTCCCCGAGCGGGACGATCAGCCCGGACGACTCCGCCAGGCCGATGAACTCGCCCGGCGCGACCAGCTCGCCGTCGCGGCGCCAGCGCACCAGCACTTCGGCGCCGACGAGCTGCCCTTCCCCGCTGAACTGCGGCTGGCAGAACAGCACGAACTGCTGCGCCGACAGGCCCTTGCGCAAGGCGCCCTCCAGCGCCGCCTGATGGTCGGCCGCGGCCTGCATGCTCGGATCGAAGAAGCGCGCCGTGTTGCGGCCCTCGGCCTTGGCCCTGTACATCGCCAGGTCGGCCTGCCTGAGCAAGGTATCGATGCCGGCCGAGACGCCATCGAACAGCACGATGCCGATGCTCGGCGTACTCACGATCAGGCGCCCGGCCAGCAGGTAGGGCTGGTCGAGCACCGCCAGGATCTTGTCGACCACGTGCCCGGTCTCCGTCACCGCCTCCTCCGCCGAGCAGCCCAGTCCTTCCAGCACGATCACGAATTCGTCGCCGCCGAGCCGGGCCAGGTTGTCGCTGTGGCGCAGCGCACGGCGCAGGCGCTGGGCAACTTCGCGCAGCAGCGCGTCGCCGAATTCGTGGCCAAGGGTGTCGTTGAGCAGCTTGAAGTTGTCGAGGTCGAGGAAGAGCAGCGCACCGAAGCGCTTGGAGCGATGGCTGCGCGCCAGCATCTTGTCCAGTTCCTCGATCAGGAAGCGGCGGTTCGGCAGGCCGGTCAGGTGGTCGAAATAAGCCGCTTCGTAGATGCGCCGTTCGGCGGCCTTGCGCTCGGTCAGGTCGGTGTTGGTGCCCGAGATGCGCAGGGGCCTGCCCCTGCGGTCGCGCAGCACGAAGCCGCGCGACAGCACCGGCACGAAATGGCCGTCCCGATGGCGCAAGCGGAATTCGAGGCTGTAGCCCTCGCGCGGCTGCGGATCGGCCAGCATCTCGTCCATGAAGGCCTGCACCAGAGGGCGGTCGTCGGGGTGGGCCAGGTTCAGCCACATCTCGCTATCGGCGGCCAGTTCACCCGGCGCGTAGCCGAGCATCCGCCACCAGCGTTCGGAGTAATAGACTTCCCCGGTCACCATGTCGTAGTCCCAGGGCGCATCGGTGGAGCCCTTCAGCACCAGCCGCAGCCGCTTTTCCGACTTTTGCAGGCGCTGCTTCGCGCGCTTCAGGGCGGTACAGTCGGTGAAGCAGACGACCACTTGGCGCAGCTGCCCATCGGCATCGAATTCCGGGTAGGCGTTACAGATCAGCCAGCGGATCGCGCCGCGGCCAGCCGCCGGCACGCCGACGATCTGGTGGGAGACTTTTTTGCGGGTACGCAGCACGACGTTGACCGGAAAATCCTGCGACGGCATCGGCGTGTTTTCGGAGCGCAGGAGATGCCAGGCCGACCTGCTGGACTCGGTACCCCGCAACTGTTCGGGCGTCTTGCCGAGCAATTCCGCCGCCAGCCGGTTAGCCGACAGGATCCGGCCATCGGGGCCGTGCACCACCACGCCCGCCGGCAAGTGTTCGAGCAGTTCGTCAAGGTGACGCTGGATCGCCGAGGTGGTGTCGGAGTTCATGAATTGGTGCCCTGGCCCGCGGTGTCGGGCGCAACATCCTAGCACGGTCGATCCGGGCACGGCGCATGACCCGGCGGCGCGGCACCAAAGCCGGCGGTGCCGGTCGAAGAAGGCGTGGTCCCCCTATCACACATCCAGGAGCGCGCCATGAACGATCCGAGCGGCATCCCGCCCAGCGAGCAGCTGCGCGAAGCCAGCGCCTGGCAAGGCCGCCGCCACCCGCATTATCCGGAGGCCAGCGCCGAGCATGCCCACATCGACCTGGCGCTGAATGCCTGGCTGGGCCGCATGACCGGCAACATTTCCCCAGCCGCACTCGCGGCGGCCTGGCAGGACTGGGCCGCCCATCTGATGCTGTCGCCCGCCAAGCAGATGGAACTGGGGATCCAGGCGCTGACCGGTGCCGGCCAGTGGCTGCGTTATTGCGGCGCCGCGATGTTCGGCACTGCCGCCGAACCGGTGCGGCCGCTGGCCCAGGACAAGCGTTTTTCCGACCCGCTATGGCATGCCTGGCCGTACAACCAGCTCAGCCAGGGTTTCCTGCTGACCCAGAAATGGTGGCACCGCGCCACCAGCGGCGTGCGCGGGGTGTCGCCGCACCATTCCGACGTCGTGACCTTCGTCGCGCGCCAGATGCTGGATGGCTTCGCACCGTCAAACTTTATCGCCACCAACCCGATGGCGCAGCAGGTCACCTTCGCCAGCGGCGGCCGGAACCTGGTGCATGGCGCGGCGCGCGCCGTCGCCGACATGCGGCGGGCGCTGGGCGGCACCGGCGCCGCGGTCCCCTGCCGGCCCGGCCGCGACGTCGCGCTCACGCCTGGAAAAGTGGTGATGGCGAACCGTCTCGTGGAACTGATCCGCTACGACGCGCAGACACCGCAGGTGCACGCGGTGCCGCTGCTGGTCGTGCCGGCCTGGATCATGAAGTACTACATCCTCGACCTCTCGCCGCAGAACTCGCTGGTGCGCTACCTGGTCGAGCACGGCCACACGGTCTACATGATCTCCTGGAAAAACCCGGATGCCGACGACCGCGAGCTGTCGCTCGAGGACTACCGGCATCTCGGCATCATGGCCGCGCTCGACACGATCGGCGCGCAGACGGGCGCGCGCCAGATCAACGCCTGCGGCTACTGCCTCGGCGGCACGCTGCTGGCGATCGCCGCGGCGGCAATGGCGCGCGACGGCGACGAGCGCCTGGCCAGCATGACCCTGCTCGCGGCCCAGGTCGACTTTACCGAGCCGGGCGAGCTGTCGCTGTTCATCGACGACAGCCAGGTGGCCTTCCTCGAAGCCGCGATGTGGCAGCAAGGCTACCTCGACACGCGCCAGATGGCGGGTGCCTTCCAGCTGCTGCGCTCGAACGACCTGATATGGTCACGGCGGCTGCGCCACTACCTGCTCGACATCCCGGACAAGGACAATGACCTGGCATCCTGGAACGCCGACGCCACCCGCATGCCTTACCGGATGCATTCGGAATACCTGCACAGGCTGTTCCTGAAAAACAGCCTGGCGAGCGCGCGCTACATCGTCGACGGCCACCCGGTGGCGCTGACCGACATCCATATCCCCATCTTCGCCGTCGGGACCATGACCGACCACGTGGCGCCGTGGCGCTCCGTGTACAAGATCGTTCCGCTGAGCGACACCGAAGTCAGCTTCCTGCTGACCTCCGGCGGGCACAACGCCGGCGTGGTGTCGCCGCCCGGCCTGCACGGACGCAGCTACCAGCTGGCCACGCACGCGCAGGATGCGCCCTATGTGGCGCCGGATGCCTGGCTGGCCGTGAACGAACTGCATGCGGGGAGCTGGTGGCCTGCGTGGGAAGGCTGGCTGGCGCGGCGCGCCGGGCCGCTGACTGCGCCACCGCCGCCGGTCGCAAGCCTCGGCGATGCGCCTGGGGCTTACGTGCTGCAGCCATGAAAACAAAAAGGCCAGCAAATCTGCTGGCCTTTTCGATGAATCCTGGTGGGAAGTGCAAGTGCTTCAGGAAACGAACCCTCAGTGCAATACGGGCAGTTCGATATAGCTCGCTGCCTCGGGGCCGTGATAAACAGCGTTGTCCGCGACCACGCCTTCCTTTTCGCTCTCGTTCGGCCCGCCCGTGTTCAGGTTGCGGACGAATTTCGGGAAATTCGACGAGCTCACCTCTACCCGGATGCGGTGGCCCACGCCGAACTGGATTGCGGTCGTGATCGGCGTCGGGTGAATCGTCACGACCTCACCCGGGTTCAGGGATGCGGGCTTGTCGTAGCCGTTGCGGTAGCGGGCGCGGAAGATCGTGTCGCCGACGATCCAGGCCGTGCCGTCGGGCGCGACGTCGACCAGCTTGACCGCAAAGTCAGTGTCCTTGGCGTTCGACGACACCTTCAGCACGGCGTCCACGAAGCCGACCACGTCCACCGGTTTGGTGAGCGGCTCGCTGCTGTAGACCAGCACGTCGCTGCGCGCTTCGATCTGGCGCTGGTCGAAGGCGCCCGGCACCACCACGCCACCATTGCAGCAATCGCCGCCGCCGACGGTCTGCACCGGATTCATGGGATCGTAGCGATAGCGGTCCGGAGACTCGCCCGCCGGCGGCGCTTCAACGGCCAGCCGGCCATCGCCGTACAGGCTGTTCGCATTCCCTTTCGAGCGCAGATAGAGCCGCATCGGTTTGGCGTTTTCGGGCGGCCACTGGGCTGCGCTCTGCCAGCGGTTCGCGCCCATCATGTAATAGCGTACCCGCGGCGTCGCGGCAGAGAAGGCTTTCTGGTCACCCTTCAGCCAGCGGTCGAACCAGCCGTAAACCGCGCCGTCGACGTCGAAGCTGGTGTCGCCCATGGCGCGCTCGCCGACCACCGTGTCGGGCCCGAGACGGGCGTACTGGCAGTGCGGGACCGGCGCCACCACCGCATACTGGTTCGCGCTCGCCTCCTTGTCGGTGTTCGCCGCACGCGCCGCGTTGAACAGTTCGAGGTTCGGCCCGATCGAGACGTCGTACCAGCTGTTGAACCAGAGCGCAGGCACGCCCCAGCCCATGCCTTCGTGATAAAGGCCGCCCTCGCGCCAGGCCGGATCGGCCGGGGTGCGCTTGATGAATTGCTCGAAGGTGGACGGCGGCTCGCCGAGCGACG
>Ga0065165_1000531_pt1 | contig 58155 bp, 49 predicted proteins | sample AraplaMF_Cvi_mMF_FD_63813 | JGI IMG/M metagenome (GOLD analysis project Ga0065165, IMG submission 63813) | Arabidopsis root microbial communities from the University of North Carolina, USA - plate scrape MF_Cvi_mMF (version 2) (version 3) | ecosystem: Host-associated > Plants > Roots >...
CTCCCTCTCCCGCTTGCGGGAGAGGGCCGGGGTGAGGGGCGCGCGCAGCGCGCGGGATCTTCGAAGTACTGCGCTCTTCTTGCTCCCTCTCCCGCTTGCGGGAGAGGGCCGGGGTGAGGGCCAGCGGCGGTCGAAGTGCTGAGGCCTTAGCGCTCAGGCGGCCGCGGTCTTGCGCCGGATCAGCATCGCCATGAGCGCGGCCAGCAGGCAGGCGGCGCCGGCGACATACAGCGCCGGGGCATAGCTCAGCAGCAGGCTGCGGCTGAGCCCCGCGCCATAGGCCGCGACCGCGGCGCCGATCTGGTGGCCCGCGAAGATCCACCCGAACACCATCCCCACCTTCGCCGCGCCGAATCGTTCCGCGGTCAATCGCACCGTCGGCGGCACGGTCGCGATCCAGTCCAGTCCGTAGAACACGGCGAACAGCGACAACCCGTACAGCGTGAACTCCGCATTCGGCAGCCACAGCAGCGACAGCCCGCGCAGCGCGTAATACCAGCACAGCAGCTTGCGGGTGTCGTAGCGGTCGCTGAGCCAGCCCGAGGCGATCGTGCCGATGAAATCGAAGATCCCCATCATCGCCAGCACGGAAGCCGCCGGCACCGCCGCCAGGCCGTAGTCGCCGCACAACGAGATGAAGTGGGTCTGCACCAGGCCGTTGGTCGACAGCCCGCAGATGAAGAAGGTGCCGAACAGCAGCCAGAAGGTCGGTTGCGTCGAGGCCTCGCGCAGCGCGGTGAACGGCGTGAGCCAGGTCACCTTCGCGGCGGGCGCGGCCGGCGCGGCGGCCGCTTCAGGATCGGCGCCGTAGGGAGCCAGGCCCACGTCGGACGGCCGGTCCCGCATGAACAGCAGCACCAGGCTCATCACGGCCAGGCACAGCACGGCCAGCGGGAGCAGCGGCGCGCGCCAGCCCCAGCGCTCGATCATCCAGGCCGCGACCGGCAGGCAGATCAACTGGCCGGTGGCCGCGCTGGCCGTGAGGATGCCCATGATCAGGCCCTTGCGGGTCGCGAACCAGCGGTTGGACACGATCGCGCCCAGCACCAGCGCGGTCATCCCGCTGCCCAGTCCCAGCACGACGCCCCACAGCACGACCAGGTGCCACAGCTGCGTGACCAGTCCGGCCAGCAGCATGCCGCCGCCGACCAGCCCCAGCGCGACGCTGACCACCGCCCGCACGCCGAATCGCTCCATCAGCACCGCCGCGAACGGCCCCATCAGGCCGAACAGCGCGAAACGCAGCGCCAGCGCCGACGAGATCTGGCTGGTGGACCAGCCAAATTCCTGCGCCAGCGGCTGCAGCATCGCGCCGGGCAGGCCCAGCGCGGCCGACATGAACAGCATCGTTAGGAAGGTCAGCCCGGCGATCACCCAGCTGAAGTGCAGACCCCGGTGGGTCAGTTGGCGGGACATGGCGGCGGCAAGCATGCGGAGCAATCCTTCCAGGGGCTTGTTTTAATGATGGCCGGCATCGTATCGGGATTCCCGCCGGCCGCCGCAGATTTGATGATGACCCTACTTAAAACCGTGGCTTCGCGTCTCCGCCGGAAGTCGCGGACGGTCTTCCTACAATGGTCCTCATCATGAAAGTCACCAAAGAGCAATCGGCCGCCAACCGCAAGGCGCTGGTGGACGCGGCGTCGAAGCTGTACCGCGAGCGCGGCGTGTCGGGCGTCGGATTGGCGGAGATCTCGCGCGAGGCCGGCTTCACGCACGGCGGCTTCTACGGGCGTTTCGCGTCCAAGGAGGAACTCGCGGCCGAGGCCTGCGACGTGGCCTTCGAAGCCTCGCTGGAGCGCCTGGGCGCGCAGCTCGAGAAACACGGCGGCGACGCCACGGCCTTCCTCAAGCGCTACTTCGGCGCCGCGCACCGCGACACGCCGGGCGCCGGCTGCCCGATGGCGGCGCTGGCGGTGGACGCCGCGCGCGAGGGCGGCCAACTGGGCGCGTCGATGAGCGCCGGCATCGCCGCCTATCTGCGCGCGCTGGCGGTCCATCGCGCCGACGGCAGCATCGTCGACGAGCCGACCGCGCAGGACGAGGCCCGCGCGGTCGAGGTGCTGGCCACGATGGTCGGCGGGATGATCCTGGCCCGGGCCTGCGCCGAGGCGGCGCCCGGCCTGTCGGACCGGATCCTCAGGACCTCGCTGGAGGCGTCGCTGGCGGGGGCGTCGAAGGCAGCCTGAGCACGCCCACCGCCAGCGCGGTGCCCAGCAGCACGACCAGGCAGCCGGCGGCCATGCTGGCGCTCAGCGTTTCGCCCAGGAAGATCCAGCCCCACAGCAACCCGAAGACCGGGATCAGGAAGGTGACCGAGATCGTGTTGGTCGGCCCGACGCGCTTCATGAGCCGGAAGAACAGGATGTAGGCGATGCCGGTGCACAGCAGCGCCAGCAGCGCGACGGCGCCCCAGGCATGGCCGCTGGGCAGCGCGGCCGGACGCAGTGTCCAGGCCGGCGCAGCCAGCAGCAGCGCGGCGGCGAACTGGCTGCCGGTGGCCACGGCCAGCGGACTGGCGCCGGTGAGGTAGCGCTTGGTGGCGCTGGCGGCGACGCCGTAGCTCAGCGCCGCGATCAGGCAGGCGACGATCGCGAAGCCGCTGCCGCCGGGCTTGAACGAGGCCTTGTCCCAGGCCAGCAGGACGACGCCAGCGAATCCCAGCGCGAGCCCCAGCATTCGGGAGCCGTCCAGCCGTTGCCCGAACCAGGCCCAGGCCACCAGCGCGCCCCACATCGGCGTGGTGGCGTTGAGGATGCTCGACAGCCCGGCATTGATCGACAGCGCCGCGAAGCTGAACAGCGCGAACGGGAAGGCACTGTTCAGCAGGCCCACCAGCAGCAGGCCCTTCCAATGGGTGCGCAGGTCGCCGAGCCCCTCGCGCAGGCCCAGCAGCGGAATCAGGAACAGCGACGCGCCAGCCACCCGCACGGCAGCGGTCGCGACCGCGCCGAACTCCGGCGCGGCCACCCGCATGAACAGGAAGGACGCGCCCCAGATGGCGGCCAGGACGAGCAGTTCGATCAGATCGCTTCGCTTCACGCGGGGGCCTCTTGGTGGTTGTGTGCCGCAGGGGCTCGCAGCTTAGCGGGGAGCCCGCCCTCGATTGTCAGTAGCGCCTCCTTGCGATGCAGGCCGCCGGCGTAGCCGGTCAGGCCGCCGTCGGCGCCAAGCACTCGGTGGCACGGGATGAGCACCGACACCGGGTTGCGTCCGACCGCCGCGGCCACGGCCCGCACCGCCTCCGGCCGGCCCAGCCGGACGGCCAGTTCGCCGTAGGTCACGGTCTCCCCCGACGGGATGCCGAGCAGCGCCCGCCAGACCGCCTGCTGGAAGACCGTGCCCGACGGCGACATCGGCGGCAGCACGGCGGCGCGGCCGGCGAAATAGGCCGTCATCGCATCGACGGTGTCCCGCAGCAAGGCGTCGTCATCGACGCGCGGTGCGTCGAGCACGCCGGGGTGATACTTCTGGCCTTCGAACCAGAGACCGGACAAGCCCTCGGCATTGCGGGCGATCAGCAGCCGGCCGAGGGGGGTGTCAGCCTCGGTCCAGGCGGTGTGGGACGGTGACTTCATCGGATCTCTCCTGGTTGACGGGCGGCCCATCGACTCCGGTGGGCCAAGCGCGGGCGCTCCACGAGGCAGGGGGCATCCCTCCGGGAACCCCCAGCCTCATTCCGGCCCCACGGGCAGCGGTCGACTTCGCGGGCGATTGACGACGGAAGACTTCGTGAGGGCGCGTGCCGAGGCGGCGCGGGCGGCGGCATCGCGCCAAAGTTGCAACACGGCGTAGCTGCGGTAAGGGGCGAAATGCGCGGCGGCTTCGATCAGTTCGCGCGGCCTGAGCGGCGTGCCGGCCCGCTCCTCGAGACACTGCTTCAGCACGACGTCGCCAGGCAGGTAGGCGTCGGGCCAGCTCCAGCCTCGCATCAGCATGTAGTGCGCCGTCCACGGGCCCAGGCCAGGCAGGGCGGCCAGCTCCGCGATCGCGTCCTCCACCGTGCCGCGACCCTGCGCGAAAGCCAGCGTCGGCCATTGCCGCGCCAGATGGATCAGCGCCTCGGCGCGGCGGCCCGGCATGCCGATCGGGGCGATGTCGTCGACCGTCGCCGCACCCAGCGTGGCCGGCGTCGGAAACACATGCGTCACGCCCGGCGGCGCGCCAGCCGCGTCAGGCAGGGGCTCGCCGAACTTCGCGATCAGGCGCGTGGCCAGCGTGCGGGCCGCCGCCACCGTCACCTGCTGACCCAGCACGGCGCGGATGGCCAGCTCGAACCGGTCGAGCGATCCGGGCAGCCGCAGCCCCGTCGCAGCGGGGCCGAGCGTGTCGCCCAGCGCCGCGGCGATCGCCTGCGGATCGGCATCCAGGTCGAGCCAGCGCCGCAGCCGCGGCATCAGCGGCGCGATCACCGGCCACAGCGAGGGGCTCAGCGACAGGCGCACCCGCGGCCGTTCGTCGCCATCGGCCGGCAGGCGCAGCGACAGCCAGCCCAGCACGTCCGGCAGCCCCGGGCGTACCAGGCGCACGCTGCGCGACAGCGACAGCCGTTCGACGTCCACCTGCTCGACGCCAGGGACCGCGCGCGCGGCCAGGAAGTTCAGCAGCGCCGAGCCCAGCAAGGGCGGGCGGAAGTCCAGGCGCAGCTCGGCCGTCTCGAGCGCCGCGCCGGTCGACGCGGCCTCGGCCTCCGCGCCGCCCTTGCGCAGGGCGGTCGGGCTCAGCCGGTAGTGTTCCTGGAAGGCCGCGTTGAAGCGGCGCAGGCTGGAGAAACCGGCGGCGAGCGCGACCTCCGCGACCGGGAGCCGCGTGTCGGTCAGCAACTGCTTGGCCAGGAGCAGCCGGCGCGTCTGGAGGTACTGCAGGGGCGCCACGCCGTGCACGGCGGTGAACACACGCCGCACATGGCGCTCGCTGACGCCCAGGTGCGCGGCGAGCGCAGGCAGCGAGGCCTCCTCCGGCGTGCATTCGTCCAGCCAGCGGGCGGCCTCGCGGGCCAGCACCTCGGCGGCGTCCATCGTGCTCCACGGACGTGCGGCGGGCGCCAGTTCGGGGCGGCACTTCAGGCAGGGGCGGAAGCGGGCGGCCTCGGCCAGGGAGGCGCTCGGGAAGAAGCGGCAGTTCTCGCGCCGCGGCGCCCGCACGCGGCAGATCGGCCGGCAGTAGACGCCCGTCGAGGTCACGCCGACGAACCACTGGCCATCGAAGCGCGCGTCCCGCGCCAGCAGCGCCGGGTAGCAGTGGTCGGGGTCGAGGAGGAAGTCCATGAGCAGAATCATAGGAGTGAGGCGGCGCCGGTTCTCGCCGTTTCCGGACATGTCCCTGCGCCCCCCTGGTCCGTGAATTGCCTGGGTGCACCGGGTTACACGGCCGCCTCACGGGCGCTGCCTACAATGCGCCCCAGTTTCGAACCACCACCATTCCTGCAAGGACGCACATGCAAGTTCACGCATCCATCTTCAAGGCTTACGACATCCGCGGTGTCGTGGGCACGACGCTGGACGAGACCCTGGCCGAGCACCTCGGCAAGGCCTTCGGCACCGAGGCGGTCAAGGCCGGCGAGAAGGCCGTGGCCGTCGGCCGCGACGGCCGCATCTCGGGCCCGTCGCTGGTGGATGCGCTGATCCGCGGCCTGAAGTCGACCGGCCTGGACGTCGTCGACATCGGCGCGGTCACCACGCCGATGCTGTACTACGTGGCCGCCACCCGCGGCAAGCACGGTTGCAACTCCGGCATCCAGGTCACCGGCAGCCACAACCCGAAGGACTACAACGGCTTCAAGATGGTCCTGAAGGGAGCCGCCGTCTACGGCGAGCAGATCCAGGGCCTGAAGCGCCGCATCGAGGCCGAGGACTACGCCACCGGCGAGGGCCGCGTCGCGAAGATGGATGTCGTCGCCGAGTACACCCACCGCATCGTCAAGGACGCCAAGCTGGCGCGTCCGATGAAGGTCGTGGTCGACAGCGGCAACGGCATCCCGGGCGCGACCGCGCCGGCGATCCTGCGCGCGCTGGGCTGCGAGGTGGTCGACATCTTCTCCAAGGTCGACGGCGACTTCCCCAACCACCATCCGGATCCGTCGCGTCCCGAGAACCTCGAGGACCTCAAGCGCATCGTGCACGCGACCGACGCCGAGCTGGGCCTGGCCTTCGACGGCGACGGCGACCGCCTGGGCATCGTCACCAAGGACGGCACGATGATCATGCCGGACCGCCAGATCATGCTGATCGCCGCGGACATCCTGAAGCGGCTGCCGGGCTCGGAGATCATCTTCGACGTCAAGTGCACGCAACGCCTGGCCCCGTGGATCGAGGAGCACGGCGGCAAGCCGCTGATGTGGATGACGGGTCACTCGCTGGCCAAGGCCAAGCTCAAGGAGACCGGCGCCCCGCTGGCCGGCGAGCTGTCGGGCCACATCTTCTTCGCCGAGCGCTGGTACGGCTTCGACGACGCGATGTACACCGCCGCGCGCATGCTGGAGATCCTGTCGCGCAGCGACGATCCCAGCAAGGTGCTGAACGACCTGCCCAACAGCGTCAACACGCCGGAGCTGAACGTCCCCTGCAAGGAAGGCGAACACCACGAGGTCGTCGCGAAGCTCAAGGAAGTCGCGGAGTTCCCGAACGCCAAGGACATCATCACCATCGACGGCATCCGCGTGGAGTACGACGACGGCTTCGGCCTGGTGCGCGCGTCCAACACGACGCCGGTGCTGGTGCTGCGCTTCGAAGGTCACACGCAGGAGGCGCTGGAGCGCATCCAGAAGGAAGTCCTGGCCCAGCTCAAGCGCGTGAAGCCGGACATCACCTTCACGTCCGGCCATTGATCGAGGCCTCTCGACACATCGATGGCCCGCGCTCCTTGACGCTCTCCTTGACCGCTTCCCCGGCTGATTCCCCTTGAGTTCCGATTCGTTCAAGGAGCGCCTGGCGCGCGGCGTCTTCAGCACCGTGCTGAGGCTCGCGACGCCGGCCTACCTGGCGCGCGTGCTGCTGCGCGGACGCCAGGAGCCGCTCTATGCGGTGCATCCGGGCGAGCGCTTCGGTTTCGGCGAGACGATCGCGCCGGGCTCGGTCTGGGTGCATGCGGTCTCGCTCGGCGAGACGCGGGCGGCCGCGGCGCTGATCGAGCGCCTGCGGCTGGAGCGGCCCGGCATGCGGCTGCTGCTCACGCACACCACGGCGACCGGCCGGGAGGCCGGCCGCGCGCTGCTGCGCGACGGCGACACGCAGCGCTGGCTGCCCTTCGACACGCCCGGCGCGGTGCGGCGCTTCCTGAAGCGCACGCGGCCGGCCGTCGGCGTGCTGATGGAAACGGAGATCTGGCCCAACGTCCAGCACGAGGCGCTCAAGGCTGGCGTGCCGATGGTGCTCGCCAATGCGCGGCTGTCCGCGCGCAGCCTGCGTCGCGGCGAGAAGTTCAAGGCGCTGCTCGCGCCGGCGGCGCGCAGCTTGAAGCTCGCGCTCGCGCAGACGGCCGTTGATGCCGATCGGCTGCGGCAGGCCGGCGTCGAGGACGTCCGTGTTTGTGGCAATCTGAAATTCGACCTTCAGCCGGATGAAGCGCTGCTCGCGCGAGGCCGCGCGTGGCGCGCCGGGCTGAATCGACCGGTGGTGATGCTGGCGGTTTCCCGCGAAGGCGAGGAGGCCGCGATGCTGACCGCCTGGAAGGCGGCGTCGCAGGCGAGGGCGGCCGCGGGTTCACCGCTGTTGCTGATCGTGCCGCGGCACCCGCAACGCTTCGACGAGATCGCGGCGCTGGTGACCGACGCGGGGTTCACGCTTGCGCGGCGCAGCGCCTTCGGCACCAGCGACATCGCGACGCCGCCGCTGAGCGCGGGCGTGGCGGACGTGTGGCTGGGCGACTCGATGCGGGAGATGTCGCTCTACTACGGCCTGGCGGACGTCGCGCTGCTGGGCGGCAGCTTCGAGAAGCTGGGCGGCCAGAACCTGATCGAGACGGCCGCCTGCGGCGTGCCGCTCTTCATGGGGCCGCACACCTTCAACTTCGCCGAGGCGGCGGAGCTGTCGCTGCAGGCGGGCGCGGCGAAGCGCGTCGAGACCTTGCCGCAGGGACTCCATGAAGCGCTCGGGCTTCTGACGAAGCCGCACGAGCGCGACGGCATGGCCGCTGCCGCCACCGCATTTGCCGCGGCGCATCGCGGGGCGGCGGCGCGGATGGCGGCGCCTCTCCTGGCACTCGTCAGGAACTGACCCCGGAGGTCCTCGGTCGCAGAACCGTGGAAGTACGGTACCGGTTGGGGACGGGAGGGGGCGGGGTTTGGGCGCTTGCCGCCCGGGCCCTGCACCCTCGCGGCCAGCGCACCGATCTGCGCAGGCGAGGCCCCTGCGCAAGGCGCTACTGATTGCTCGTCGACCTGACTTCGCCGAGGGTGGTGACGCCCTGCAGCACCTTCGCGATGCCGTCCTGACGCAGCGTCCGCATGCCTTCCGACATGGCCAGGTGCATCAGTTCCTCTGCGCGTCCGCCGGTCTGGATGAGTCGGCGGATGGGCCGGGTCACGATCAGCAGTTCATGCAAGCCCGCGCGGCCCTTGAAGCCGGTGTGGTCGCACTTCTCGCAGCCGGGCGAGTGGTACTGCAGCAGGTTGGGTTGCCCGTACAGGCCCTTCCATTCGGCGAGGACCTTCTCGCGCTCCGGACGGTTCTCGGCCGAGAACACGTGCAGGTAGTCGTCGAGCAGCTCGTTGAGCGTCGCCTCCGACATCGGCTCCGAGGTGCGGCACGACGAGCAGATCCGCCGCACCAGCCGCTGGGCCAGCACCGCCAGCAGCGAGTCGGCGAAGTTGAACGGATCCATGCCCATGTCGAGCAGCCGCGTGACCGTCTCCGGCGCGCTGTTCGTGTGCAGCGTCGAGAGCACCAGGTGACCCGTCAGCGAGGCTTCCACGGCGATCTCCGCGGTCTCCTCGTCGCGGATTTCGCCGACCATGATCACGTCCGGGTCCGCGCGCAGGAAGGCGCGCAGCGCCTTGGCGAAGGTCCAGTCGATCTTCGGGTTGACCTGCACCTGGCGCAGGCCGGCTTGCGTGATCTCGACCGGATCCTCGGCCGTCCAGATCTTGCGCTCCGGCGTGTTGATGTTGGCCAGCACCGAGTGCAGCGTCGTCGTCTTGCCCGATCCCGTCGGGCCCACGCACAGCACCATGCCGTAGGGCCGCTCCGACGCCGCCTTCAGCTCCTTCAGGTTGCGCTCGGAGAATCCCAGCTTCTCCATCGGGATCGGCTTGGCCGAGGCCAGGATCCGCATCACCACGTCCTCGAGCCCGTTGTTGGTCGGGATGGTCGCGACCCGCAGCTCGATCTTGTGGCGTTCCGAGAACTTGGCGAAGTTGATCTTGCCGTCCTGCGGCTTGCGGCGCTCGGAGATGTCGAGGTCGCACATGATCTTGATCCGCGCGATCATCGCGCTCCGGTACGTGTGCGGCAGCTCCAGGTGGGGCTGCAGCACGCCGTCCTTGCGGAAGCGGATCTTGACCTTCTCCTTGCCGGGATAGGTCTCGATGTGGATGTCCGACACGTTCTGGTTGTGCGCGTCGATGATCATCGTGTTGATCAGCCGCACCAGCGAGTTGTCGCTCTGCTCGATCTGGCGTTCCTTCTCCTCCTCGCGCGCCAGTTCGCGGGCGGACTGCTCCTGGCCCTCGCGCTCCAGCGTCTCGATCAGCTTGTCGGAGCTGTCGAGCTCGAAGTCCATCGTCAGCGCGGGCAGGGCGCCGCCCAGGGCGGAGACCGGCTGGTTGCCGAAGCGCTCGTAGGCGCCGGGGATCGCGAAGGTCAGCGAACCCAGCCGCGCCAGCGCCGGCACGACCTTGAGCTGGGTGATGAACTCGACCTCGTCGATGCAGTCGCGCCGGGTCGGGTCTTCCATCGCCACGATCAGGCGGCCGTCGCGCAGCACCAGCGGCAGCACCTCCAGCCGCTTGGCCACCGAGAAGGGCAGCTTGCGCACCGAGTCCGGCTCGATCGCGAAGTTGTCCGCGTCGACCAGCGGATAACCCATCTTGCGGGCCAGCGCCGACTGCAGCTGCGCCCGCGTGACGATGCCCTTGCGCACCAGCAGCTCGCCCAGCGGCACCGAACGGTCCTGCTTCTGCTGCGCGAGCGCCTCGTCCAGTTGCGCCTGCGTGACCAGCTCCAGCGCCAGCAGCGCCTCGCCGATGCGCACCATCGGCATCTTGGCCTGCTGCTCGATGGCCTGCATCAACTGCTCGGCGCTGACGATGTGCGTTGCCACCAGGATGTCGCCGACACGCCGGTCCCGCAGTTCGCGCTGCTCGTCGGCGGCGGCGTCGACCTGGGCCTGCGTCGCCACCTCCTGGCGCACCAGCAGGTCGCCGATGCGCTCGCCGACCTCGAAGCTGACCAGCACCTCGCGCGGCACGAACATGCAACGCACCCAGTCGCTGGTCTCGCTGACCGGCGGGAAGAGGAACAGGCCCAGCTCGGTCTCGTGATGGCCGATGGTCGTGCCCTTCTGTTCCTCGCCGCCCTGGTAGACCAGCTTGAACTCGCTGCGCGGACGCTGGTCCAGCGAGGTCGCGTCGTTCGCGGCGGCCGGGTCGCGGGGCGGGACCTCGATCGCATGCAGCAGCTTGAGCGCCTTGAACTGCGAGAACTTGAGCGGCATCGCGTTGCGCGCCGGCGGGACGACCACCTGCGCCAGCCGCTCCGCGGGCACCATCAGGATCACCTTGCCAACGGTGCGGCTGCCGTTCAGGCCCAGGATCTCGCAGGCCTGTGGCTCGCGCTGTACCCGCGGACGCGGGTAGGCGGCAAACGGCGGAGTGGGCCACTCGAACTGGGGTACCGCTTCGGCCGAGGTCGCGCCCGGCTGGGCATGAGGCCATTGAAGCGGTACGGACGGGTCGGTCATCTGGCGGTCTCCGCGGGGGATCTTTGTGTCGGGGGCAATCCTGAGGCCAGAGGTTAACCCGTTTGAGGGGGACTCACTACCCGGACAAGCGGGCGGTGGCATGACCAGACCCCGGCTCGCACGAGCAGGGAGAGGCGTGACCCCGGCGCCGCGCCCACTAGACTCGACGCCATGAAGAACCTTCTGGTCACGGGCTTCGACCCGTTCGGCGGCGAGCACGTCAACCCGTCCTGGGAGCTCGCGCGGTCGCTCAATGGCGAACTGGTGGCGGGCGCGCGCATCGTGGCCGTGCAGTTGCCCTGCGTCTTCGGCGAGGCCTTGACGCGGCTGGACGAAGCGCTGGAGCGTGTGCGGCCCGCGCTGGTGCTGGCGATCGGCCAGGCGGGCGGGCGATGCGACCTGTCGCTGGAGCGCGTGGCGATCAACGTGGACGACGCCCGGATTCCCGACAACGCCGGGGCGCAGCCGGTGGACGAACCGGTCGTGCGAGAGGGGCCGGCTGCCTATTTCTCGACGCTGCCCATCAAGGCGATCGTCGCGGGATTGCGCGCCGCCGGCTTTCCGGCCTCCGTCTCGCAGACGGCAGGCACCTTCGTCTGCAATCACCTGTTCTACGGCCTGCAGCACCGGCTGGACGGCCGCGGCGTGCGAAGCGGCTTCATGCACATCCCCTACCTGCCGGAACAGGCCGCCCGCCATCCCGGCGCGCCGAGCCTGCCGCTGCCGACCTTGATCGCGGCGACGCGGCTGGCGATCGAACTGGCCTTCACCGCCCAGGAGATCCGGTCGGGTGGCGGGCAGCTCGACTGACGCCGGGAGGCGGCGGACACCTGCCCGTGAACATGGGGGGTAGTTCTCGGGTGCGTCGTCGTCCGATTGATCAATGTCAATGAATGAGGACGAGGCGCAGAGCGAGGGGAGCGGATGGCCCAACTGAGGGGCGCGTGAACACGGTACGCCGGCCCATCCGGTCGTGCGCCGCACGTTTCCTTCCACCCCGCGGGCCGCGTTCCGCTCATCGGAGTCATCCATGTCCACTCGCCAGATCGTCCTTGCCGCGATGACCGCTGCCCTGTCCGCCGGCATGACGAGCCTCACGCAGGCCGCCGAAGGCAGCGCCGGGCGGCGATGCTCCGAGATCGCCAAGCCTGGCCAGAACGCCTGCGCGGAACCGTCGACGCTGGACCCAGCGCCAGCCGAGTGGCACTACACCCGCGTGAATGCCGGCGAGAACGCCGGGGGGACCGACGCGGACGGGGCGCGGGCATCGGCGTCCATCTCCGTCGACGATCCCGTCTCCGACGCCGGAGACACCCGGTGAGGCCCGGCGCCGCCTTGTGGCCGGTGGCCGTCGGCGTCAGCTGGCGCCAGCCGCATTACCGCGAGGTGATGGCGGGCGGGCCGCTCGACCTTGATTTCCTGGAGGTCCATGCGGAGGACTTCCTGGCGCCCGGCGGTGCCAGCCGGCAATTGCTCGTGGAGGCCTCGCGCCGCTGGCCGATCAGCCTGCATGGGGTGGGCCTGGGCCTGGGATCCGCCGCGGGCATCGACCTCGAGCAGCTCCAGCGCCTGCGCGCGCTGGCGGATGCGGTCAAGCCCGGACTCGTGTCCGAGCATGCGGGGTTCACCCGGGTCCGGCAGTCGCGCGGCATCGTGCACGCGCACGAGCGGCTGCCGCTGCCGTTCAGCGCGGCCGGACTGTCCTTGCTGGCGTCGCAGGTCGATGTCGCGCAGCAGACGCTGGGTCGCCAGATCCTGATCGAGAACCTCGGTGCCTACGTGTGCTGGGAGGAGGACAGCCTGCGCGAGCCCGAGTTCCTGAATGCCCTGGCGGCGCGCACGGGCTGCGGGCTGCTGGTCGACCTGGGCACGCTGCTGGTCAACGCGCTCAACCGCGGCCTGGACCAGGAGATGGCGCTGCGCGACTGCGTCGCCTGGCTGGACGACCTGGAGCCGTCCACGGTCGGCCAGTACCACCTGTCGGGGCATTCCCGGTGGGAGGGCATGGCGGTGGACGGCCATGGCCACTGCGTCGACGACACCGTCTGGGCCTTGTACGACCATGCGCTGATGCGCCTGGGCGCCCGCCCGACGCTCATCGAATGGGAGCACGACACGCCGACGCTCGCGCGTCTGTGCGAGGAGGTGGCGCGTGCGCGGCGTGCGCAGGCCGCGCTCGACCGGGAGCTGATCGCGCCGCCGCCGCCTCGGCCATCGTCGCGGCGGGCCGCGGTGCACGGCTTGAAACAGGGCCTGCCGCCGGCGACATCGCGCGGCCGTCGCCCGGCGGACGCCGAGCAACCGGCCGCGTCCCTCGAGACCGGCGATGCGTTGATGCTGGCGCAGCAGTCGATGGTGGTCTCGGCGCTGCTGTCCGAGCCGGGCGCCGACGTCGCGCGGCTGGCGCCCGTCGGCCTGCGCGCGCTGGACGGCTTGCCCGGCGGGCTGTCGCAGGCGCTCCGGGCGTATCAGTCGCAGGTCTGCAGGCGGGCGGAGCGCGCGCTGGCGGCGGTGTACCCGCGCCTGCGCGAGCGCATCGAGCACGACCGCGCAGGCAGTTTCGCGTCGCTGGCCTGGACATGCTGGCGCCGTCACCCGCCGACCCAGGGTGACGTGGGCGAATGGGGCGAGGCGCTGATCGGCCTGCTGGCCTCGTTCCAGGCGGAGGGGGTGCCGCCGTCGTGGACCTCGCTCGCACGGATCGAGTGGGAACTGCACCGGGTCGAGCGGATCGCCGATCCGCGGCCGGATCTGGACACCCTGGCCCTGCTGGGCCGGCTGCCCGCGCGCGCGGTGCGGCTGGTGATCGCGGAGCATGTCGTGCTGCATGCCGGCCACCCGGGGCTGGAGTCCGTGCTCGACCTGGCGGCCGACTGCTTCGGTCAGGGACCGCGCGCGTCGCTGATGGTCTGGCGCGACGGCTGGGGCGGCCGCCTGATGGCGCTGGACGGCGTGAGCACGCGCTGGATCCATGCGCTGCGCGACGGCTTCGACCTCGAGCGCGCGCTGCTGGAGGTCGGGCCCGCCTTCGACTTCAGCGCGTGGTTGTCGGCGGCGGTCACGCACGGCTGGCTGGCCCGCGTCGAGACCGCCGACCTCGCGCTCACTCCCTGGGCCGGAAGGTGATGATGATCACCCGGGGCACCGTGCCGTCGGTATCCCGCGGGAGGATCTCCGTCTTGTCGAGCGCGCGCAGGACCGCGTTGTCGAAGTCCGGCAGACCGCTGGACTGGACGATCTTGCGCGCGACGATCGTGCCGTCCGGACCGGCGCGCACCTCGACCTCGGCCTCCGGATTTGCGGCACCGCCCGGATCGTTGTAGATGATGTTCGGACGCACGCGTGCCTTGATCCGGCCCGCGTAGTTCGCCGACGGCCCGGAACTCCGCTGCGCATTGCCCGTCGATGTCGGGCCGCCGGTCGCGCCGGCCATGCCCTGGATACGCTTGAGGTTCTCCTGGCGCTGCGCTTCGGCCCGGGCCTCGGCATCCTTGCGGGCCTTCTCCGTCTTGGCCTTGTCGGCCTTGTCCTTGGCCTCGTCCTTCTTCGCCTGCTCTTCCTTGGCCTTGCGGTCGCGCTCGGCCTCGTCCTTCTTGCGCTGCTGTTCCTTGCGCTTGTCCTCGGCCTCGCGCTGTTCCTGCTCTTCCTTGAGCTTGCGCTCCCTGGCCTTGGCGATCGCGATGTCCGCGTCGCGCTGCGCCTGGACTTCCTGCGGGGTCGGTTGTTGCGGCCTGGGCGGTTCGGGTTGGGGCCGGGGCGGCTCGGGCTGCTTCTCCGTCGGCAGCTGTTCCTTGGGGGCCGCCGCCTGCGGCACGGCGGACCAGAGCTCGGCCTCGAGCGCGGGCACCGGCGTCGAGCGCCAGCTCACGCCGAAGCTCAGCGCCACGACCAGCAGCACGTGGGCCGCGACCGCGAAGCTGAAGCCGCGGCCCAGTCCTGGCGCGGGCGGCGGACGCAGCGGATCGCGGTCCGGGTGGAATCGGGAGGCCAGGCCCATCGCGTTGCTCATTGCATTGCTCATCGCGCGCGCGGATGCTCCATCCGCTCAGCGATCGGCCGGGGCGCCGTTCTTCACGGCCAGCCCGACCCGCTGGATGCCCGCGCGCTGCAGCACGTCCATCGTCTTGACGACGGCCTCGTACTTCACGTTGCGGTCGGCGGAGATCACGACCGGCGTGGCCGCGTCGCCCTTCTGCGCGTCCCGGACCCGCGCGGCCAGCGCCTTGAGCGGCACCGGCGAGGGATCCTGGTCGCCGTCGAGCTTGATCTTGAGCTGCTCGTCGGTGCCGACGATCACCTGGATCACGTGCTGCGGCTGCGTCTTGGCCGTGCCCACGCTGGGCAGGTCGACGACGCCGGTGGTGATGAGCGGCGCGCTGACCATGAAGATGATCAGCAGCACCAGCATGACGTCGATGAAGGGGACCATGTTGATCTCATTCATCGTGCGGCGGCGCGAACCGCCGCGGGAGGACATCGCGGGCATCGCCGTTCCTCCGGATCAGCGCTGCGCGGCCGGCGCGGGCTGGCCGGCGTTGCGCTGCAGGATGTTGGAGAACTCCTCGATGAAGGTCTCCAACGTGATCGCGTTGCGGTCGATCTGGCGCGCGAAGCGGTTGTAGGCCAGCACCGCCGGGATCGCGGCGAACAGGCCGATGGCGGTGGCCACCAGCGCCTCGGCGATGCCGGGCGCGACCGTCGCCAGCGTCACCTGCGTCAGGTTGGACAGGCCGACGAAGGCATGCATGATCCCCCAGATGGTGCCGAACAGCCCCACGTAGGGCGACACCGACCCGACCGACGCCAGGAAGGACAGGTGCGACTCCATCGCGTCGAGTTCGCGCTGGAAGCTGGCGCGCATCGCGCGGCGGGCGCCGTCGAGCAGTTGGCCCGCGTCGACGACGCGCTTCTCGCGCAGCTTCAGGAACTCGCGCATGCCGGAGGCGAAGATGCGTTCCAGCGGCGCCCCGTCCTGGCGGTTGGAGACGTTGTTGTAGAGGTCGTTGAGGTTCTTGCCGGACCAGAACTCCTGCTCGAAGCCCTCGTTGCGCGTGCGGATGCGGCCCAGCGAGATCAGCTTGCTGAAGATCACGCTCCAGCTGGCCAGCGAGACCAGCAGCAGGGCGGCGATCACCAGCTGCACCGTCAGGCTGGCATGGGCGATCAGGGAGACGATGGAGAGGTCTTGGTTCATGAGGTCGGCGTCAGGTCGGCGGGCGCGTGGTCGCGGGACGGGAGCGGATCGGGAAGAAGGAATTGTGACAAGACTGGCGCGGTCCTTGGCAAACGGCGGGCCGGCCACATGCAAAGAAGCGTGTCAGCGGTGCGTGGGCGAGACCGGCCCCGGTGTTCCCGGCGCCGGCTGCAACGCTTGCAGGATGCGTGCCGGGATGCGGGCGGGCTTGAGGCTGAGCGCGTCGACACAGCCGATGCGGATGCGTCCCTGCGTCAGCAGCTGGTCGCCGCGCCAGACCTGCTGGTCGATGACCAGGCTCGCGCGGCCGACCTCCGCCGGCTCGACGCTGACGCGCAGCCAGTCGTCCAGCCGCGCCGGCGCGAGGTATCGCAGCGCGGTGTCGCTGACGACGAACATCAGCCCCTCGTCGCGGCGCATCGTCTCCTGCTCGAAGCCCAGGCCGCGCAACCACTCGGTGCGGGCACGCTCCATGAACTTCAGGTAATTGGCGTAGAAGACGACGCCGCCGGCGTCGGTGTCCTCCCAGTACACGCGCAGCTCGTGCTGGTGGACGGGCAGGGCGGACGGGCCGCCGGCCACGGCCAGCGGGCCGCCGAGCAGCGCGGGGACGGCGGCGGGATCGGGTCGGGGATCGGGTCGGGAGTCGGGTCGGGAGTCGGGCGCGTTCATGCGGCGAGGGTCTTCAGTTGTTCGAGCCGGGCCTGGACGCGGGCGAGCGCCTCGCGCAGGTCGTCCATGCCGCTGGCGAAGGACAGGCGCAGGAAGCGTTCGCCGAAGGCCGGACCGAAGTCGCGGCCGGGCGTCAGCGCGACCTGCGCGTGCGTCATCAGGTCCATGCACAGGTCCCAGCTGGACAAGCCGGTGCCGGACGCGTCGGCCCAGGCGTAGAACGCGCCGTCGGGCACGACGGGCACGGGCAGCCCCATGGCCTCGAGGGCCGGCACGACCAGGTCGCGGCGGCGGCGAAGCTCCTCGCGGCGGCGTTCGTACTCGGCGATGGACGCGGGCTCGAAGCAGGCCAGCGCGGCCTGCTGCGCGATCGTGGACGGGCAGATGTAGAGGTTCTGGGCGAGCTTCTCGACCGCGCCCACCATCGCCGGCGGCAGCACCAGCCAACCCAGGCGCCAGCCGGTCATGCCGAAGTACTTCGAGAAGCTGTTGATCGAGACCACGTCGTCGCCGAGCGTCAGCGCGCTGCGCGCATAACGGTCGTCGTAGCCGAGCGGCTGGTAGATCTCGTCGACGATGGTGACGCCGCCGCGCTCGCGCACGAAGCGATGGATGCGGGCGAGTTCGTCCGGCGCGATCGAGGTGCCGGTCGGGTTGCTCGGCGAGGCGAGCAGCACGCCGCGGCTGCGCTCGTTCCAGTGTTCGCGCAGGCGCTCCCGGCTGAGCTGGAAACGCTCGGCGGGCGTCGACGGGATCAGCACCGGCATGGCGTCGACGGCGGCGACGAAATGCCGGTTGCAGGGATAGCTGGGGTCCGGCATCAGCACCTCGTCGCCGGCCTGGAACAGCGCGAGGCAGGCGAGCTGCAGCGCGGCCGAGGCCCCGGCGGTGACGACGATGCGGTCGGGGTCGACGGCCAGGTGCTGCGTCCGTCCGTACCAGTCGGCGATGCGCTCGCGCAGCGCGCGCTGGCCGTTGGCCTGGGTGTAGGGGATGCGGCCCTCGGCGGTGAAGCGCGCGGCGGCTTCGCGGACGGCGGGACTGGCGCCGAAGTCGGGCTCGCCGATGTTCAGGTAGATCATGCGCCGGCCGCCCCGGGCCGGATCGCAGACGGCCGACCGGGCGATCTCGTCGGCCCGCTTGGCGCACTCCATCACATAGAACGGGTCGATGTTCCCGACACGATTCGAAAGTCTCATGCCCCGATGATAGGGCGTGGCGCGAACCCGTCCGGACGGCGGGCGGACGCTGCACTATGCTGGTCGCCCCTTCCCAGCCGAGCGCCCGCCGTGGACGAACTTCGCGCCCTGTCGACCTTCCTCCGGGCCGCCGAGACCGGCAGCTTCAACCGCGCGGCGCAGGCGCAGGGCACCACGGCGCAGGCCGTCAGCAAGAGCGTGCGGCAACTCGAGCAGCACCTGGGCGTGCGCCTGTTCCACCGCACCACGCGCCAGAACGCGCTGACCGAGGACGGCCAGCGCCTGCTCGACGCCGTGCGCGGCAGCATGGCGGGGATCACCGCCGCGCTGGCCGGCATCCGCGATGCCGCGCGGGAGGACGAAGGCCTGATCCGCGTGGGCGCCGGCGGCGCGACCGGGCGCAAGGTGCTGCTGCCGCTGGTGGCGGCGTTCCGCGCCCGGTATCCGAAGATCAGCTTCGACCTGGTGCTCGAGGACGGCGCCACCGACGCGGTCCGGGAGCGCATCGACCTGGGTTTCAAGGCGGGCAACGCGCCCACCGCGCAGGTCGTGTCGCGGCGGCTCTTCGCGATCCAGCTGACGCTGTGCGCCACGCCGGCCTACCTGGCCGCGCACGGCGTGCCGCAGTCGATCGCGGACCTGGCGCGGCACGACTGCATCGGCTATCGCCAGCCCGGCACCGCCCGGCCCGTGCCCTGGGAGTTCCTCGTCAAGGGCGAGACCGTCCACCAGGCGATGCAGCACGCCGTGTGCTGCAGCGACCCGGAGGCCGAGATGCATGCGACGCTCAACGGCCTGGGCATCGGCCAGATCGACAGCATCAACGCCACCGAGTTCATCCGCGCCGGCGCGCTGGTGCCGCTGCTCGTGCGCCACACCAGTGAGCGCATGGGCCTCTACCTCTACTACGCCCAGCGGACCGACATGCCGGTGCGGGTGCGCCGCTTCATCGATTTCGCCGTCGAACGGCTGCGCGGCGGCGCCGCCTTCCACATCCCGTTGAGCGAGCTGCGCGCGCGGGGACGGGAGGCGGCGGACTGAGCCCGGTCCCAGGCAAGGCCCGGGTCCAGGCTCAGGCTCAGGCTCAGGCTCAGATGCCTTCCTTCGTCGGCATGATCACCACCTGCTGCAGGTTGACGTGCCGGGGCTGCGACACGATGAAGCCGACGGTGGCGGCGATGTCCTCGGCCTTCAGGAAGTCGATCGACTGCGCCGCGTTCTTGAGCCAGTCGATGGCGCCCTGGAAGGTGAAGTGACCCTGCAGTTCGGTCTCGGTGATGCCGGGCTCGATGACCGAGACGCGGATGTTCTTCGGACCGAGTTCGACGCGCAGGTGGCGCACCAGGTGGCTGACGAAGGCCTTGGTGGCCGAGTAGACGGCGAAGTAGCCGTAGACATACTGGCCCGCGATCGACGAGGTGTTGATCAGGTCGACCACCTTGCCCTGGGCGGCGGCGGCCTCGAGCTGCGGCACGAAGGCCTGGATCACGCGCATCGCGCCGGTGACGTTCAAGTCGATCTGGCGCTCCCATTCCTGCGGGGGCTGCTGGCCGATGGCGCCGGGCAGCATCAGTCCGGCGTTGTTGAACACCAGGTCGGCGTCGCCGTAGGTCGCCTTGACCGCGGCGGCGGCGGCGTCGACGGATGCGGCGTCGGTGACGTCGGTCGCGAGGGCAAGCGCTTCGCCGCCCAGGCGGCGGATCTCGGCGGCGAGGTCCTCGAGCTGCGGCTGGCGGCGCGCCAGCAGCGCGACCCGGGCGCCGCGGGCGGCCAACAGCAGTGCCGTCGCGCGGCCCATGCCGCTGGAGGCGCCGGTGACGACGGCGACACGGCCGGCCAGGTCCCGCAGAAGAGGCGTGGCGGCGGACGTGGCAGTGGTCGGGGTGGGGGTGGTGACGGAAGCGGACATGGCGATCTCCGGTGAGTTGAGGGGCGTCGTGGTTCGACGACGGGGTCAACTCTAGAAATCGCGGCCTGCTCCCGGTAGGCGGGAAAGGGTGGGATCAAAGACAACCGATGGTTGTCAATCGGTCGCGGCACGGCGGGCGCGTCGGGGCGGACGGCCCGCCGGACGGATCAGCGCACGAAGCGGTTGCCTTCGCCGACGATGGACAGGTCGGCGAAGTCCAGGCCGGAATGGTCCGTCGCGCTGTAGCTGATCTCCAGCCCGCCGATGTTGACCTTCTGCATCGCCTCCAGGGTGTCGCGGAGCTTCTGGCGCGACGGGTGCGGACCGGCGCGGCGCAGCGCCTCGACCAGCACCTTGGCGCCGGCGAAGCCTTCGATCATGGCGGGCGTGATGTCGCCCAGGCCCTGCGCGGCGGCCAGGCCTTGGGCCTCGGTCACGATGGCCGCGGCGCGCGAGCGCTCGTACGGGAACACCTGCCCGACGATGATGCCGCGCGCGTTCTTGCCCAGCGACGCGACGAAGCCGGACGAGGCGTTGTTGGACAGGGTCACGATCTGCACGCGCGAGCCGCTCTCGCGCAGCGCGTTCACGCCGTCGACCACCGCCTGGCCCGAGCCGAGGATGATGACGGCCTGCGCCGAGGTGGCCTGCGTCTTGGCGACGGTGGCCTTGAAGTCCGGCTTGGCGCGCTCGAACTTCTCGACGAAGGCCGCCGTCTTGCCGACCGCGGCGAAACCCGCCATCACGCCGACCACCGCGTCCGCGCCGAAGGAGTCGTCCACCTGCGCCACGCCGATCTTCTCGATGCCGATGAGGCTCAGGTGGCGGACCGCGCGTTCGGCCTCGCGCTGGTAGGTCGCGCGGACGTTGAAGAGCCAGGGATGCACCGGCTTGTGCAGCGCCATCGCGCCGGTGGACGGCGCGACCAGCGGCACGCGATGCTCGGTGAGCAGCGGCATGATCGCCTGGTTGTGCGGCGTGCCGCGCGTCAGGAACAGCGCCAGCACGTTGTTCTCGGTGATCAGCGTCCTGGCGTTCTCGGCCGCCAGCTTCGGATCGAACTTGTCGTCCAGCGAGATCAGCTTGATCCGCTCGCCGTTGACGCCGCCGGCCTTGTTGACGGCATCGAGATAGAGCTTGGCGCCGTCGGTGGTTTCCTTGACGCTGGCGGCGACCGAACCGGTGAAGCCGGAGGTCTGGCCGATCAGCACTTCAGCCTGGCAGGCGCCGGCCAGGATGAGCGAGAGCATCAGCCCGCTGAATCTTTTCATTGTCATCATGTCTCCTCGTGTGTGAATCCCTCGGGGGCACATGATGACGTCGTTCCTCCCCGGTAACCGTCGTGTCCATCCCACATTCGCGAAACGCAGGGCCCGTGGCGCGAAGTACTTTGTTAGCAACCGAAACAGACCCCCGGCGCGAGGCGCGCGCCAGGTCCGCCATCGATGCCGCCGAAGCCGGGGGGCGAGATGGGGAGTCCGGGGGTGGATCCTGCGCGACCCTGCCGCCGGTCTACAGTCGCGCATGACTTTCGCTCGCAGCCCGTCGTCCGAACGCAGCCATTGGCCCACCGGGGCGGTGAAGGTGTCGGAGCTCTGGGAAGACACGGCCGCGCTGCGCGCCCACGTGGACGCCGGCATCGTCGAGCCGCTGACGCCGCGGGTCTTCCGTACCCATGCCCACGCCATCGGCGGGCAGGGGATGCAGCTGTCGCTGTTCCTGAGCAAGGCGCTGCGCGTGCAGCTCAGCAACTGGACGCTGCCGGACGACGCCCAGCTCCACTTCATCGTGGACCAGCCGCTGCTCGTGCTGCGCGCCTCGCTCACCAGCGACACGGCCTACGCCGTGCCGGGACTGCCGCCGATGCTGTTCAACCGGCCCGAGATCGTCCTGGCCTACGTGCCGGCCGGCGCGGAACTGCGCATGGACACCGCGGCCCACAAGCGCTTCCACGGCGCGCTGGCCTTCATCGATGCGACCGCCTTCCTGTCGATGTTCGGACTGTCGCCGGAATCGGTGCCCGAGACGCTGCGCGAGGCGCTGCGCGGCACGAGCCCCGCCGGCCGCCTCATCACGCTGCCGCTCGACGCGCGGCTGGCCCAGTTGATCGCGCTGATGACCGATCCGCCGCGCGACGCCAACCTGGTGGAGTTGTTCACCTTCGGCAAGCTGCAGGAGCTGGTGGCCCTGACGCTGGACGCGACCTGGCGCACGCCGCGCTTCGCCGGCAGCCACGCCGCCCGGCAGGCGGACGTGGACCTGGCCTACGCGGCGCGCGACGTGCTCGACCGCGAGTACGCCAGGCCACCCGCCGTGCCCGGACTGGCGCAGATGCTGGGCACCAACCGCAACAAGCTGTCGGCGGTGTTCCGCGCGACCTTCCGCACCACGATGCACGACTACTGCATCGCGCGCCGCATGCTCGAGGCCCAGCAGCTGCTGCTGATGGCCCACCTGTCCATCGGCGAGGTCGCCGCGCAGGTCGGCTACGAGCACCAGAGCAGCTTCACGGCTGCGTTCAAGGCCTCGACCGGCATGTCGCCGCGCGAATACCAGCGCCACCGCGCAGCCTTGGACCTGTCCCTCGAGCCGGGCGCGGCCTGAGCGCGCCCGTCGTCGTTTTCCCTAGGACTGCCAGCGGGCACAAAAGACTCGTGAGCTAGCCAAAAACTGCCCGGGACCTCCGTCCTACGCTCACGCCGTGATGCGCCTCCCCCCGCGCAGCAAGGATGGAGACCCCCGGCATGAGGACCCGACTCGCGATTCACCTTCACCCGCTCGCCCTGGCCGCCGTTGCCTGTTGCCTGGCGATGTCCCAGGCCCGCGCGCAGGCGCAGGCCGCGTCCCCACAGCAGGAGCCGGCCGGCGAGCGGCCCGCCGCCGACGGCGCTGGCGGACCCGGTGCGACCGACCGGAGCGACAGGACCGTCGCGCTCGACACGGTGGTCGTCACCTCGAGCAAGCGCAGGCAGAAGCAGCTGGACGTGGCCGGGACCGTGTCCGTGGTCGGCGGCGCGGAGCTGGAGCGTCGCGGCGCCCGCGACCAGGACGACCTCTTCAGGCTCACGCCCGGGGTGCAGGCCAACAAGGGCGACCCCAACCAGGGCGTGCCCACCATCCGCGGCATCGGCACCGCGAGCAACGGCACGCTGCTGGGCATCCAGCAATCGACGACCGGCTTCTACATCGAGGAGGTGCCGTTCACCGATCCCTTCGGGTTCGTCAGCAGTGCCGACCTGTCGCCGTTCGACCTGAAGCAGATCGAGGTGCTGCGCGGCCCGCAAGGCGCGCTGTTCGGGTCGGCGTCCCTGGGCGGTGCGGTCAGCTACCAGCTCAACAGGCCGGACCTGAAGCAGCTCGACTTCTCGGCGCTGGGCACGGTCGAGTCGGTCACGGACGGCGGCATCGGCCGCTCGGTCCGCGCGATGCTGAACGCGCCGCTGAAGACGGATGTGGCCGGACTGCGCGTCGTCGTCTTCGACCGGCGCGATGCCGGCTATATCACCAACCTCGGCACCGCCAGGCCGGAAGCCAACAAGCTGCACCAGCACGGCGGCCGCCTGCTGGCCAGTCTCAAGCCGACGTCCTCGCTGTTGCTGACCGCGATGGCGCTGACGCAGCGGACCGCCGTCGACGACACCTTCGCGGTGTCGCCCGATCCGGCGCGCCGGACCACCGACGCGCGCGGCGCCGCGCCGCGCAGCAGCCGTTTCGACCTCGGTACGCTGCGCGTGGACTGGACGCCGGCCGAGGGCTTCGAGATCACCTCCACGACCGCCTTCCTCGATAAGCAGGGCGAGGTGGTCACCGATGCCACGCGGGCCTATTCGAAGCTCGGCTCCGCATATGGACCGCTGCTGGGGCTGGGGGCCTTGCCCGACCTGCCCAGCGTGCGCTCGCGCACGCCCGAGACGCGCCGCAGCCGCGCCGCGTCCGAGGAGCTCCGCATCAGCACCACCGGCAGCACCGGCTTCCAGTACCTCGCCGGTGTCTTCTACCAGCACACCCGCTTCGACGATCACGCCGTCAATGTCGCGCCGGGCGGCGCGGCGCTCTGGGGACCGGCCGGCGCGCTGCTGCCCGCCGATGTGCTCGCCGCCGTCGACGTCGGTGCGAAGACGACCGAGCGCGCCGCCTTCGCCGAGGGCGAGTACCACTTCGACGAGGCCTGGAGCGCGTCGCTGGGCGGCCGCTACTACCGGACCTCGCTGGGCTACGCGGCGCAGACCACCTTCCTCGGCGCGCCCGCCCAGTCGGTGGCCGGCGTCGCCGAGAGCGGCTTCACGCCGAAGGCCGCGCTGAAGTACCGCTTCGGCCCGCACATGGCCTACGTCCTCGCATCGAAGGGCTACCGCTTCGGCGGCGTCAACGCCAATCCGGAGCTGTCGCGCTACAAGTCGGACTCGCTGTGGAACTACGAGGCAGGCCTGCGCCTCGCGCCGGCGAAGCGGCTGAACCTGGCGCTGTCCGCCTTCCTGCTGGACTGGATGGACGCCCAGGTGTCCGCGACGCTGCCCGGCACGGTGCCGCTGGTGGGCGTGGCCAACGTGGGCAAGGCCCGCAGCGTCGGACTGGAGTCCTCGATGACCTGGCAGGCGACGCAGGGCATGGATGTCAGCGCCAGTGCGGCCTGGATCGACGCGCACACCTCGCAGGCCTATGTGAGCGGCGGCGGCGTGGTGATCCCGTCCGGCGCGCGACTGCCGGGCACGGCACGCTTGCAGTCGACCCTCCAGGGCAGCTATGCCTTCGAGGGGCCGGCCTCGAGCGCCGGCCGCTTCAGCGTCTCGCACAGCTACACGGGAGCGCGCGTCTTCGAGATCGAGGGCGGCAGCGCCGCCCCGGGGTTCTCGCAGGTCGACCTGCGGCTCGCGTTCGGCAAGGGCCCGTGGGAGCTGACCTTCTCCGTCGACAACGCGTTCGACAAGCACGGCGTCAACGGCGCGGCGACCTTCACGCTGCCGGGCGTCACGTCCTACACCGACTACTACCTGATCCGTCCACGCACGGTCGGCGTCTCGCTGCGCTACGACCTGTGACCGCCTCCACCTCCTACCGCAGTCCCGCATGAACACCTCCTTCCTTCCGCCGCTGCCGTCGGGCGCGGCAGCGGCCACGTCGTCCGCGAGTCCGTCCCACCTGAACGGCGCGGCCGACGTGCCGGCCGTGTCCGCTCCGCTGTCTTCGGCGCTGTCGTCGGCGCTGTCGCCCGATGCCGATCCCTATGTGCTGCTGGAGGAGGACACCGACGAGGTCCTCGCCTGGCAGACCGAGGCGGACCGACGCGCGCGCGTCCAGCTGAAGGGCGCTGCTGCATTCCGGTCCTTCGAGGCGCTGGTCCGCGCCGACTTCGTGGACCTGCTGACCTTCCACGCGCCGCGGCCCGTCCGGGGACGCTGGTTCTTCCGCGGGGTGCCGGATGGCGCGACGCAGCCGGTGGTGTCGGTCAGCGACTCGCCGCACGACACGGGACGCGTGCTCTTCGACCTCGCGCAACTGCCGGTGGACGACCCGCAGCTGACGGACATGCAACCGTCGCCGGATGCGAGGCGCGTGCTGCTGGTGGTGAAGCCGGGCGGCGAGTCGATGCAGAGCCTGGTCTTCGTCGTCGATGCCCGCGATGCCGACCCGGCGGCGACGATCGAGTTCGCCGTCACCGGCCCGGTCGGCATGCCGGCCTGGCTGCCCGACGGCAGCGGCTTCCTGTTCGCGGGACTGCCGCTGGGCATCGATGTGTCGGCGCTGCCGCCGGCGCCTGGGCTGCGGATCTTCGAGCAGCGCCTGGACGCCGCGCTGAGCCGCACCGTGATGCCGCTGGCGCACGCCAGCGCGATGGTGATGCCGCAGGTCTCGCCGGACGGCCGCTACGCGGTCATCTCCGAGGACCAGGCCGCGCTGCATCCGACTTACATCCGCCGGCTGGCGGGCGCGACCGACGGGAGTGACTGGGAGCCGTTCCTGGATGCCTCGTACGGCCGGGTGAAGGGGACGGTCGTCGGCGACGAGTTCATCGCCGTGACGACCGACGGCGCGCCACGCGGCAGGATCGTCGCCATCCCGCTGCGCACGCCGCGCGACCGGGACACCTGGCGGCAGATCCTGCCCGGCGACGGCGCCGTGCCGGTGAGTGTCACGCCGGCCGGCGGCAAGCTGGTGGTGGCCGAGACCGTCCAGGGCAACGGCCGGCTGCGTGTCGTCTGGCTCAACGGCAATGTCGAGCACACGCTGCGCATCGGGCCCGACGGCGCCGTCGGCAAGTTCGCGTTCGGTTTCGTCACCGGGCTCATCGACGACCTGGTCTGGGCGGACGGCAACATCATCTCCTTCGTGCATTCCTCGCTGAAGCGCCCGCCGGTCGCCTGGACCTACGACGTCCGCACCGGCCAGCTCGCGACGGCCGGTGTGGCCAGGGCCTCGCTGAAGGGCGTGTCGGTGACGCCCGCGGCGCTCGGCAAGCTGCAGGAGAAGGTGCAGGACGACACGGTCCGCGCCGGCGACGTGAGCTACCAGGTCTTCGCTCGCGACGACCTCGAGGGGCCCGGGCCCACGATCGTCACCGGCTACGGCGGCTTCAACGTGCATTGGCTGCCGTGCTGGTCCAACCTGGCGGCGGCCTGGGTCCGCGCCGGCGGCCGCTGGGTGCATGCGCACCTGCGCGGCGGCGGCGAATTCGGCGAGGCGTTCTGGCGCGCGGGCCGGATGGCGCGCAAGGGCAACGGCTTCGAGGACCTGTTCGCCATCGTCGACGACGTGATCGCGCGCGGCCTGTGCACGCCGCGGCAGCTGGGCCTGTTCGGCTCGTCCAACGGCAGCCTGTTCGTCAGCGCCGCGGTGGCCCTCAGGCCCGACCGCTTCGCCGCCGGCGTGGCGCAGGTGCCGATCGCCGACCTGCTGCGCAGCGCGAAGGATCCGGCCACGCTGGGCATCGTCCGGTCCGAATATGGCGATCCCTTGGTCGAGGCCGAGGCTGCCTGGATCCGGGCCTGGTCGCCGTACCACCGCCTGCCCGCGGGCCGGAGGTTGCCCGCGCTGCTCGTGGATGCCGGGGCGCAGGATCCCACCTGCCGGCCATGGCACGCGCGCAAGCTGGCGGCCGCGGTGGCTGGCCGGGGAACCAACGACAGCGGCCCGGTGCTGCTGCGTGTGCGGCCCGGCGTCGGTCACAACGTGATGGCGCCCGAACTCGCGATCGAGCGCGACGCGGAGACGCTGAGCTTCTTCGCGCAACAGCTGGGGTTGCGGCCGTGAGTGCCTCGGCAGCGACATCGGCGTCGGCGAAGACGACCGCGACGGCGTGGACGAGGACGCCGACGGCGCCGCGGACGCCGAAGGTCGGCGGCCCCGACCGCCAGCCGGCGATGGCAGCCGCCGGGGCCTCCGCATGGCTGGCCCTGGGCGTGCTCGTCGTGGCGACCATCGTCGGGGCCGTGGACCGGCAGCTGCTGGTGCTGCTGGCCGAGCCGCTCAAGCACAGCCTGGGGCTGAGCGATACGCAGCTGGGCCTGTTGCAGGGCGCGGGCATCACCTTGTTCGCGGGACTGGCGGCGTTCCCGCTCGGGTGGCTGGCGGACCGGTACGACCGGCGCGTCGTGCTGGCCGGCTGCGTGCTGCTGTGGTCGGCATCGACCGCGGCCTGCGGGCTTGCGAGGGACTTCCCGCAGATGCTGCTCGCGGCCTCCGGACTGGGCCTGGGCGAGGCCGGCCTGGTGCCGATCGTCTACAGCCTGATCCCCGACCTGTTCCCGCGCGGGCGGCGGGCCGCCGCCAACGCCTTGTACGCGATCGCCGCCGTGTTCGGTGCGGGAATCGGCCTGTGGTCGAGTTCGCTGCTGCTGTCCTGGGCGGACGCGTGGGCGCGCAAGTCGCCGGAGCTCTTCGGCGGTCTCGAGGGATGGCGCGTGGCCTTCCTCCTCGCCGCGTGCCTGGGACCCGTGGTCGCGCCGGGCGTTGCGCTGCTGAGGATCCGACGGCGAGGGGATGACTGCGCCGCGGATGCCCGGGCAGAAGAGGCGCAGCGTGCCGGCGGTGCCGGCGGTGACGTCGGGGACGGCGTCGGCGACGGCGACGCAGGACGGGCTCGACCGCGGCACCCGCTCTCCGCCGCGCCTGCGTTGCTGCCCTACCTGCGGCGCCACGCGCGCGCGCTGGCCGGCATCTTCGGCGGCGTGGGCGCGGCCAGCCTGGGCATGTCGGCCGTCGTCACCTGGTTGCCGGTCGTGGCCGTGCGCCATTTCCACGCGTCGGTGACGGAGGCCGGCCAGGCCGTCGGCTTGGGCTTCGCGGCTGGCACGCTGATCGGCGGAATCTTCAGCGCGCTGCAGTCGCGCCTCCATGCGCGCTTCGGCGCCACCGCGTGGGTGCGGAGCCTGGGCATCAGCGTCGGGCTCGCCGGCGTCGCGGCCATCGCGATGCCGGCGATGGACAGCCTGGGGGCGATTTCGGCGCTGTTCTCGCTGCTCGTCGCCGCGACCTTCGCCGGCGCGGTGATCTACGCCAACCTGATCCAGCTCGTCACGCCGCCGCAGATCCGCTCGCGCGTGCTGGCGATCAACGCGGCGGTCACGGCGATCGCGTCGGCCATCAGCCCGGTCGCCGTCGGCGCGCTGTCGGATCGCCTGCCGGTCGACCGCCAGGCCTTGCTGTTGGCCGTCGCCCTTGTCGCGGCCTGCGCGCTGCTGCCGGGCGCCTTCATCGTGCTGCGGAACGAGCGATCGATCGTCCGCAGCGTCCAGGAGGTTGGCGGCTGAGCCGTCGACTCCGCTTTTTTCACGCGATCACGCATGAGCGACATCGAGAGCAAGCGCCCGAGCCCCGGGACGAGTCCCGGCACGAGTCCCGGCACGAATGGCAAGGACATCGGCAGGCATATCGGCAAGGACATGGGCAAGGACATGGGCAAGGGTCAGGCCTTGAGCCCGGAACGGCGCCAGGGGCTGGACGACCTGCTTCAGGGGATGAACCGCAGCGACGCGCCCGGCTGCGTGGTCGGCATCGCCCATCGCGGCGAACTGCTCTACCGCCGCGCGTTCGGTCTGGCGAGCGTCGAGCTGGGCATCGCCAACACGGTCCATACCCGCATGCGCATCGGTTCCACGACCAAGCAGTTCACCTGCCTGGCGGTCCTGCTGCTGGCCGAGGACGGCCGGCTGGACGTCGACACGCGGGTCGGCACCTTCTTTCCCGAGTTCTCCGAGACCCAGGGCGCGCCGACGCTGCGCCAGCTGATGAGCCACACCGGCGGGCTGCGCTGCTTCCTCGATCTGGGGCTGCTTGCCGACGGCGGCGCCCTCCGTCCGGCGGGCGCGGCGCTGGAGGCGCAGCGGCGGCAGTCGGATGTCAACTTCGCGCCCGGTCACGACATCATCTACAACAACGGCGGCTTCCACCTGCTGTCGCGCGTCGTCGAGCAGGTGAGCGGCCAGACCTTCGACGCCTTCCTTCGCGAGCGGATCTTCGTGCCGCTGGGCATGACGGACACCGAATGCGTGCACAGCGATCTCGTCGTGGTACCCGGCATGGCCGCGCTGCATGTGCCGATGCCCGGCGGCGGCTGCCGGCGTGGCCTCTTTCCGTCGCAGGAGATGCTCGGCGAGGGCGGGGCGGTCTCAACCGTCGACGACCTGCTGCGCTGGATGGCCCATCTGCGCGCCCCCGTGCGGGTCGGCAACGCGTCGACCTGGCGGCAGATGCTGACGCCGGCGCGACTGCACAACGGCACGGCGACCCCGTACGCGCTGGGGCTGATGGTCCACCGGTTCCGCGGCCTGGACATCGTCCAGCATGGCGGGACGGTGGTCGGCGGCGGGTGCCTGATGGCGACACTCCCGGGCGAGGCGCTCGACATCGTCGTCATCGCCAATGGCGCGCCGCTGGCGCCGACACTCCTCCACGGCCTGATCGAGGCGGTGCTCGGCGACGAGGTGCTCGGTCCGGCCGACCCTGGCGTGGACAGCGGGGCTTTCCGGCCGATGGTGGGCGAGGGGTACTACTGCAGGGACTCCGGCCTGACCTTGTCCTTCGCGGACGTGGAGGGACAACTCGCGCTGACGCCGTACCAATTCGGCGCGGCGCTGTTGCGCGACGACGTCGATTCCCTGAGCGTGGGTTTCGAGAGCCTGGCGATCGGTGGATTCGCGGTGGACAAGGCGGCGCTGGCCACTCACGGCGACGCGCCGGAGGAGATCCTCGTGCGCGAGGCCGGGCACGAGCGGCGGTTGCGACGCCTGCCCCCGGGCGGCGTGCCGATGGACGAGGCGGCAGCGGGGCTGGCCGGACCTTACCGGGCGAGCGATCTCGGTGCCCAGGCGCTGGTCGTGCGGGATGACGAAGGCTTGAGGCTGGAGATCGTCTGCGCGTGGGGGCGCAATGTGCTCCGGCTGGAGCCGCTGGCGCGCGATCTCTTCAAGGCGACCTTCCCGACGCCGATGTCCATCACCTTCGGCGCGTCGCTCGAGGTGGAACGCGGCGACCAGGGCGTCGTCGCCCTGCGGCTCAGCAGCTGGCGCTCGCGGCGGGTGCTGTTCGAACGTCTCGCGGACCGAGAGGGGGCTCGCCCGGCATGAAGTTCTTCATCGCGCAACTCTCGACCGAGAGCAATACCTTCGCCGCGACGCCGACGGGGCGCGGAGCGTTCGAGGCGTACGGCATCTTCCGGGGGGACGCCAGCGTCCGCGCGCCCGACACGACCGGATTCGCGCTGCGCCACCTGCGCGCGCGGATCGAGGGCGAGGGGCACACGGCGGTGGAAGGCCTGTGTGCCTTCGCCCAGCCGTCCGGGCCTGTGGTCCGGGAAGTCCACGAGTCCCTGCGGGACGGCCTGCTCGACGATTTGCGACACGCGCTGCCGGTGGACGCGGTGCTGCTGGTGCTGCATGGCGCGATGGTGGCCGACGGCTGCGAAGATTGCGAGGGCGACCTGCTGACCCGCGTCCGGGCGCTCGTGGGTCCGGGGGTGCCCATCGGCGTCGAGCTCGACCTGCATTGCCATCTGACGGCGGCGATGCTGGCGGCCTCGACCGCGATCGTCGCGTTCAAGGAACATCCGCATGTCGACATCGCCGAGCGGGCGGATGAGCTGTATCGCATCGTCCGGGACACGGCGCGCGGCGTCGTGAAGCCGGTCACCGCCGTCTTCGACTGCCGGATGGTGGGCCTGTGGCCCACGACGCAGGAGCCCATGCGTTCTTTCGTCCGGCGCCTGCAGGACTGCGAGGCGATGGACGGCGTGCTGTCCGTGTCGCTGGGGCACGGCTTTCCGTGGGGCGACGTGCAGGAGGCGGGCGCCAGGTTGTGGGTGGTCGCCGATGGCGACCTGCCGAAGGCGCAGGCGCTGGCCGGGACGCTGGGGCGTGAGTTCCAGGCCATGCGCGAGGCGACGCGGCTGGCGATCGTGTCGGTGGACGAGGCGCTGGATCAAGTGCTGGACCAGGCGCTGGACCAGGCGGACGAAGCCTCGCGTGACGCTGTCCCGCATCACGCGGGACAGGCGCATCGGCGTGCCGCGCCCGGCGATCGCCGCGTGGTGCTCGCCGACATGGCGGACAACCCCGGCGCCGGCGCGCCCGGCGACAGCACCTTCATCCTCGAGCGCCTCGTGGCGCGCGGGGTCCGGCAGGCGATGCTCGGCGCGTTCTGGGACCCGGGCGCGGTGCGGATCTGCCAGGACGCGGGCGTCGGCGCGCGGCTGGACCTGCGCATCGGCGGCAAATGCGGACCGGCTTCAGGCGACCCGGTGGACTTGCGCGTCACCGTGCGCGCAGTCGCGGAAGAACATTCGCAACGGGCCCTGGGCGGTCGCACGCCGCTGGGCGCCAGCGTCTGGGTGGAAGCCGCGGGCGAGGTCCATCTGCTGCTGTGCACCGTGCGCAGCCAGGTCTTCGCCACCGATGCCTTCACAGGGCTGGGAATGCCGCTGGCCGAAATGCGGCTCGTGGTCGTGAAATCGATGCAGCACTTCCATGCGGAGTTCGCGCCCTGGGCCGACCAGGTGCTGTACGTGTCGACGCCGGGCGCGGTGGCGCCGGACTTCGCCAACATCCCTTACCGTCGACGCGACCTGGCGTTCTGGCCGCGCGTGCCGCTGCCCGACTCAGCCTGAAGGCGGGCGGCCGGCGTCGCGGGGCGTCCGGCACAGGTCGAAGACCAGGGCCCTCAGCCACTGGTGACCCGGATCCTTGTCCTGCCGCGGGTGCCACATCTGCGAGACGGTGATCGGCTCGGTCGGCACCGGCAAGGGCAGGGTGCGCAGCGTGCCCTGGGCCAGTTCCGGGCGGAAGAAGGACGCCGGCACCAGGGCCACGAGGTCCGTCGCCGCGGCGATCGAGAGCGCGGCGCGGAAGCTCGGCACCACGACCGCGACCCGTCGCGCGAGGCCCCGTGCGGCGAGCGCTTCATCCACCGGACCCGCGCGGCGTCCGCGCCGCGAGGTGACGACGTGCGCGCAGGCCGCATAGGCCGCCGCATCGGGTCCGGGCGGGTCCAGCAGCGCATGACCCGCGCGTACTGCGGCGACGAAATGATCGCGGTAGAGCGCCTGGATCCGGACCTCCGGACCGGACTCGCCGAGCACGCCGATGTCCAGGTCGATCAGGCCCTCGCGCAGCGGGCGCACGTCCTTGTCGGGCTTGGGCGCGAATCGCAGGCAGACCTGCGGTGCCTGCGCCGCCGCGCGTGCGACCAGCGCCGGGGCGAAGGCCTCGATGAAGCCGTCGTTCGCCCGCAGCGTGAAGGTCCGGTGCAAGCTGCGCAGGTCCCAACCCGCGCCGGCGGGCTGCAGCACCGCGCGCGCGTCCTGCGCGAGCTCGCGGACCCGGTCGCGCAACGCCAGCGCGTGCGGTGTCGGCACCATCGTGCGCCCCGCGCGCACGAGCAGCGGATCGCCGGTGGCCTGGCGCAGGCGGGCGAGCGTGCGGCTCATCGCGGACTCGCTGAGCCGCAGCCGCTCGGCCGCCCGGGCCACGCTGCCCTCGGCGAGCAAGGCGTCCAGCGCGGTGAGCAGGTTCAGATCGATGTCGTCGGCCATCCGGGCACGCTAGCACGGCCAAGAGCGGTGCGGATGGCGTCGCATGCAGGAACTCCCTGCGCGCCGCGCGCTGGTTGCGTCGCCGGTCGACTCCTATGCTGGATCCACCTCCTTCCAAGCCGCAGTCCCGATGTCCGCCACCCCGTTCGATCCGCCCGCCGCTGCGTCCGCGGCTTCGCCCGCTGCACCATCCGCCGCACCACCCGCCGCCGACACCGATGGCGTGCCGGTGCCGCGGCGCCATGCCGCCGTCGCCGCGCTGCTGGGCGCGATCGCGCTGGTCGTGCTCGACGGCGCGATCGCCAACGTCGCGCTGCCCAACATCGCGCAGACGCTGCGGACCTCGCCGGCCGACGCGGTCTGGGTCGCCACCGCCTACCAGCTCGCGGTCGTGATGTTCCTGCTGCCGGCCTCGGCGCTGGGCGAGCGCCTGGGCTACCGGCGCGTCTTCGTCGCCGGGGTCTCGCTGTTCACCGCGGCGTCGGCGTTGTGCGCGCTGGCGCCCACGCTGGGATGGCTGGTGGCGGGACGCTGCCTGCAGGGCCTGGGCAGTGCGGCGGTGATGCCGTTGGGCCTCGCGCTCCTGCGCTTTACCTATCCGAGGCGGCTGCTCGGGCAGGCCATCGCCTACAACGCGCTGGCGGTCGCGGCCGCCTCGGCCGCCGGGCCGGCCATCGGCGCGGCGATCCTGTCGGTGGCCGGCTGGCCCTGGCTGTTCGCGGTGAACCTGCCGGTCGGCCTGCTGGTGCTGCTTGCCGCCCGCGGACTGCCCGCCACGCCGGGCACGCGGCGTCCGCTCGACTTCGTCAGCGTCAGCCTCAACGCGGGCATGTTCGCCGCTTTCGTGCTCGGCGGCGACAGCGTGCTGGCGCATCCGCTGACAGGGGGCGCGCTGCTTGCCGCGGCGGCGATCTGCGCGACGCTGCTCGTGCGTCGGGAGCTGCCGCGCGCGGCGCCGCTGATCCCGATCGACCTGCTGCGCTCGCCGTCGTTCCGGATGTCGATCATCGCGTCGGTGTGCTGCTTCACCGGCCAGATGGCGAGCTACGTCGCGCTGCCGTTCTACATGCATCACGTGCTGGGTCTGAGCGTGCTCGCGACCGGCCTGCTGATGACGCCGTGGCCGCTGGCGGTGATGCTGGCCGCGCCCCTGTCGGGCCGCATGGCCGATCGGTTGCCGACGGCCTGGCTGTGCGCGGCGGGCGCTGGCTGCCTCGCGGCAGGACTTGCCTTGTGTGCCGCCTGGCCCGCGCAGGCCGACCCTCGACCGTCGCTGATCGTGTTCACCGCGCTGGCGGGGCTGGGCTTCGGATTTTTCCAGACGCCCAACAACCGCAACATGCTGCTGTCCGCGCCCAAGGAGCGCAGCGGCGCGGCTGGCGGCGCGCAGGGCGTGGCGAGGCTGACCGGCCAGACCCTGGGCAGCCTGCTGATGGGCCTGCTGTTCACCTGGCTGCCGGCGTCGCGCGCCTCGCACCTGGGACTGGGCATGGCGGCCGGCTTCGCGCTGCTCGCGGGCCTGGTGAGCGTGTGGCGAGGCCGCGCCACGTGAGGACGTGCGCGCCATTTCCTTGACGGATTCGGTGTCGCAGCGGGGGCTGGATCAAGATCGGGTGCGCGTGGCGGGCGGAAACTGATCGCCTCTTGTGCTCAGGAGTCTTCCGATGCAACTGGCGTCTTCATCCGCTTTTCGCACACTGGCAGCCCTCTGGCGCGAATGGCGTCGATCGACCGCTCACACAGACTGGAGCTTCCGAATCCTGGTTGTCCTGCTCGTTGTGGGCTATGCGAACACCAATCTTTCGTTGATGCGACTCTCGTACGTCCTCGGGCAATTGGACCTGCAACAGGCGCTCTGCAGCCAACAGACTTTCGCGGAGGAGACTGCACGGAGTCCCATGAAAGAAGCCGGCGCCTCCAATCATGGAGGTGCGCCGGCTTCGGCTCATGCGGCGATCAGCTGCCGCGCGCGGCCTTGACCTCGACGGGGCGCAGGTCGATCGCGGCGCGATCCAGCACGCCGTTGACGTACTTGTGGCCGTCGGTGCCGCCGAAGGACTTGGCCAGTTCGACGGCCTCGTTGATCGCGACCTTGTACGGGATGTCGATGCAGTTCTTCAGCTCGTAGGCCCCGATCATCAGGATCGCGTGCTCGATCGGCGACAGCTCGGTCGTCTTGCGGTCCGCGTGGCGGGCCAGCACGGCGTCCAGGTCGGCCGCCTCCTCGATCGCGCCGTTGAACAGCTTGTCGTAGTGGCCGCGGTCGGCCTTCTCGAAGCCGTCCTGCTCACGCGTGTGCGCGTCGACGACGCCGACGTCCTCGCCCGTCACCAGCCATTGGTAGATGCCTTGCAGCGCGTGCTCGCGGGAGCGGCGGCGAGCCGACTTGGCCGGCGCCTTCTTCACCGCGGGCTTGCCGCCGGTCTTGCCGGAAGCGGCGGGGGTGTTGTCCTTGGTGTTCACTTCAGTTCTTTCAGCAGCTGTGCCATCTCGACGGCGACGGTGCCGGCATCGCGGCCCTTGTCCTCGGCGCGCGCCCAGGCCTGTTCCTCGTTCTCGACTGTCAGGATCGCATTGGCGATCGGCAGGCGATGGTCCAGCGTCAGGCGCGTCACGCCCGCGCCGCTCTCGTTGGCGACCAGTTCGAAGTGGTAGGTCTCGCCGCGGATGATGCAGCCCAGCGCCACCAGGGCGTCGTATCGCCCGCTGGCGGCCATCGCCTGCAGCGCCACCGGCACTTCCAGTGCGCCGGGCACCGTGACGTGCCGGATGTCGGCCTCCTGGACGCCCAGGCGCGCCAGCTCGCCCTTGCAGGCAGTCGCCAGCGCCGTCGTCAGTTCGTCGTTGAATCGCGCCTGGACGATGCCGATGCGCAGGCCGCGTCCGTCGAGCCGGGTCGATTGACCCTTGTCAGATCCTTGCATGCAGTCCTCAGCTCGCAGTTCTCAGCAGTTCTTGTCATTCAGGTCACCGGCCTGGCCGGCCTGGGCGGCCTGGAAACCGGTCACCTCCAGCCCGTAGCCGGTCATGCTCGGCATGCGGCGCGGGCTGCCCAGCAGCTTCATCCGCTGCACGCCGAGTTCGCGCAGGATCTGCGCGCCGACGCCATAGGTGCGCAGGTCCATGGTCTGGCGCGGTTCGTCCGACCCGGCCGGCTGCAGACGCGCCAGCAGCGCCTCCGCATCCTCGCCGCAGTTCAGCAGCACGGCCACGCCCGAACCCTCGCGCTGGATCGCCGCCAGCGCCTGCGGCAGCGGCCAGCTGTGCCCGCAGCGGCCGGCGTCCAGCAGGTCCATCGCCGAGAAGGGCTCGTGCACCCGCACCAGCACTTCCTGGTCGGGCTGCCACTGGCCCAGCGCCAGCGCCATGTGGACGTTGTTGGAGCGATCGCGGAAGACGTGGCAGTCGAAGCGGCCCTCACGCGTGTCCAGCGGCCGCTGCGCGATGCGCTGCACGATCGATTCGTTGCGGCTACGGTACTCGATCAGGTCGGCGATGGTGCCGATCTTCAGGCCGTGCTCCTGGGCGAAGACCTCCAGGTCCGGCAGCCGGGCCATCGTGCCGTCGTCGTTCATGATCTCGCAGATCACGCCCGCCGGCGTCAGCCCGGCCATGCGCGACAGGTCGCAGCCGGCCTCGGTATGGCCGGCGCGCATCAGCACGCCGCCGTCCTGCGCCTGCAGCGGGAAGATGTGGCCGGGCTGCACCAGGTCCGACGCGACCGCGCCCTTGGCGACCGCCGCCTGCACGGTACGCGCGCGGTCGGCGGCCGAAATGCCGGTGGTGACGCCGGTGGCCGCCTCGATCGAGACGGTGAAGGCCGTGCCGTGCTTGGTGCCGTTGCGGGTGGCCATCGGGGGCAGTTGCAACTGCTCGCAGCGGTCGCGCGTCAGGGTCAGGCAGATCAGGCCACGGCCGTGCTTGGCCATGAAGTTGATCGCTTCCGGCGTGACGTGGTCGGCGGCCAGGACGAGGTCCCCCTCGTTCTCGCGGTCTTCCTCGTCGACGAGGATGACCATGCGGCCGGCCGCCAGTTCGGCGACCAGCTCGGGAATCGGTGAAATAGGCATGGGCGGGATTGTAGGCGGCGGCGTCGGGCGGCGTCAGGTCGTGACCGGTCTCAGCCGCAGGCGCAGGTCGTCGCCGACCGCCTGGCAGTCCACCAGGCGCAGGCGCGGCGCCTGTTCGAGCATGGTCAGCCCCCCCAGGTCGACCATGCCGCGGCCTTCGCCAAGGAGGGTGGGGGCCATGTAGAGCAGCAGTTCGTCGATCAGCCCGGTGCGTAGCAGCGAGCCGTTGAGCTTGTAGCCGGCCTCGATGTGGAGCTCGTTGACCTGGCGCTGCCCCAGGTCGCGGATGGCCGCGCCCAGATCGACCTTGCCCCGGGCCGGGTCGGCGACGGAGACGAGTTCCGCCCCGCGGGCCGCCAAGACGGCACCGCGTTCGCCGGGCTCGGCCAGCGCGTGATAGATCAGCAGCTGTCCGGGCGGCGCGAGGAGCCGGGCCGCGGGCGACAGCTCCAGCCGGGAGTCGATCAGCACCCGCCGCGGCTGCAGGACCGTGTCGACGTCCCGCACGTCCAGCCGCGGGTCGTCTTCGCGGGCGGTGCCGATGCCGGTCAGCACGGCGCCGGCGCGGCGGCGCCAGGCGTGGCCGTCGCGGCGCGCCTCGGGGCCGGTGATCCACTGGCTCACGCCGTTGGACAGCGCGGTCCGCCCGTCGAGCGAGGCGGCGACTTTCATCCGCACGAACGGGCGTCCATGCCGCATCCTCATCAGGAAGCCGATGTTGAGGTCGCTGGCCTCGACCGCCGAGGGATGGGTCGCGGGCAGGACCTCGGTCGCGATGCCGGCGGCGCGCATCCGCGCCAGGCCCTGGCCGGCGACCTGGGGATTCGGGTCGCCGAGGGCGACCACGACGCGGCCGACGCCGGCCGCGATCAACGCGTCGCAGCAGGGCGGCGTGCGCCCGTGGTGGGCGCAGGGCTCCAGGCTCACATAGACGGTGGCGCCGCGCACGTCCTGGCCCCGCGCCAGGGCGTCGCGCAAGGCCATGACCTCTGCATGCGCCTGTCCGGCGGCCTGCGTGTGCCCCTGGCCGAGCACGCGATCCTCGCCATCCACGATGACGCAGCCGACGCGCGGGTTCGGATCGGTCAGCCCGATGGCCAGTCCGGCGAGGCGGACGGCCTCCGCCATCCAGCGGTCGTCGCGCGCTGTCGTTGTTGTCATCGTCGAGATCTTCGTCGTTGTCGCCATCGCCGGATTCCCGGCGGGGACCGGTGCGTCCGGAACGAGGCGGGACGATGCCAAGGGGGGCGCAGCGGGCGGGGGAGCTTCTTGCATGGCGCGCAGTCTAGCGGCGGGCTATGGGGACCGTAGCAGCCAGCCCGAGAGGGCCGGATCGCCGAGGGGCAGCAGGCTGTCGAGGGTGACCGAGCGGGCCTGGCCGGTGCGCTCCGTCCAGGAGACCCGCATTCGAACGGGGCGCAGCGGCGGCGTGTCGGCCGACGCGTCCGGCGTGCCGCCCGGATTCAAGGCGTCCACGGCGAGCGCCTCCTGGCCTGCGACGTCGAAAGCGATGTCCGGCCCTTCCCAGGACATCGTGGGCGCCGGGGCATCGGGACGCCAACGCCAGCGCTCGAGTTCATTGCGGGCGAGCCGCAGTGCCTGGTCGTGGTGTCGGGCCTCGTCCGAAGTCAAGCGGAGCCGGGTCTGCAAGGTCAGGAGTGCGATCGCGCCGAGCGACAGCAACACCAGGATGACGAGCGCCTCGACCAGCGTGAATCCATCGTGGGCGCACGCGCCGAGGCCGAGGCCTAGGCCGGCGCGGGCACCGGAGGTCGCGTTGGCGCGGGAGGTTGCACTGGTACTGGTACTGGAGGTGGCACCTGACGGATGGGAAAAGGCAGTGTGTTTCATCGTGTCGGAGTCCAGCCGCCCGGCACGGGCAGGTAGCTGCCCATCTGGCGATGGACGCGGTAGAGGACGGCGGCGTCATGGACCAGCTCGACGCCAGGCGCCTTGTCGACATGACCGTCGCTGATCAGGGCCCCACGCCAGGAGGCGGTCGATCCAGCCGGCGGATGCCAGCCGATGCCCGCCTTCGCGTAGAGCACGCCTTGCGGCGCGCCGGGCGCGGTGAGCTCGAGCCGACCGTCGACGACGAGTACCAGCGGCGTGCCGTCGAGCGCCGCTGCGGGCCACTGGGTCAACTGGGCGTCGCCGTCGATCCAGAGCAGCCGTCGGCCACGCGCCAGCGCCTGGGCGAGGACGGCGCTGCAGTCGGCGGCGCAGCGCAGGCGGGTGAGGGCGGGCTGGTCCCGGTAGCGCTCCGGCGGATATCCAAAGACCCGGAGGAAGCTGCCCGGACCTTCGACCAGGGCTGCCGGCGGCGGGACGCGCAGCGCGCTGAGCAGCGCCAGGTGCTGGGCGGCCTCGGCCACGCCGACCGGGCCCGGCGACAGGTCGGCGCAATCAGCGCGTGCGTCGCTGCAGCCACGTACTGTGACCGTCAGTTGCCCCGGTGGACCGGCGTCGGCGAAGCGGATGCTGAACTGCGCTTGCGTTTCACCGTCGGTCCCCGGCGAGGCGGTGACGGCACCGGCGGATGCGCCGCATCGGCAGGTCCATCGCAGCGGCCCTGCGTTTGTGCAGGCTGGCATGCCGGACGGCGGACTGGTGGCCGGGGCGCGGTAGTACCCGTCGGCACCGATCAGCAGGAACCGGCCGCGGAAGTCCGACAAGGTGGCGCCCGCTGTTGCGGCGCTGTCCGCCGCGGGGCGGACCGTCGCGGCCCGGCAGCGATCGTCGACCGCGCCGCCGTTGAGCATGGCCAGCACCCAGGCCATGCCGGATTCGGTGGCCTCGGCGGCGGTGGCCGCGCGGAAGTCGCCCGCCGCGACCCGCTGGGCCGTCACCAGTTGCCGCGCCGCCCAGGCCGCGCCGAGCGCCAGCACGCCGAGCAGGACCAGGCACATGGCCAGCGTGCCCAGCCCTCGTTGCTTCCGGCGGGTCATGGGCAGTCTCCCGTGAGCACAGGGTTGTGCAGTCGACTCAGCAGTTCCAGGCGATGGGTGGCGCGGGGATCGTGGACCGCTTCCGCCTCGACGGTCACCGTCACGAGTCGGGTGGACAGGATGGGCGTACAAGCACCGGGCGCACTGCCGGGGAGGGACGAGGCTGCGGAAGAACCTACGGGAGAGGTGCCGGCGCAGCCCGCATCACAGGCATCGGCCAGCGCATGCGGCTGCGATGCGACCCGGACCTCGACCTGACGGACCCGGATCAGCGCCGGATCGGTCAGCGGCTGGTAGCGGCCAGCGATCAACTGATCGATCCTGCCATCGTTCAGGCGGAAGCCCGAGGTCTCGCGGACACTCGCGCCGCCAGGCGGACTCCCCTCGTGCGCGAAGCTGTAGCTCAGGCGGCGGCCGCTGTCCTCCACCAGGACCTCCGCATAGGGGTTGCGGACAGGCGCGTCCGAAGGCTCCTGCCAGACGCCGTCCTGCGTCCGGTCCCAGAAGGACGCCCGGCGAAGGTCACGCAGGAGGAGTTCCGCGGTCGCCCGCAGCTCCTGCTGGACCTGGAGTTCCAGCATCAGCCGGTGATGCTCGCCGAGCTGGATGCCGGCCATCGAGCAGGCGCCGGCCATCAGCAGGAGGCCAAGGGTCAGGGCGATCATCGACTCGACGAGGGTGAAGCCCCGTGAGCGACGGCGGAGGCGGTGCATGCGGTTCACGTCGTTTCCCCTTCATTGCGGCCAGCAGCCGTCGGACTGCTCCGCGCCGCGGTCGTCGAGCCCGAAGGCGCGGATGGCGCCGGATTCCAGCTGGAGCGCCAGCACCCGGCAGCGACGGTCCGCCGACTGGCTGCCCTGCGCGACCGCCTCGATCCGGTAACGCGTGGCGTCGGCCTGGGCGACGCGCAGCCGGTACAGACCGTTGCGGGTCGTCTCGGGTTGCTCCAGCTCGTCCAGGCGCGTGGCGTATCGCGGCGCGCGCGAGCGGAAACGCTCCTGCGCGAGCTGCATCGTGTGCAGCGCCTCGCGGGCCTCCGCGCGTCGCCCCTTCAGGACCTGGTCGCGGAAACCCGGAAACGCCAGCGTGGCCATCACGCTCACGATCGCGAGCACGGTGAGGACTTCGATCAACGAGAACCCGCGGCGTTTCATGCGCACCTCGGCAGGCGGTTGAGTCCGCCGTCCGGCGTGCAGCTGCGCACGCGGCCGGTGATGCTGACGACGTGGCGCACCGAGCCCACGCCCGCCATCCGCACCTCGATCGTCCCGGCGACCGAGACCGTCCCCTGTCGCCCGCTGAACAGCATCGACGGCACGTTGGCGACGACCTCCGCCTGCCCCGTCCCGCCGGGCCAGCGCATCTGCTTGATCGGCTGGGCGCCGGCCTCGCAGGCGGGCGGGGCGTCCAGGCGGCAGTCGCAGCCGCCCGTGGGGCCGGTGTGCAGCACGTAGCAACGCCCGCCTCCGGCGGCGGACGCCGTGCCGCCGAAGCGCACGATCACGTTGCGCGCGCCCTGGAGCGCCTCGGCGCGCGCGAGTTGCAGGTCGCCGAGCACCGCCTGCGCGGCGTTCGCGAGCCGCTGCCGCCAGAGCCAGTCCCGCAGGCCGGGTCCGGCGAGCAGGGCGACCAGGGCGACCAGCGCCAGGCAGACCAGGAGTTCGACGAGGCCGAGGCCGCGCAGGGCGCTCGGGGCAGGACGTGTGCGGAGGAGGGCGAAGGGCTGCAAGGAAGATCTCCCGAAGAGTTGCTGGGAACTCTAGGGAGATGGCCGTCGCGGCGCTTCGCCTTCAGGAGGGAATCGACGACCCGCTGAATGGGGCCGCCGAATGGGGGAGGTGTGCAGATGGAACCGGCCGGCGCACCTGAACTGAGCATCCGGGTGGGGTAATCAGGTGGCGTGATCAGGTGGCGTGATCGGGCGGCCCAGGTCGGACCGCCCCGGTCGGGCCGCCCACCGGGGCGTGTCGCTCAGATGTCCCGGATCAGCTGCCGGAACTCGTCGACGTCCTCGAACGAGCGGTACACCGACGCGAAGCGCACGTAGGCGACCTTGTCGATGCGCTTGAGTTCGCGCATCACGTGCTCGCCCAGCTTGGTCGACGGGATCTCGCGCACTCCGCTGCTGAGCAGCTTCTCCTGGATGCGCTCCAGCGCCGCGTCGATCTGCTCGATGCTCACCGGTCGCTTTCGCAGCGCCAGCGTCATCGACGCGCGCAGCTTGCCCATGTCGAAGTCGGCGCGGGTGCCGTCCTTCTTCACGACCATGGGCAGCGCGATGTCCGCGCGCTCGTAGGTCGTGAAGCGCTTGTCGCAGGACTGGCAGCGGCGCCGGCGACGGACGACGTCGCCTTCGTCGGACTCCCGGGTCTCCGACACCTGCGTGTCGCCATGACCGCAGAACGGGCAACGCATGCGACGCGGGCTCCGCTCAGCGGTAGACCGGGAACTGACGCGTCAGCTCGGCCACCTGCTCGCGCACGCGGGCCAGGTTGGCCTCGTCGTGCGGGTTGTCCAGCACGTCGGCGATCAGGTGGGCGGTCTTGCGGACCTGCTCCTCCTTGAAGCCGCGCGTGGTCATCGCCGGCGTGCCCAGGCGCACGCCGCTGGTCACCATCGGCTTCTGCGGATCGTTGGGGATGCCGTTCTTGTTGCAGGTCATGTGGGCCGCGCCCAGGATGGCCTCGGCTTCCTTGCCGGTCAGGTTCTTCGGGCGCAGGTCCACCAGCATCACGTGGCTCTGCGTGCCGCCGGAGACGATGCGCAGGCCGCGCTCGATCAGCGTGTCGGCCAGCACCTTGGCGTTGGCGACGACCTGCTGCTGGTAGGCCTTGAATTCCGGCGACAGCGCTTCCTTGAAGGCCACCGCCTTGCCGGCGATGACGTGCATCAGCGGGCCGCCCTGGATGCCGGGGAAGATGGCCGAGTTGATCTTCTTGGCGATCGCCTCGTCGTTGGTCAGGATGATGCCGCCGCGCGGGCCGCGCAGGCTCTTGTGCGTCGTCGAGGTGACCACGTCGGCGTGCGGCAGCGGGTTCGGGTAGACGCCCGCGGCGATCAGGCCGGCGTAGTGCGCCATGTCGACCATGAAGTAGGCGCCGATCTCCTTGGCGATCCTGCCGAAGCGCTCGAAGTCGATGTGCAGCGAGTAGGCCGAGGCGCCCGCGATGATCAGCTTGGGCTTCTTCTCGCGCGCCAGCGCTTCCATCGCGTCGTAGTCGATCTCTTCCTTGTCGTTCAGGCCGTAGGAGACCACGTTGAACCACTTGCCGCTCATGTTCAGCGCCATGCCGTGGGTCAGGTGACCGCCTTCGGCCAGGCTCATGCCCATGATGGTGTCGCCGGGCTGCAGCAGCGCGAAGAACACGCCCTGGTTGGCCTGCGAGCCGCTGTTGGGCTGCACGTTGGCGAACTCGGCGCCGTAGAGCTGCTTGAGGCGGTCGATGGCCAGCTGCTCGACGATGTCCACGTACTCGCAGCCGCCGTAGTAGCGCTTGCCCGGATAGCCCTCGGCATACTTGTTGGTCAGCTGGCTGCCTTGCGCCTCCATCACGGCCGGCGAGGTGTAGTTCTCCGAGGCGATCAGCTCGATGTGGTCTTCCTGGCGCCGGGTCTCCTGCTGGATGGCGGCGAAGACTTCGGCGTCGACGTTGGCGAGGGTCTGTTGATTGCGGTCAAACATGATGATGTCGGCTCAAGGGTTGGCGCCGCCCGGCCGGCAGCGCATCGGCGCGGTCGGCGGCCAGGGAGGGCGGCGACGCGACGAGGGATGCCGGAACGACGGCGGCCCAGGCGAACGGCACGGACAGCCGGAGGGATCCCCGGCCGTTCGCGCTTCCCGGTGGTGGCCCACCTCGGGCGACGCCTGCGTCGGTGAAGGAATGATCACCGGTCAGGGCGCCCTGATCGCCAGTTGCGCGAAGGCTGCAGTGTAGCCGCACCGGGGCGGGGCGCGGCCCGGTCCGTGACATTCGTCGCGGCGGCGCAGGGCTGTCCCCGCAAAGGAAAACGGGTTCCCGAAGGAACCCGTGGTCGATGCGCGGCCGCCGCGGCGGACTGCGGCGGGCTGCGGACAGGGCCGCGATGCTCAGCGCATGACAGCGGTCATCGCGACCTGTTCGCCGGTCGAGGCCGGCGCGGACGCCGGCTCGCGGATCGGGCGCGGCGCCGTCGGGCTGACGTTGCGGCCCTGGGCCACGGCCTTGAGCAGGTCCTGCTCGGCCAGCACGCGGGCGGCGTAGCCGGTGTCGTCGGGCAGGTTGGCGGCGCCGACGTAGCGGCGCAGGCCTTCCTCCAGGCTGCCGGCGCGCTGGATGCACTCCTTGAGCACCTGCACCCCGACGCGCAGGTTGGTGACCGGGTCGAAGGCGGCCAGGTTGCCGCCGAAGGCCTCGTACTTGTCGTCGTGCACCCGCGTCATCACCTGCATCAGCCCCTGGGCGCCGACGGCGCTCTGGGCGAACGGATTGAAGCCGGACTCGATGGCCATGATCGACAGGATCAGCGTGGGCTCGACGCGCGCGCGCTGGCCCACGTCCCAGGCTTCCTTGACCAGGCGGCTGACCGGCTCCGGCGCGACCCGGTAGCGCCGGGCCAGGTAGTTGGCCACCAGCGCCTGCTGGCGGGTGAGCTCCTTCGGATCGACCGCGGTGGCGCGGCTGATCGCGTCGGGCTCGGCCATCAGGGCCAGCACGTCGCCCGAGGCTTCGACGCGCGCCTCGTGGCGGGCGTTCAGCCATCCCAGCACCTGGCCTTCCAGTTGCTGGCGCAGGTCGGCCTGGCTGGCGAAGACCAGCCCGACGGCGACGACGGCGAAGCCCACCAGGGCGAGCGTGTTGTGGCTGACGACCAGGAGACCCTGGCCGATGTCCTTGACGAAAAGCACCAGGGCGGCTTGCGCCTGGCGGGGCAGGGATAACAGGTCAGAACGCGCTGTCATGCGACTCCTTTCTCCGACCACGCCCGGTGTGTGTCAGGCGATCCGCTCGAAGCGTTCACTCGCCGGGCACCCACCTGGGGGTGGTGATAATGGGCCGGGTCGGGCGTCGTCGTCGGCTCGGAGGGCTCTCAGAGGGCTCCAGGCGCCTGGTGCGACGGACGGGCGATCCAGCGTCCATTGGCAGCACACCGGTCTCGCGTCCCACTGCGAGGACCGGGATAACCCTGGGGGCCAGGGCAGGGCGCGATTCTATGGATCAAAAATAACCCGTCAACCGCATGGGCCTTGTTCTTAACTACTTTGAGTTATGAAGTACCGAGATCTGCGTGACTTTATGGGCGCTTTGGAAGGCATGGGCGAGCTGCGCCGCGTGGCCGACCCGGTGTCCCCGGTGCTGGAGATGACGGCCGTGAGCGACCTGGTGCTCAGGGCGGAAGGTCCGGCGCTGCTGTTCGAACAACCCACCGGTCACCGCATGCCGGTGCTGGCCAACCTGTTCGGCACGCCGCGGCGCGTGGCGCTGGGCATGGGCACCGAGTCGACCACCCAGTTGAGGGAGGTCGGCCAGTTGCTGGCGACCCTGAAGGAGCCCGAGCCGCCGCGCGGCCTGCGCGACGTCGGCAAGCTGGCCCAGATGGGCAAGGCGCTGTGGGACATGAAGCCGGCGCTGGTCAAGCGGCCGGTCTGCCAGGAGCAGGTGTTCGAGGGCGACGACGTCGACCTGAAGCAGTTGCCCATCCAGACCTGCTGGCCCGGCGACGTCGGTCCGCTGCTGACCTGGGGCCTGGTGGTGACGCGAGGGCCGCAGAAGATCGCGAACCCGCGGCTGCGGCAGAACCTCGGTATCTATAGACAGCAGTTGATCGGCAAGCGGCAACTGATCATGCGCTGGCTGGCGCATCGCGGGGGTGCCCTGGATTTCCGCGACTTCGCCCTCGCGAATCCGGGACAGCCCTTCCCGATCGCGGTGGCGCTGGGGGCCGACCCGGCGACGACGCTGGGCGCGGTGACGCCGGTGCCGGACACGCTGTCCGAATACCAGTTCGCCGGGTTGCTGCGGGGGTCGAGGACCGAGGTCGCCGACACGAACGTCGGCGAGGCCGGCCGGATGCTGCAGGTGCCGGCGACGTCCGAGATCGTGCTGGAAGGCCACATCCCGCCGGCGGCGCCGGGCTTCACCGGCCGCAGCGAGGATGGCATCCCGCTGAAGGAGAAGGGCGGCTACCTGCACGCGCTGGAAGGACCTTACGGCGACCACACCGGCTACTACAACGAACAGGACTGGTTCCCGGTCTTCGAGGTCAGCCGGCTGACGCAGCGCGAGGGCGCGATCTACCACTCGACCTACACCGGCAAGCCGCCCGACGAACCGGCGGTGCTGGGCGTGGCGCTGAACGAGGTCTTCGTCCCCATCCTCCAGAAGCAGTTCCCGGAAATCGTGGACTTCTATCTGCCGCCCGAGGGCTGCAGCTACCGGATGGCGGTGATCTCGATCAAGAAGGCCTATCCGGGGCATGCCAAGCGCCTGATGTTCGGCCTGTGGAGCTACCTGCGGCAGTTCATGTACACCAAGTTCATCGTCATCGTGGACGAGGACGTGGACATCCGCAACTGGCAGGACGTGATCTGGGCGATCACGACCCGCATGGACCCGGTGCGCGACACGACGCTGGTCGAGGGCACGCCGATCGACTACCTGGACTTCGCCTCGCCGGTCAGCGGCCTGGGCGGCAAGATGGGGCTGGACGCGACCAACAAGTGGCCCGGCGAAACGCCGCGGGAATGGGGCCGCGTGATCGAGATGCCGGCCGAGCAGAAGGCCCGCGCGGCGGATCTCTATCAGCGATTGTTCGGGGGCTAGGAAACTACTGATTCCTGGGGATCCTGGCTTGAAAGGGCCGGGTCGCTTGGCTAAGGTTGTCGAGCCTTTCCGGCACTTCCACTGGCGCAGTCTCTGCGCGCCAGGAGCCCTGCGGCAATTCGCCGCGGAGCCCCAAAGGCGGCTGGTCCGCCCACCCCTTCCCCGTCCGGGTCGACCGGCGCGGAGGGGGTTTCTCTTTGGGCCGTCAATGCCCGCCCACGTAACCCAGCCATTCGTAGCCGAGGTAGCGCGCCCGCGAAATGCCTTCCTGCGACGGCAGCAGGTCGCGCCATTCGAAGCCCGGCATCGCCAGGCCCAGCGGCGCGGGGACCAGTTCCACCTCCGGCGGCAGCGCCTCGCGGAAGGCGCGCAGCGCGCGGCGCATGTGCACGTCGTGCGTCACCAGGACGACCCGCCGGACCGGCTTGTCGCGCAGCAGCGCCGCGGTGAACAGGGCGTTCTCGCGGGTGTCGGTGGCGCGGTCCTCCTTGGCGGCGAGGGTGAAGCCGAATTCCTGCGCCGCGGTGCGCTCGGCCAGCTCGGCCTCGGTCAGGCGATCGTCCGACGCGTCGCGCGGCGTGCCGCCGGTGAACACCAGCGGGATCCCGGTGCGGCGCGACAGCCAGATGCCGTAGCGCAGCCGTTCGATGGAGAGCGCCTTGAGCTGTGGCCCGCCGTACTCCGGCATCAGCTTGCGGGCGCCGCCGCCGAGCACGACGATGACGCTGTCCTTGGGCGGCAGTGCCTTCAGGCGATCGACCCGCACGGCCTGCTGCTTCCCCAGCAGACGATCCTGCAGCCAGAGCGCGCCGAGCTCGGTGCTGCCGACCCAGACGGCGATCAGGCCGGCCGCGAACAGGGCGCCCGACAGCCAGCGGCGGCGGTGCCGCAGCCACCACGCCAGCAGCAGCAACGGGAAGGCGCCGGTGGGCGGCAGCAGGAAGGCCGCGACCGCATGTATCAGGTCGTTCATCGAGAACCGGGGATGGGTGTCAGGTGTTGAGGCCCGCCAGCATAATCAGCTTCCTTGACGACTTGTCCGGGTTTCGCCGGCCGCTCCCGTGTTCCTCTCCGCTCTTCCCGTCTGGCCGCGTCGCGTGCTGCGCACGCTCGTGGGCCTGGTGCTGGCCGTCGTCGTGCTGCTGCTCGTCGCGTGGGGGGCGCTGCCGATGTGGATCGAGCGCGCGGGCGTGCGCATCGCCTCGGAGCAGCTCGGGCGGACGGTGACGCTGGGCAGTGCCGGCTTCACGCCCTGGCGCTTGGCGCTCACCTTGGACGAGCTGAAGATCGCCGGGCCGACGCCCGATGCGCCGCCGCTGTTCGAGGTCAAGCGGCTGCGCGCGGCGCTGTCGCCGCGCTCGCTGTGGCACCTGGCGCCGGTGCTGTCGTCGCTGGCGGTGGAGTCGCCGCGGGTGCGCGTCGCGCTGCTGGCCGGCGGGAAGACCGATCTGGACGACATCGTCGCCCGCCTGGCCGCCGCGCCGGAGGCGCCGCCCCGGCCCGACGAGGGGCCGGCGGAAGCGGCGCTCTACAACATCGAGCTGACCGACGGCGAGTTCCGGCTGGACGATCGCGTCGCGGGCATGGTCCACGAGCTGAAGGCGCTGCACCTGGGCATCCCGTTCCTGTCGACGCTGGACGCGGACGTGGAGGTGCATGTGCAGCCTCGGCTGTCCGGGCGCCTGAACGGCGTGGGGTTCGAGAGCGAAGGCCAGGCGCAGCCGTTCGCCGACACGCGCAGCGCGAGCATGACGGTCAAGCTCGACGCGCTGGACCTGTCGGCGTACCGCGCCTACTGGCCCAGGGAACTGCCGATGCGGCTGGCCAAGGGCCTCGTCGATTCGCAACTGACGCTGGATTTCAAGCAACCTCCGAAGCAGCCGCCCGAGGTCAAGCTCAGCGGACTGACCTCGATCCGCGAGCTGTCGTTGCAGCGGCGCGCGGGCGCCGACGCCGACGGCGGCTGGGAAGACTGGCTGCGCTGGCAGGCCCTGAACGTAGAACTGGCCGACGTGCAGCCGCTGAAGCGGCAGGTGCTGCTCGGCGCGGTGACCCTGAAGCAGCCGGAGCTGCTGATGGGGCGCGATGCGCAGGGCCGCCTGTGGCTGCCGGAGATGCCCGCCGGGAAGACACCGGGGGGCTCGACATCGACATCGACATCGACATCGACATCGACATCGACATCCGCGTCCGCGTCGAAAGCTTCGACAGCTGTGGCCGCAGCCTCCCAGGCGGCGTCCGACGTGGCCAGGGCTTCGACGAAGGCCGCTCCTTGGCGGATCGGCGTGGCGCAGCTGGCGCTGGAGAACGGCCGCGTCGGTTGGACCGACGAAACGCTGCGCCCGGTCGCCCGATGGGGCATCGAGGGCCTGACGCTCAAGGGCAGCGGGCTGAGCTGGCCTCTGGCCGCGAAGGCGGCGCCGGTGGAGATGGCCGCGACCCTGGCGCCGGAGGGCACGACCTCGCCGGCCGCGTTCAGCGGCAAGGGGGAGGTCGGCGCGGCGGGCGTCGCGCTGGACTGGGCGCTGAAGGACCTGGCGCTGGACGGCTTCGCGCCGTACCTGAAGGCGGCGACGCCGCTGTCGGTGCAGGGGCGCTTCGCGACGCAGGGCGCGTTGCGCGCCGGACCGGCGGGCGAGGACCTCAAGCTGTCGCTGAAGGCGCTCAGCCTGGACGAGGTGCAACTGGCCGACGGCAGGAAGCCGGTGCTGGCGCTGAAGCGGTTGAGCCTGGATCAGGCCGAGCTGGCGCTGGACAGCCGCAAGCTGACCGCCGGCCGGCTGGCGCTGGTGGCGCCGAAGGTGCAACTGGGCCGTGACAAGGCCGGCAAGTGGAGCTGGGAGACGTGGCGGGGGACCTCCGCGCCGGCGTCCGTCGGCGGGGCGCAGGGCGCCGTGTCGGCGTCGAGCCGCCGTGCCGCCGAGGGTCGCGGCGATCGCCTGACGCTGAGCGCGCCGGACCATCCGGCACTCGCCGCCCGGCCGGCGGCGCCGGCCAACGACGCGCCGTGGACGGCCCAGATCGCGGAGGTTGCCGTCGAGGGCGGCGAGGCGAGCCTGCTCGACCTCGCCACGCATGTGCTCGACGATGAACCCGCACGTCCGATCGGCGTGCAGGAACTGAGCTTGAAGCTGTCCGGCATCGACTGGGATGGTCGCCAGTTGCGCAAGCCGCTGCCGGTGGAACTCGGCGCCACGCTGCGCCGGCCGGACGCCACGCGCCGCAGTGCGCGCGAGGTGCCGAAGTTCCGCTGGGACGGCCAACTGGCGCTGGCGCCGTTGAAGGCCTCGGGCCGCCTGGGCGCGGAGCACCTGCCGCTGCACTGGGCCGATCCCTACCTCGATCCGTCGATCGGCATCCACCTGCAGCGCGCCGAGGGCTCGATGCGCGGCGACTTCGACTTCACGGAAACACCGACAGGTCCGTCGGTGCGGGCCGGCGGCGAGCTGCTGATCGCCGACCTCCGCCTGCGCCAGGCGCGGCTGCAGGACGGCCGGCGCCGTTCGGCGGAGGAGCTGCTGAACTGGCAGGGCCTGAAGCTGGGCGGCCTGCGGCTGACCGTGGCGCCGGGCGCCGCGCCGGACGTGAAGATCCAGCAGGCGGTGCTGGACGAGTTCTACGCACGCCTGATCATCAACGAGCAGGGCCGCCTCAACCTGCGCGACCTGAACCAGACCGAGCAGGGCCAGGCCGTGGCCGCGGTGGCGGGATCCGCGGCCGCGTCGGCGCCGGTGTCGGCCACGGTGGCGCAGGTGACCTCGGCGCCGGCCCCGAGCGCCACGGCGGCCGCGGCGGCCGCGGCCTCAGCCGCCGCCGGCGAACCGGCGCTGCGGCTCAGCATCGGCGAGACCCGCGTCAACGGCGGCAAGGTCGACTTCAACGACCGCTTCATCAAGCCCAACTACAGCGCCAACCTGAGCGAGCTGACGGGCACGCTGGGCGCGTTCTCGGCCGGCTCGGCGGCGATGGCGCCGCTGCAGCTCAAGGGCAAGGTCGAGGGCACCGGACTGCTCGACATCAGCGGTCAGCTCAATCCCAGCGGCGCGCCGCTGGCGCTGGACATCACCGCCAGCGCGACCGACATCGAGCTCGCGCCGCTGTCGCCCTATGCCGGCAAGTACGCGGGCTACGCGATCGAGCGGGGCAAGCTGTCCACGCGGGTGCACTACCAGATCGAGCCCGGCGGGCGGCTGGAGGCCGACAACAAGATCGTGCTCAACCAGCTGACCTTCGGCGACCGCATCGACAGCCCGACGGCGACCCGGCTGCCGGTCAAGCTGGCGGTGGCGCTGCTCAAGGACCGGGACGGCGTCATCGACGTCAACCTGCCGGTCAGCGGCTCGCTCAACGATCCCGAGTTCAGCGTCGGCAGCCTGGTCGTGAAGCTGATCGTCAACCTGCTGACGAAGGCGCTGACGGCACCGTTCTCGTTGCTGTCGGGCGGCGGCGGCGCGGAGATGAGCCAGCTCGAGTTCAGACCCGGCACGGCGGCGCTGTCGCCCGAGGCGGCGAGGAAGCTCGAGCCGCTGACCCAGGTGCTGGCCGACAAGCCGGCGCTGCAGCTGAGCATCACCGGGTGGGTCGACACGGAGGCCGAGCGCCGCGCCGCGCAGGGCGCGCGGCTGGAGGAAGCCCTGGTCGCCGAGCGCCGGCGCGAGCTGCGGCGCGCGTCGGTCACGCAGGCGGTGAGCGCGCCGGCCGCCGCGGCCTCGGGCGCGTCCGGCTCGACGCCCGCCGCGGACGCGGTGGTACTCGACGACGCCCAGCGCGCGCGGCTGCTCAAGGTGGTCTACGACAACGCCAAGCTGCCCAACAAGCCGCGCAACTTCATCGGCCTGACCAAGGACATTCCGGCCGAGCAGATGCGTGGGCTGCTGATGGACAGCTACACCGTCACCGACGAGCAGTTGCGCGAACTGGCGCTGCAGCGCGCGGTGGCCGTCCGCGACGCGCTGATCGAGCGCGGCGTGCCGAACGCGCGCATGTTCCTCGCGTCGCCGAAACTGCATGCGAAGGACGACGAGCGCGGCACCGACAAGGACAAGCCCTGGCAGCCACGCGTGGATCTGGCGCTGAGCGCACAGTGAACGCCCGGGTGTCGCCGCGGCACCCGGGCTTGATCGCCGATGATCCGCCCACACGTTCATCGGCCGACCGACCAACGACTCCACGAGGACCTCGCCATGACCACCACCCCGAATCCCGTCGCCCTCCAGCCCGGCGAAGACCTGATCACCCTCGGCGGCGGCTGCTTCTGGTGTACCGAGGCCGTGTTCCTGCGGGTGAAGGGCGTGCTCGGTGTCGAGTCCGGCTACACCAACGGGCCCGTCGTCAGCCCGAACTACGAGCAGGTCTGCTCCGGCAGCACCGGCCATGCGGAGGTCGTGCGGGTGCGCTTCGACACCGCGGTCGTGAGCCTGGAGGAGCTGTTGCAGGTCTTCTTCACCATCCATGACCCGACGACGCTCAACCGCCAGGGCGCGGACGTGGGGACGCAGTACCGCTCCGGCATCTACTACACGCGGCCGGAGCAGCTTGCGGTGATCCGGCAGGTCGTCGACGAGGCGCAGCGCGCCCACGGCGGCAAGGTGGTCACCGAGGTCCAGCCCGAGCAGAACTACTGGCCCGCCGAGGCGTATCACCAGGACTACTTCGCCAACCATCCGGAGCAGGGCTACTGCGCCTTCGTCGTCGCGCCCAAGGTCGACAAGTTCGCCAAGAAGTTCAAGGAACTGCTGAAGGACGAGGCGGCGGGCGGATGACGAGCGGGGAGGGCGGGGCGCTCATCGCGTTCGAGGGACTGGGGTATCGCTACGCTGCGGTGAGCCTCGGGCGGAGCCCGGCCGTGGCCGTCGTGCAATCGCCGGCGGGAAAGGCGGGCGAGGCTCCGCGCGGCGGAGATGCCGCCAGCCAGGCCACGCTGCGGTTCCCGGACTTCACCCTGCCGGCCGGCGGCCATCTGCTGCTGCGCGGCGCCTCCGGCAGCGGCAAGAGCACGCTGCTCGCGCTGATGGCTGGTCTGCTGACGCCGTCGCAGGGGCGGCTGACCCTGGGCGGCGTGGACGTGGGCGCGCTCGCGCCGGCCGCGCGGGACGCGTGGCGCGGCGAGCGGCTCGGCTTCGTGCCGCAGCGCTTGCATCTCAGTCCCTCCCTCAGCGTGCGAGACAACCTGTCGTTGCCTTATGTCGCCGCCGGTTTGAAGCCGGACCGCGCGCGCATGGACGCGCTGCTGGACGAACTGGGCGTCGGCGCGCTGCAGGATCGCCGGCCGCATGCGCTCAGCCAGGGCCAGGCGCAGCGCGTGGCGCTCGCGCGGGCGCTGCTCCGATCGCCACGCTTCCTGCTGGCCGACGAGCCCACCGCCAATCTGGACGACGAGGCCTGCGCCGCGACGCTCGCACTGCTGCGCCGCGCCGCCGACGATCATGGCGCGTGCCTGGTGATCGCCTCGCATGACGCGCGGATCGACGCCGCCTGGGCCGACTGGCCCGCGCTGAGCCGGTTGCGCCTGTCATGAGCCGGGCCCCATTGAACCTGCCGCGACTGGCGTGGCGCTATCTGTGGGCGCGGCCGATGCTGACGGCGCTCAACCTGTTGCTGCTGAGCCTGGGCTTGGCCGCGATCGGCTTCGTCGTGCTGGTCGGCGAGCAGTTGGAGCAGGGGCTCAAGCGCGACCTCGGCGGCATCGACCTGGTGGTCGGCGCCAAGGGCAGCCCGATGCAGATCCTGCTGGCGGGCGTGTTCCACCTCGACCAGTCGACCGGCAACATCCCGCTGGCCACCGTGGCGCAGCTGCGCGCGCAGCCACTGGTCGCGCAGGCGGTGCCGATCTCGCTCGGCGACAGTTTCCAGGGCTTCCGCATCGTCGGGACGACGGCCGAGTATCTGGCCCTGTACCAGCTCGCCGTCGCCCAAGGCCAGGTGTGGAAGGGGCCGATGCAGGCGGTGCTCGGCGCGGAAGTCGCGGCGCGATCGGGGCTCAAGCCCGGCGACCGGTTCCATGGCACGCACGGGCTGGCGTCCGGCGGCGACGAGCACGAGCAGGCCTACGAGGTCATCGGCGTGCTGGCGCCGACGGGCGGGGTCGTCGACCGTCTGGTCCTCACCGATCTGGCGTCCGTCTGGGAGGCCCACGAGGCGCACGGGCATCACGCGGTGCATGACGACGAGGCCTCGCTCGAGGTCAGCATGGTGCTGGTGCGCTACCGCAGCCCGCTGGCCGCGGTGATGCTGCCGCGCTGGGTGAACGCGCAGCCGGGCCTGCAGGCCTCGGTGCCGGCGCTCGAGACGGCGCGGCTGCTGAGCATGGTCGGCGTGGGCGTCGACGTGCTGCGAGGTTTCGGCGGCGTGCTGCTGCTGGCGGCGGCCTTGTCGGTGCTGGTCGCGCTGCTGCACGCGGTGCGCGAGCGCCAGGGCGACCTCGCGATGCTGCGCATGCTGGGCGCCACGCCGGCGCGCGTGGCGGGGCTGATCGCGACGGAGGCGCTGATGCTCGCCGGCATCGCCACCGTGTGCGCGCTGGGCCTGGCCCATGCGCTGACGGCCGGCCTCGGCGCGGTGCTGGCGCAGCAGCAGTCGGTGAGGATCTCCGGCGCCTGGCTGTCGGGCTGGGAGGCGATCGTGCCGGCGATGGCGCTCGGCCTGGCCTTGATCGCCGCCGCCTGGCCCGCGTGGCGGGGCTACCGCCTCGACGTCACCGAGCTGCTCCAGACCCCGAGGTGAGGCCGCGCCCGGGGTCACCCCGGGGCTGCTCGGGCGCCGCTCCGGCGCCGCTCCGGCGCCGACCCGGGGAGGGGCGGGCGGTCGCGCGACGCGTTTCGCCCAGACCTTGCTTCGGGCGGTCACCGAGCCGGTGCACAATGACAAGCTTCACGCAGCCCTGAGGCCGCTCTCACGCCACCGCTTCGATGACCACCGGTTCCACCTTCGCTTCTGCGCGCGCCCGCCGGGCCGCGGCTGCGCTCGTGACGATCGTCATGGCTGGCGCCGCGTCGGCGCAGGGCGCCTCGACCTCGAATCCAAACGCGTCGACCTCGGCGACCCCGGCGGCCGCGGCGATGCCGATCGGCTCCGGCCCCGGTTATCACGACCCGCGCAGCCCCTTCAAGCCGCTGCAGGAGGTCGAGGGCGTCGTCAGCTGGAAGCTGCTGTCCTCGGTCACGGTGAAGGCCGACAAGAGCAAGGTCGTTCCGAGCTTTCCGACCGGCGTGCTGGCGCTGGACAAGCGCACGGTGAAGGTCCAGGGTTTCATGATGCCGCTGGAGCCCGGCGACAAGCAGAGCCATTTCCTGCTGTCGTCGGTCCCGACGAGCTGCTCCTTCTGCGTGCCGGCCGGTCCGGAAGGGCTGGTCGAGGTCCGCAGCAGGACACCGGTGCGCTACACGCTGGATGTCGTGACCGTGGAGGGCCAGATGGCCGTCCTGAACGATGATCCCTACGGCATGTTCTACCGCGTGACGGACGCCGTCCGCGCGACGCGCTGATCCAGGCCCTCACGCCGGCACGATTCCCATGCGCGCGACGCCCATGCCCACCCGGACCCGCCAGCAGCGCTGGTGGATCTGGCTGTGCCTGGCCGCGGTGCTGGGCTTCCAGGCGCTCGGGCTGGTGCACCGGACCTTGCACGGCTCGCCCGCCGCATCGTCGCGGCTGGTGTTCGCCATCGCGGCGGAAGAGGGCGACGCGCCACGCTTCGGCCACGCGGCCGGCACGCCCGATTGCCAGCTCCTTGATCAGCTCAGCCATGTGCTGGGCCCCATCGTCCAGGCCTCCGCCTGGAACGCGCTGCCGCCGGACATTCCCACCGGCGTCGACCAGCCGCATGACGCCACGCTCGCGCAGCAGTGGCGCAAGGGCGCCCGCGGGCCGCCCAGAGCCTGACACCTCCGTCGATTCCTCCCGCGCCCGGCGCGCCGTGACACGGCGCGTTCGATGCGATGCCTCCGCACACGCCAGGCGTGATCGCCTCTTCGCGCGACCGCCGTGTCGCGGCTTGGCGATGTCGCCAGCCCCTGCGCGGGACCCACCAAGAATTTGATGGCGCCGCGGCGATCCGCCGCCGGCGCTCGAGAGTGTTTTCATGGCCACCCTGTCCACTTCGATCCGTTCGTTGGCGTCGTCGCGCGCCCCCTTCCAACCCACGCTGCTGGCGCTTGCGCTGGGCGTCGCCGCCGGTGGCGCCTGGGCGCAGCAGGCACCTGCCGCGGCCGGCACGCCGACCACCGCCACCGCGCCCGCGACCTCGTCTGGCGCCTCGTCCGGAACGGCCTCGGCCGATGCCAATGGCGCCGACGCCGGCACCGCGTCCGGCGGCGCCGAGCGTCCGCACAAGCACAAGCTGGACGCGGTCATCGTGACCGGCAACCCGCTGAGCCAGAAGGAGCTCGCCGCGCCCGTGCAGGCGCTGAGCGGCGACGCGCTGACGCTGCGGCGTGGCGCCAGCCTCGGCGAGACGCTGGACGGCCTGGCCGGTGTCGGCTCGACCTACTTCGGCCCGAACAGCAACCGGCCGACGATGCGCGGCCTGGACGGCGACCGCGTGCGCATGCTGAGCAACTCCGGCGCCTCGGTCGATGCGTCGAGCCTGAGCTTCGACCATGCGCTGCCGGTCGATCCGCTGGTGCTGACCCGCGTCGAGGTGCTGCGCGGCGCGGCCGCGCTGCAGTACGGCGGCAACGCGATCGGCGGCGTCGTCAACGCGATCGACAACCGCATCCCGCGCCTGGCCCAGCCCGGCCTGAACGGCGCGGCGGAACTGCGCCTGGGCGGCGCCTCGGACGAGCGCGGCGGCGCGGTCGTGCTGGACGGCGGCACGACCGGTTTCGCCTGGCATGTGGACGCGGCCGACCGCCGCGCCGACGACCAGCGCGTGCCGCGCTTCGACAGCGGGGACGGTTCGTCCACGCATGTCCGCAACTCCGACAGCCACGGCCGCAGCGGCGCGGTGGGCGGCTCGCTGCTGTTCTCCAAGGGCTACGCCGGCGTGTCGATCGAGGACTACCACAACGACTACGGCGTGACCGTCGAGCCGGACGTGCGCATCGAGATGCAACGCCAGCGCCTGGCCACCGCCGGCGAATGGCGCGATCCGCTGCCGGGCCTGGCGCGCGTGACCTGGCAGTTCGCGAGCAGCCGCTACAAGCACCAGGAGGTGGAGGGCAGCGGCGAGGTCGGCACCGTCTTCTCGTCCGACGGCAAGGACGGCCGCATCGAGGCCACGCACTCGGCCTTCCAGGGCGACTGGGGGACGATGCAGGGCGTGCTGGGCTGGCAATGGGAACTCAGCGACTTCTCCGCGCTCGGCGAGGAGGCGCTGGTGCCCGGCACCAAGACCCGCAACAACGCGCTGTTCCTGATCGAGCAGTTCCGGTCCGGCCCGTGGAGCCTGCAGGCCGGCGCGCGGGCGGAGCGGGTGAACATCGGTTCCACCGGCGGCGACGAGGAGCGCTTCGGCGATCCGGTGACGCGGCGCTTCAGTCCGAAGAGCTTCTCGCTGAGCGGCGCCTACGAGCTGGGCAACGGCTTCAGCGTGTCGAGCAACCTGAGCAGCAGCCAGCGCGCGCCGACCTTCTACGAGCTGTTCGCCAACGGCGTGCACGTGGCCTCGGGGGCCTATGAGGTGGGCGACATCAATCTGGGCCTGGAACGCGCGAAGGCGGTCGACCTGGGCCTGCACTGGAAGCAGGGCGACGCGAAGTGGAGCGTGCAGGTCTACCAGACGCGCTTCTCGAACTACATCGCGCTGGATGCGAGTGGCCGCAGCATCGACGAGGTGAATGAGGAGGGCGAGCTCGAGTCGGTGCCGGAGTACCTGTACCGCGGCGTGCGCGCGCGCATGCACGGCGTGGAGCTCGAGGGACGTCAGCCCCTGGCCAGGCTCGCGGGCTGGGACCTGACGCTGGGCACGACGATCGATCTGGTGCGCGGCACCAATCGCGACACCGGGGAGCCGCTGCCGCGCCTGGCGCCGGTGCGGGGCAGCCTGTCGCTGCAGGCGGAGAGCGGCCCGTGGCTGCTGCAGGCGGAAGTGCGCGGCGCGATGCGCCAGGACCGCGTGCCGGCGCTGGACACGCCGACGGCCGGCTACGGCATCCTGCGGCTGAACATCGCGCGCCACTTCGACATCGGCAACCTGGACGCGATGTGGTACGTCAAGCTGGACAACCTCGCGAACAAGCTGGCCTACAACGCCGGCAGCGTGCAGACCATCCGCGACCTGACGCCGCTGCCGGGCCGCAGCATCTTCGCGGGGATGCAGGTCAAGTTCTGAGGACTGCCACGACCCCGGTTCTCTCCCGCGCGCGGGAGAGAACCCCCTCACCCCAACCCTCTCCCGCAAGCGGGAGAGGGAGTCGCAGGGCCGCTCGGTGCATTCTCACTCCTCTCCCGCAAGCGGGAGAGGGAGTCGCAGGGCCGCTCGGTGCATTCTCACTCCTCTCCCGCAAGC
>Ga0065165_1000532_pt1 | contig 58082 bp, 56 predicted proteins | sample AraplaMF_Cvi_mMF_FD_63813 | JGI IMG/M metagenome (GOLD analysis project Ga0065165, IMG submission 63813) | Arabidopsis root microbial communities from the University of North Carolina, USA - plate scrape MF_Cvi_mMF (version 2) (version 3) | ecosystem: Host-associated > Plants > Roots >...
CGTTCGGTCCTGTCCGCACACCGTGACATGAACATAACAAGAACATGACGTCCCGCAGGGAGTCAAAGTTTGTTGGTGTTTTTCTCAGGCCTGCTCCTCTCCCTCGGCGCTTCGCGCCTGGGCGAGGGCTAGGTTCCCGGTGGGGAAGGGCGGTTCGCCTTCACGCTCTTCCAGCCCTGGATCAGCAGCACCACGCCGCCGGCCGTGGGGATGCCGCCCACGATCAAGGCCAGGGCCAGGATGAACCCCGCCAGCCCCGCGTCGTCGCCGCCCAGCAGGCCGGCGATGGCGCCGCCGCCGAACACCAGGGTGCACGAGCCGCATAGCAGGGTCATCATCGCGCCCACGGCGAACAGCGCCCAGGACACGAACCGGGTCACGCCGTCGCTCATGGCGGATCGTCTCCCTTGAAGTTCGCCGGCGGCAGCACCGGTCGCTCGACAGGCTTCCCGCGCAGCGCCCGGCCGGCGAAGAAGATGCCCAGGCCGATCAGGAACGGCACGCCGCCGAACACCAGCACCATGGCCAGGGTGTCGCCGCCCTTGAACGTGTCGTCGGTCAGGCCGATGACGACGCCGCAGGCGCTGCACAGGCCGCACAGCGCCATGATCAGGAAGCCGACGGCCATCAGCGCGCCGCCGAAGAAGCGCTGGACGGGACCGGGTTCGCTCATCGCGCCCGCCCCTTGGCCAGCGCCCCGGCGCCCGCCGCGCCCGGCCGGTAGAAGGTGTTGAAGGTGTCGAAGGGGATGATGGTCCCGTCCGGCTGGACGAAGTGGACGCAGGAGCGCTTCACCGTGCCCAGGTCGAAGTTGAAGCGGTCGAGGAATTGGCTGACCACCACGCGGAAGGTGTTCTCGTAGGCCACCTCCTGGGGCACGGCCGCCTCGGGCAGGCAGCAGAGCAGGCTGGCCAGCTTTTCCGACGTGTTGCCCTGGGCGGTCGACAGCGACAGCAGCTCGAACACCTGCTTGCGCAGCTCGGGATAGCTCTCGAACGTGACGGTGTTGGGAGCGGCCGCCACGAAGAGGTCGCGCGGCAGCATGGCGGTAACCGGTCGCACCTGCTCGCCGTTGCGCAGGCCGTAGCCGATGCAGATCTGGTCCGGGTTGCAGGGCAGGGGGATCAGGTCGTCCAGGGCGAAGACGCCCGCCTCGGCGATGGCGCGGCGCACCTCCGTCAGGACGATGCGGTGACGCTTGGCTTCGAAGCCGTCGTTGCGGCCGGCGTCCTGGATGGGCTGGAACGTCACGCCGCGCACGCAGCGCCATTGCAGGGCGTAGCGGACGATGTCGGCGATCTCGGCGTCGTTCACGCCCTTCTTCAGCGTCACCACCAGGGTCGTGGAGATGTTGTTCCGCTCCAGCGCTTCCAGCGCCTCGGTCCGTACGCGGGTGAGGTCGGCGCCGCGCAGCTCCATCAGGGCGTCGCGCTTCAGGCTGTCGAACTGCAGGTAGACCTCGAAGCCCGGCATGTAGGTCGCCAGGCGCTCGGCGAAGCCGGCTTCGCGGGCGATGCGCAGGCCGTTGGTGTTGATCATCAGGTGGCGGATCGGTCGCGCCTTGGCCGCGTCCAGGATGTCCCAGAACCGTGGGTGGATGGTGGGCTCGCCGCCGGAGAGCTGGACCAGGTCGGGCTCGCCCTCGGCCTCGACGATCACGTCCAGCATGCGCTCGATCTCGGCCAGCGGGCGGTGGGCCTCGCGCTTCACCGAGCTGTCGGCGAAGCAGACCGGGCAGGTGAGGTTGCAGGCCTCGTTGACCTCGACGATCGCCAGGCACGAGTGCTGCTCGTGGTCGGGGCAGAGGCCGCAGTCGTAGGGGCAGCCATGGTCGGTGCGGGTGGCCACGGCCAGCGGACGGTCACCGGGTTTCAGCCAGTCGCGCTGGGATTTCCAATAGGCGATGTCGTCGGCGATCAGGGTCTTCTGCACGCCGTGCTCGCGGCAGCGCTTCAGGTAGAAGACGGAGCCGTCCTCGCCGATCACCTTGGCGGGAACCAGCTCCAGGCAGGTCTCACACAGGCTCGTGGTCTGGCCCAGGAACAGATAGGGCGCGGCCTTCCGCACGCTCGCGGCGGAGGCTTCCGCGGTAGAAGACCCATCCATAGGCGACCAGACCTCCGCACATCAGGTGGAACAGGTTAAGCGGCCCGATCAACGGCGGATAGGGCTTCAGGAACTCCCAACCGAAGCGTGTCGCGCCGTACCACAGGCACATGGCGTAGAAGGCCCGCCGCATCGCCCAGGGCCGGCGTCGCGCCAGGCCCTCGAGGTAGGCGGCCAGGAACAGCGCCATGGCCAGGCTCTCGTAGACCTGCACCGGGTGCCGCGCGACGCCGTCGCCCAGGTCGATCGCCCAGGGCAGGGTGGTCGGCGACCCATAGGTGCCGTCCGGCAGGCCGGCGAACAGGCAGCCCCAGCGGCCGATGATCACGCCCAGGGCGAAGGGGCCGACGAAGACGCCGCCGGTGGAGCCCTTCACGCCGCGGATGGCCTTGTAGATCTCCACCCCCGCGATGGCGCCGACCAGGGCGCCCACGACGCTGTGGGAGAGGGCCGGCTGGGCGTCGCGCAGGCTGTTCAGCGAGCCCGCGAGCCAGGCGCCGGGGAGCGCGCCCAGGGCCAGGGCGGCGAAGTAGCCGCCGCCGACCTTGCCGGCGACCTGCTCGGTCAGGCCCTTCAGCCGCCACCGGTAGAGGGCGACGCTGAGCGCGAGGCCCGAGCCCCAGGCCGCGAGGTCGAAGGCGGTGTGCGCCCAGATGGCCGTGGGGACGTGGATCATGCCGCGCCGATCAAGGCAGTGGAATCGGTCCCGCTCAAGCGGTCAGTCTGGGCCGTCAGGTCTGGTAGGCGCGCTCGCCGTGGGTGGCGAGGTCGAGGCCGTCCTCGATGGCCTCGGGCGTGGCGCGCAGGCCGACGGTGACCTTGCACAGGAACAGGATCGCCGCCGACGCCAGCGCTGACCAGCCGCAGACGGCCAGCGCGCCCAGCGCCTGGACGCCGAGCTGGCGGCCCATCCCCATGCCCTCGCCGTAACCCGCGCCGCCCAGCGAGGTGGACGCCAGGATCGCGACGAGCATCGTGCCCAGCAGGCCGCCGACGCCATGGACGGCGAAGACGTCGAGGCTGTCGTCCAGCTTGAGCCGGTGCTTCACCAGGTCGACGCAATGGAAGCAGACCAGACTGCCCAGGGCGCCCAGGACCACGCCGCCCAGCGGGCCGACGAAGCCGGACGCGGGGGTCACGGTGGCGAGACCGGCCACCACGCCGGTGACGACGCCGATCATGCTGGAGCGCTTGAACTTCAGCTTCTCGATGAGCGCCCAGACGAGGCCCGCGGTGGCCGCCGACAGGTGGGTCGCCACCAGGGCCGAGCCGGCCGCGGCGTCGGCCGCCAGCGCGCTGCCGGCGTTGAAGCCATACCAGCCGACCCACAACATGCCGGCGCCCATCATGGTCATGCCCGGGTTGTGCGGCGGGTGCAGGTCGCGCGGGAAGCCGTCGCGCGGCCCCAGCATCGCCACGGCCACCAGCGAGGAGATCCCGGCGGTGGCGTGGACCACCAGGCCGCCCGCGTAGTCCATCACCTTCATCTGGGCCAGCCAGCCGCCGCCCCAGATCCAGTGGCAGACCGGCGCATAGACCAGCAGCAGCCACAGGCCCGAGAATAGGAGCACGGCGCCGAACCGGATGCGTTCCACATAGGCGCCGACGATCAGGCCGGGCGTGATGATCGCGAAGGTCATCTGGAAGGCGAAGAAGACGGTCTCGGGCAGCGAGCCCACGACGCCGGCGCGGGCGTCGGGCAGGCCGAACTTGGCGAGGTCGCCGATCAGCGGCGCGGTCCCGGAGAAGGCCAGGCTGTAGCCGCCCAGCAGCCAGAGCACCGAGGCCACGCAAGCGATGGCGACGCAGTGCATCATCACCGACAGCGCGTTCTTGGCGCGCACCAGGCCGGCGTAGAACAGGGCCAGGCCGGGCAGGGTCATGAACAGCACCAGCGCCGTGGCGGCCAGGATCCAGGCGGTGTGCGAAGGGTCGGCGACGGGCGTGGGCGCCTGCGCCAGGGCCGGGCCTGCGAGCCCCGCGAAAGCCATCCCGATTGCCGAAGCGGCGAGCACCCTTGCGCGGCCCATGCGTCCATCCCCTCGCGGGCGCGCTCCGCGGTTTTCCGCGATTTGCCTACGCGCCGTGCAGGTCGTGCATAGGCAGCGGGCAAAGCCGCCGCCAATGGCCTATCGGATGGGCGCCGGCGCGGCCCGGCGCCCATCCGACGCATTGCCGATCTCTTGAGCAATTGGCGCCGAAATGCTGGGCAAATCGGCTCAGCCGCGCCGGCTCAGCCAGGCGTCACGATCCAGCCGCCAGATCTGGCCGTCGGCTGGGCCGCTGACGTAGTCGCGCTGTTCGACGTCGACCAGGACGGCGCCCTGCTTCTCCTTCACCCGGCCCGAGGCGCGGTTCTCGACCGCGTTCGTGAGGTAGAGGAACGGCCACTCCAGCACGCGGAAGGCATAGGCGGTCACCGCCTCGGCGGCTTCGGTCATCAGGCCCTGGCCGTGCAGCGCCGGGTCGAGCCAGAAGCCGCGCATGTCCCGCTTCTCGCCGTCGAAGGGCCAGAGGTCGATACGGCCGCGTAGCGCGTCGTCGCCTTTGAGCGTGATGGCCCAGAAGCACTTCTCGCCCTTCCCCCGCTGCTCGACGCACTGGGCCCAGTTGGTCGCCGCGCCGTCGTCGGGATAGGGCCAGGGAATGCCCGCGTGGAGCCAGCGCACGACCTCCCACTGCGGGAAGATGCGTTGCACTGCTTCGAGGTCGTGCTCGGCATAGGGCCGCAGGATCAGCCGCGCGGTTTCCAGCACGGGCGTGGGCGGCAAGGGTTTTCGAAAGATCATCTCCGGTTTCCTTGGGAAAATGCCGGAGGCCGGGCGCGCCTTCCTGTCAGATCGTTGAGCCCGGCCGGTCCGGCGGGGCTCGTCTGGGAAGGCTAGGCCGCGTCAGCGCGCGCGAAACCGTCCCGACGCCCCGCGGGGGCGGCGCACATACCGGACGGATTGCTGGTCTGCTGGCGAACCATCGGTCGCCCATAGCACAGCCGGGCGTGGCGGCCCAGCCTCAGCCCTGCGCGGCGGCGCTGGCGGTCTGCTCGACGTCTGCGGTCCGCCGACGCGGCGGCCTGCTGGGCTCGGCCGGCTCGGCTTCGCCGTCGGTGTCGAGGCGAGCGCGGATGGTGCAGATCACGCCGTCGGCGGGGTAGAGAATCCGGACCTCGCCGTTCAGGTCGGCGGCGAGGCCGCGCTCGATCAGCCGGCTGCCGAAGCCGGTGCGCGTGGGCGGCGTCACGCGAGGGCCGTCGATCTCGCGCCAGGTCGCCGTCAGTTCCCGCGCGCCGCGGTCCTTCGAGAGATCCCAGGCGAAATCGATGCGGCCGTCCGAGGTCGAAAGGGCGCCGTACTTCACGGCGTTGGTCGCCAGTTCGTGCAGGGCCAACGCGATGGCGATCGCGGTCTTCGGCTCCAGCCGGACCTTCGGGCCGCTGGTGATGATCCGCTCTTCGCCGAGGCCGAGGCGGAAGGGCTGCAGCGCCTGGGCGACGATCTCGTCGAGGTTCGCCCCCGACCACTGCTCGTTGGTCAGGACGTCGTGCGCCTTGCTCAGCGCCACGATCCGGGCCGTCAGGGTGTCGCGCGTCGACATCGGCGCCCCGCCGCTGCGCAGGGTCTGCGTCGTGATCGACTGGACGGTGGCAAGGGTGTTCTTAACCCGGTGGTTCAACTCGTTGATCAGGAGCCGCAGGTGCGTCTGGTCCTGCTGTTGGCGCGCGACCGCGGCGCGCAGCGTCTCGAGCCGTTCGCGCGCCTCGTACTGTCGCCGACGGCCGCGCAGCGCGGTCTGCACGACGCTGACCAGCGTGGTCGGATGGAACGGCCGCTCCAGGAAGCTGATGTTGCCGAGCGCACGGCTGAAGCGCTCCGCCGCCGGATTCCGCTCGAGGCCGCCGCCGCGCTGCGCCAACACGACAATCGGGAAGTCCGACCACGGAGGCTGTGTGTCGATCCAGCGCGCGAGGGGACCGTAGTCGTCCTCATGGAGCACTTCCTCGACGATCAGTGCGAGGCCGGCGCCGGCCTCGCACTCGCGTCGCATGGCGGGGATGTCGGGGCAGATCTGGGTCTCGAAGCCAGCCTCGCGCAGGACCGCGGCGGCGACCAGGGCGTCGCGGCCGTAGGGCGCCAGGATGAGGGCCCGTTCCGACGCCGACGCTGCGGCCGGGCTCATTCCGAGCCGCCATTCATCAGGCCGGAGTGCTCGCCGATGAAGTCGGGCACACCGCGCAGTACGCCCTGGAACTGGGTGAGCGGGTCGCCGAGGGTGACGCCCCGACCGTCGATCTCGTACTCGCGGATCGTCCGTTCATGCGAACCCGCGCGCTTTTTCACGACGGAGATGGCGCGGCGGACCTGGCCCATGGCCTCGAAGTACCGAAGCAGCAGCACGGTGTCTGCAAGGTAGGTGACATCCACGGGCGACTTCATCTCGCCGACCAGGCCGTGTTGGGCCACCGTCAGCAAAGTCGTCGCCCCCTGGCGGTTCAGATACTGCAGCAGTTCGTGGATGTGCAGCAGCAGGTAGTGCTCCTGCGGCATGGCCGCCTGGTAGCCGTTGAGGCTATCGATCACGACCGTCCGGGCGCCGGACCGCGCCACGCATTCGCGGACCCGCGCCGTGAATTCGCCGGGGGACATCTCGGCCGCGTCGACCTGTTCGATGAGCAGGTCGCCGCTCTTCCGCAGCGCGTCGAGGTCGAACCCGAAGTGGCGCGTGCGGTCGAACAGGAGGCTCAGTTCCTCGTCGAACACGAAGAGGGCGGCCTTCTCGCCCCGCTTGATGGCGGCGATGGCGAACTGCAGGCTGATCAGCGACTTGCCGGTGCCGGCAGGGCCCAGCACCAGGCAGGCGGTGCCGCGCTCGATGCCGCCGCCCATCAATTCGTCCAGACCCGAAATCCCGCTGCCCAGGGGCGTTCGCCGGAAGTCGGTGCGATGCTCGCCGGAGACCAGGCGCGGATAGACGTGCAGGCCGCCTGTCTTGATGGTGAAGTCGTGGTAGCCGCCGCGGAACTTGCGGCCCCGGTACTTCGTCACCCGGACCCGCCGCCGCTCCGCGCCGTACTCGGGCGCCAGCTCCTCCAAGCGCACGACGCCGTGCGCGACGCTGTGGACCGTCTTGTCGGAGATCTCGGCCGTGAGGTCGTCCAGCAGCACCACGGTCGCGCCGTGTTTGGCGAAGTAATGCTTCAGCGACAGCACCTGGCGGCGGTAGCGCAGCGAGCCCTGCGCGAGTAGCCGGATCTCGGACAGGCTGTCGATCACCACGCGGCTCGGCCGCACGCGCTCCACGGCCTCCAGGATCAGCCGGGTGGTCTCGCCCAACTCCAGGTCCGAGGAATACAGCAGGCTCTGCTGCTGGGCTTCATCCAACAGGTTCTCGGGCGGGGCCAGCTCGAAGACCTCGACGCCCTCCAGCGACCACCCGTGCGAGGCGGCGGTGTCGCGCAGCTCCTCCTCGGTCTCGGACAGGGTGACGTAGAGCGTGCGCTCGCGCGCCGCCGCGCCGGCCATCAGGAAGCTCAACGCCGCCGTGGTCTTGCCCGTCCCGGGGCTCCCCTCGAACAGGTAGACGCGGTCGCGCTTCAGGCCGCCGCCGAGAATGTCGTCCAGGCCGGCGATGCCGGTGGCTGCGTCGTCGGCGCGGCTCGCCGCCGGTGTCTTGCTCATCGCTCCTCGTACGATGCCGTTGCTTGGCGGCTGGGCCGCTCCACCCCAGGACCGGAAATGCGCATTCCGCGCTCCGGTTCCTCACATCCGAGGCGGTCAGGCGAGCTTGCGGCCGCGGGGCTCCCGCACGGCGAGGATCAGGATCACGAAGGCGGACGCCAGGAACCCCAGCGAGGCCAGGAAGACCACATCGTAGCCGAACGCCTCGGCGACGACACCACCCACGAGCGGACCGGCGGTGGCGGTGATGCTCTCAGCCGTGGCCGAGACGGCGATACGCATCGGCAGGTCGTCGCGGCTGCCGAACTCCAGGATCATGGTCTGGGACGCCATCATGTAGCCGCTGAGCGAGGCGCCCAGCACGGCGAAGGCTGCGAAGATCGGCACGGCGGAGTGCAGGTTCAGCAGCATGATGGTGGCCGCCACCCAGCCGATGATCGAGGCGACCAGCACGGCGCGGAAGCCGGTCTTGTCGCCCATGTAGCCCCAGAGCAGGTTCGAGACCGTGTCGGCGCCCAGGAAGGCGAACGAGAGCAGGCCCAGCGTGGCGCCGTCGTGCCCCAGCACCTTGCCGACATAGAGGATGTAGAACGGCGTCGCGATCCGCGCCGAGGTGGCCAGCATCTGCACCAGCAGGAAGAAGCCGTAGGCCTTGTCCTGGGCGATCAGGGCGGGGAAGTCGCGCAGGCGGTCGCGGAAGCGGGCCGGCGGGCGGGTGGTCGGCGGCTCGGGCTCCTTCAATAGGATCTGCAGCGCCCAGAGGCCGGCGCTGGTCAGGAGGAAGGCGAAGACGAAGGTCGTCGAGTAGCCGTTTCCGAACAGGTCGGGCCCGATGAAGTACTTGCCGGCCACCCAGGCCAGGACGGCCGCGATGGCCCCGCCGGTGGCGTTGCGCCAGGCCTGCAGCCGGCCGCGTCGGCTGATGGGGATCACCTTGGACATCAGCAGGCTGAAGACCACCCGCTGTGCGCCCATGAAGATGCCGAACATCAGGATGAAGAACAGCAGCGCCCAGACCAGCGGCTGGCCTGAGAGGAACCAGCCGGCCAGCGCCATGCCCAGGATCGCCAGGCGGCCCAGGCTGCCCATCCACACGGCGGCGGGCATGACCTTGGTGCGGTGCTCGACCTTGGTGGCGCCGAAGATCGGCGAGATCACCCCGCCCAGCTGCTGCAGCGCCAGGCCCAGGCCCACGATCACGTTCGAGCCCGAGACCGAGAGCAGGTAGGCCGGCAGGAAGGTGGGCGCGTTGACCAGCCGGAAGCCGGTCATCCCCAGCATGCCGTGCAGGTAGTTGCCGAGGTAGTTCCGCTTCAGGTTGTCCCAGACGAACTTCTCGTAGGCCGCCTCGCGCGCGGCGAGGTCGTCCTCGGCCACCAGGGTGGCGTCTTCGGTTTCGTCCAGCTTGGCGTCCAAACCTCAGCCCGCGGCGCGGGTCTTCGACGCCCGCCTCCCACGGCTCCCTCGCACAGTGGAATTTTCGAAAGGCGAGTCTGGAATGAGACCGCCTTTCCCAATGCTAGGGGGATTTCGCGGGGGCGCAACCGGTCTTGGCGACGCCCCCGACGAAGTCAGACGAACAGGAAGTCGCCGGAGTTCAGCGAGCCGAGGGTCGTGTTCTGCAGGGTGATGGCGTTGGCGGCGTCGAGGGTGATGACGACGTCCAGGCCGACCTGCTGGGCGTGGCTCTGCACGGCGGCGAAGTTGGCGAAGGCCGAGGCGTCCAGCTGGATGACGTCGTTGGCCTGGAAGTCGGTGACCACGTCGGTCCCGAACGATCCGGTGAAGACGAAGCGGTCCGCCCCGTCGCCGCCGGTGAGCGTGTCGTTCCCGATCCCACCGTTCAGGGTGTCGGCGCCGGTGAGGCCCGAGAGCTTGTCCGCCCCGCCCTGGCCGTTGATCGTGTCTTCCATCGCCGTGCCGTTCAGGGTGTCGGCCGCGGCCGTCCCGTTCCGGACCGGCGCGTCGGTCACGCCCTTCACCGTCACGCTGAGCGTCCCGGTGCTGACCGCGCCGTGGCTGTCCTGCACCTGGTAGGTCACCGTATCCACCGCCGTCTGCGGCTGCTTCAGCTGGTCGATCGCGTCGCTGTTGGCGACATAGACCACCTTGCCGTTCACGATGCTCACCTGGCCGCCCAGCGCGCCGGCCGAGACCGAGATGAGGGTCTTGGTGTCGCCGGCGTTCTTGTCGGTGTCGTTGGCGAGCACGTCGACGGTGACCGTGGCGTTCTCATTGACGGTCGCCGCGTCGGCCACGGCCGTCGGGTCGAAGTTGATGAACAGCTTCGAGACCGAGCCGTCGTGGTCCGACGTCTGGTTCGCCGGGGCCTGGTTCGAGTTGATGTGGACGATGTCGAACTGGGCGCCCGCGTAGAGCTCGGGCGAGACCAGCATGTGGTCGAGCTGCTGGTTGTTGCCGTCGAAGTTGTAGGAGTAGCGCTCGGTCGGCGACAGCAGGTTGGTGAGGTTGGTCAGCGCCCCGCCGCTTTCGAGCTGGGTCAGCGACGTCTCGAACTGGAAGGCGTTGAAGTCGCCCATCACCACGACGCGGGCGTCGGGATCGGCGGCCACCAGGTTCTCGACGTAGGTCTTGACGTGCAGGGTCTGTTCGATCCGGCGCGCGTCGCCCTCATTGGTGGCCGGCTGGTGCTGGCCGAACGCCGCCTCACTGCCGAGGCGCGAGGTGTTGTGGACGTCGATCAGGGTGATGGTCTCGCCCTGGAAGGTGAACTCGCCCACCAGCGGGCGGCGGCTGTTGGCGTAGGTGTCGCCGTTGCCGGGCGTGGCGTCGGTGACCTGGCTGACCGAGACGAAGCCGACCCGGTCCGGATTGTAGAGGTAGCCGTTGCGGATATTGCCGTTGCTCTCGCCGCCGTTCTGGTTGTTCCCGGTGGGCGCGACCTCGACGTAGACGTAGCTGGGGCCGCCCGCCGCCTTGATGGCCGCGATCAGCTTGTCGGCGGTCGGATGGCCCGAATAGTTCGTCCCCGTGCCCGTGCCGTCGGCGTCTTGCACCTCTTCCAGGCCCACGATGTCGGGCGCGCCCAGGTTGGTGACGATGTTGGCCGCCAGGGCGTCGAACTTCGCCTGCGCGTCGGTGGGGTCCAGGTTCTCGACGTTCAGGGCGCCGATGGTGATGTGCTCGGCGTCGCCGTGCAGCGACGTCGTCTCCTTCGGCAGGACGATCGGGCCGCTGCCGGTGGAGCCCATCGAGGTCGGCAGCAGCTCGTAGTCGCCGCCGTACGAGGTCATGATCCCGGTGACGTCGCCCAGGTGATCGCCGGTGGCGGCGTTCGGCTGCACCGCGCCCGTGACGCCCGCGTCGTAGAAGAGCTGGACTCGCTCGGGGTTGGGATCGCCGGCGCCGATGGTGATGCCGCCGCCCGAGTTCATGCCCGTGGCGTTGGCGCCCAGGTCGCCCACGACCCAGGTGCTGCCGCTGATCGTCGGGCCGACCGCCTGGGCGTTCGGGATCGTCACCCGCATGCCTTCCAGGCTCTCGTAGAAGTCGATGGCGTCCTGGTTCGGGTCGAAGGTCGAGAAATTGTCGTTGTCGATGACTTCGGTCGGGGCCAGACGGCCGCCCGTGCCCACGATCGTCGCCGCCGGCAGCGCGTTGCCGCTGGAGATGACCGTGATGGTCGGGCTCTCGATCTCGGTGACCGTCAGGCTGTTCGTGCCGCCGGCCTGGAACTCGTTGACGTTGCCCTCGACCTGGACGAGCTGGCCGACCGTGACGGTGGGGATCGAGCCCGTGAACACGAAGACGGCGTCGGACGTCGCGTCGTTGCCGTCGCCGGTCGGGTCCTGGATCCAGAAGCCGCGGGCGCCGTCAGTGTCGATGGCGGTGACGATGCCCTGGGTGGTCACGTGCTGGCCGGTGAACGGCGAGGTGTGGCCGGCGCCCTGGATCTCGTAGATCTTCACCAGCGAGACGTCGTCGTTGCTGATGGTCCCGACGCCGACCCCCGACCCCTGGATCGTGGCCGTGCCCGTCGTGTTCTGGACGTTCGAGAGCGTGACGTTGAACGTCTCGTTGGCCTCGAAGTTGGTGTCGCCGTTGATCGTGACCGAGATGGTCTGGACGTTGGCGCCGCCCGGCGTGAAGTGCAGCTGGCCCGAGGTCGCGACATAGTCGCTGCCGGCCGCGGCCGTGCCATTGGACGTGGCGAAATTGACCGTGAAGTCGCTGGTGGTGTCGCCGCCGCGGGTGACGTCGAAGGTGGCGATCTTCGTGCCCAGGTCGCCCTCGGTGATGACGACGTTGCTGATCGCGACCGTCGAGCCCTGCTGCGCCTGGCTGGAGACCGAGATGTTGTCGACGCCGATCCACTCGTCGTTGCCTACGGCGTTGGTGGTCATGAACCGCAGCTGGATCTGCGACTGGCCGTTCAGGGCCGCCGGCAGGTCGAGCGAGAGGTGGGTCGTGAGCGTGTTGGTCGTGTCCGTGGCGTCGGCGATGTAGCTGCCGTCCAGGTTCGTCCAGGCGCCGGAATTGCCGACGCGATACTGGATGTTGAACGACTGGCTCGCGTTGTCGGTGGTCTCGAGATCGCGGACGTCGACGTCCAGGTGCAGGCCCTGGCGGCCCGTGGCGTCGAGGTGGAGCACGATGTAGGGCGCGTCGGCCGTGCCGGAGCCCGTGAGCGCGATGGTCGGGTTGGTGATGGCGAACTCGGTGACGCCGCCCGTGGTGAAGGTGTTGGGGTTGCCCTGGTTGGCGTTGACGTCGAGGGTGATCGTGCCGTCGCCCGTCAGGTTGCGCGGATCGGCGCCCGTCGCGCTCGTGACGTCGTCCCCACGGTAGCCGGCGATGTTGGCGACGCCGCTCCAGTCGTCGTTCGTCGTGATCAGCCCGGCGTTGCTCCAGTCCTGGAAATAGTTGCCGCTGCTGAGGTTGAAGTAAGTGGTACCCATCTAAGCCCCCAATAACCCATCACAAATCGGCCCCTCCCCAGAGGCCGGCCGACCATCCCATCTTCGTTAACGCGGCCTTGCAAGCGCCGACTCGGATTCACCCACAGCCTGAGTGGTTTTCGAGCGGAGGCGCCCGCGCAGCCGGTCGCGCTGCCTGGGATATTGGCGACGGCATAGCCCGGCCCCGTGACAGGGCTGCGACGGTCTGCTCAATCTGCGCCCGGCGTCGCAGGAGCGGCGCCTGGGTGTCGACGGGGAGTGGCGTGATGCGGCGTGCGGCGATGGTTCTGGCGATGGCGGCGGCGGCGGTGGCGACCCCCGCCCTGGCGGCCCCGAAGGCGGCGGCGCCCAAGGCGGTCGCCAAGGACGCCAAGGTCTGGGCGGCGGCCGAGAAGGCCCGGCCTGACCAGCTCAAGCTGCTGGAGCAGGTGGTCAACATCGATTCGGGCACCGGCGACGCCGCGGGCGGCCGCAAGGTGGCCGACGTGCTGGTCCCGCGGCTGGAGGCCCTGGGCATGACGGTGGAGCGGGTCGCCGCGGAGGCGCCGGGCCTGCCCGAGAACCTGGTCGGGCGGCTGAAGGGCCCGGGCAAGGGCCGGATCCTGCTGATTGCCCACCTGGACACGGTGTTCGAGCCGGGCACGGCGGCCAAGCGCCCGTTCAGGATGACCGACGAGCGGCTCACCGGCCCCGGCGTCGGCGACGAGAAGGGCGGCGTGGTCCAGGGGATCTATGCGATCCAGATCCTCAAGGACCTGGGCTTCAAGGACTTCGGCCAGGTCACCTTCCTGATCGAGACGTCGGAGGAACGCGGCTCGCCTGGGACCCGCAAGCTGATCGACGCGCTGCTGAAGGACGCCGACGTCGAGCTGAACCTGGAGCCGGGCGACCCGCCGGACGTGCTGACCGTGTGGCGCAAGGGCTCGAACAGCTTCTACATCGACGTGAAGGGCCGCCCGGCCCACGCCGGCATCGCCCCGCAGGACGGCCGCAACGCCGCTCTGGAGCTGATCCACCAGCTGGAGAGCATCCGCCAGTTCCCCACCAGCGGCGACGGGCTGACCGTGAACCTGACCCTGATGAGCGCAGGAGCCCGCTACAACATCATCCCGGAAGACGCTTCGGCGGCGATCAACGTGCGGGTGCGCGACAAGGCGGATGTCGAGAAGGTGGGCCACGCCCTGGAGACCAGCGCCCAGACGACGGTGATCCCGGACACCAAGGTCACGATCCGGCGCGAGGCCTCCTTCCCGCCCCTGCCGAATAATGCGGCGACCGACGCCCTCGCCGACCGGGCCGAGGCGATCTACGCGGGCCTGGGCATGAAGATCGGCCGCGGCGGCAACGGCGGCGCGTCGGAATCGGCGCTCGCCAACGAGGCCGGCGTGCCGGCGCTGGACGGGCTGGGCCCGGTGGGCGGCAAGTTCCACTCCGAGGAGGAGTACGTCGACCTGAAGAGCGTGACGCCGCGGCTCTATCTCCTGACCAAGCTGATCATGGAGTTCGGCAAGAGCCCTCCTGCGCGGGTGAAGTAGCCCCCAAGGTTCGTCATCCCACGGTCAGCCGAAGGCTGAACCGGGGGACCCAAGCGGCCTCCCGAACTGTTGCGACCTCGGCTTGGGTCCCCCGGTCCGCCCTCCGGACGGCCGTGGGATGACGAGGTTGGGGGGATGGCTATTACCCAACGGGTCGAAAGCCGGGTTCGAGCCTGTCTACGCCGCGATGCCGGCGATCCAGTCGCGCAGGACGGTGAGCACCTGTTCCGGTGGGGCGTAGCCGCGGGTGACGACGCCGTAGACACCCTGGTCGTTGGGGCCGCCGATCAGGGTCGGGAAGCCCTTCACGCCGGCATTCTGGGAGATAGCGTAGTCGCGCCAGGTCTCCTGCTTGGCCTCCTCCGAGTTCCAGGCCGCCAGGAACGCGACGCGGTCGAGGCCGAATTCCTCCGCGAGGTCGGCCAGGACCTCGCCAGAGGTGACGTCGCGGTTCTCGGCGTAGAAGGCGCGCTGGGCCACACCGAGGTAGCGGGCGGCCACGTCCTCGCCCTCGCGGCGGACCACCACCACGGCCCGCGCGGCCGGGTCCGTGTCGTAGACGAAGCCCTCGCGGTCCAGCACCGCGGCGTCGAACGGCAGGCCCGAGGCCTCGTGCACGTGGTTCCAGTGGCCGACGATGCTCTTCCTCGCCTCGGCGGTCATTGGCTCTTCCGTGCCGGGGCGCAGGCCACCCATGATCACGCGGACGGGCAGCGCGTCGCCGTAGGCTCGACGGACCTGCTCGATCACCGGCGAGAAGCCGTAGCACCACGAACACATCGGGTCGGCGAAGTAGATCAGGTGCGGCCCATCCATGGCGGCCCTCCTCTATGCCGAAATCATCGCAGCAGACTCGGGGCGGGTCACGTCCGCTCTTCACCTAGCGGCCCGGGTGGGCCAACCTCGGCCCATGGCGCACGACCACCACGACCACGATCATGGGCACGACCATGACCACGATCACGAGCAGGAGCCGCCGTCCGACATCGCGCTGCGGGTAAAGGCGCTGGAGTCGCTGTTGGTGGAGAAGGGCCTGGTGGACCCCGCCGCCCTGGACGCCATCGTCGACCACTACGAGACCAAGGTGGGTCCGCGGAACGGCGCTCGGGTGGTGGCCAAGGCCTGGACCGACCCCGCCTACCGCGCCCGCCTGCTGGAGGACGCCACGGCCGCCATCGCCGAGCTGGATTTCACCGGCCGCCAGGGCGAGCACATGGTGGCGGTCGAGAACGGGCCGGGCGTGCACAACGTCGTCGTCTGCACCCTGTGCTCCTGCTACCCGTGGCCGGTGCTGGGCCTGCCGCCGGTCTGGTACAAGTCCGCCCCCTACCGTTCCCGCGTGGTCATTGATCCGCGCGGCGTGCTGGCCGAGTTCGGCACCGAGCTGCCGGCCGAGACCGAGGTGCGGGTCTGGGATTCGACCGCCGAGGTCCGCTACCTGGTGATCCCCGAGCGGCCGGCCGGCACCGAGGGCCTGGGCGAGGCCGAACTGGCCGAGCTGGTCACCCGCGACGGCATGATCGGGACGGCGCGGCTATGAACGGCGTTCACGACATGGGCGGCATGCACGGCATGGGCCCGGTAGCGCCGGAGACCGGCGAGCCGGTGTTCCATCACGCCTGGGAAGGCCGCGTCCACGCCATCAACCTGGCCTCGCCGACGCGCGGGAACATCGATGCCGGCCGGCATCGTATCGAGCTGCTGCCGCCCGCCGACTACCTCCGCATGAGCTACTACGAGAAGTGGCTGGCGCGAGTGGAACGGCTGCTGCTGGCGGGCGGCTTCGTGACGCCCGAGGAGCTGGCCTCTGGCCGGGCCGACCCAAAGGCGCCGAAGTCGACGCCTGTGCGGCCGGCGAACACGGTCACGGCCGCGCTGACAGCGCCCTATTCCTACGTCCGCGAGGCCGGCCCCGCGGCCTTCGCGGTCGGCGACCGCGTTCGGGCGCTGAACCTCAATCCGACCGGGCACACCCGCCTGCCCCGATATGTCCGCGGACATGTGGGCCTCATCGAGCGCGACCACGGCGCGCATGTCTTTCCCGACACCCACGCGCACGGGCGGGGCGAGGATCCGCACCATCTCTACACGGTTCGCTTCGAGGCCCGCGAGCTGTGGGGTCCGGACGCGTCCGACCGCGACAGCGTGCGCCTCGACCTCTGGGAGCCCTATCTTGAGCGCGCCTGACGTCCTCAGCCTGCCCCGCCTGCCGCGCGACGCGGAGGGGCCCGTCTTCGCCGAACCCTGGCAGGCGCAGGCCTTCGCGCTGGCGCTGAAGCTGCACGAGGGCGGCGCGTTCACCTGGACGGAATGGGCGCAGGCGCTCTCGGCGGAGCTGGCGGGCGACCCCACCGACGACGGCTCGCGCTACTACCAGCACTGGGTGGCGGCGCTGGAGGGGTTGGCCAACGGGCGCAACCTGACCGCGCCGGACGAGCTGGCCGCACGCAAAGAGGCGTGGAAAGACGCGTACTTGCGCACGCCGCACGGTCAGCCGGTCAGCCTCTGAGGCCGTCGGGAACCTTCACCGTACTTTCGCGCTCACGCAGCGAGGAGACGGCGATGGTGCAATACGCTGTGACCCTGAAGGACGGCGACTGGACCGTCTTCAGCGACGGGACGCCCTTGGCGGGCGATCTCACCCGCTCGGCGGCCGTGCAGATGGCCAAGGACCTGGCCTTCGAGGCCGAGGAGCGCGGCGAGACCGTCGAACTCCTGATCCAGGGCTACTACGGGGACCTGAGCCGCCGGATCACCGGCGGCCCCGACGACGTCGATTAGCCGGCGCGGCGCATCTGCGACTTCATCTCACGCTTGGCGCGGGCGTCGGCCTTGGCGGCCGCCTTGCGGGCCTTGCGGTCTTCGCGCTTCAGCTGGAGCATCAGCTCTTCGTCGTTCTCGCGGGCCAGGCGGGCTTCTTCTTCCGCCCGCTCCTTGGCGACGCGGGCCGCTTCCTTCTCGGCCGCGCGGCGCGCACGAACCTCTTCGAGTTCGCGGGCCTTCTTCTGCGCGGTCGTCTCGAACGTTCCTTCGGCCTGGACGGCTTGGACGGCGGGCTTCGGCTTGAACTTCGCCAGGAGGGCTTTCCGGGCCTCGGCTTGCGCGGCGAGGCGATCGGAGAAGCCAGGCATAACCTTGGATTCTCTCATGTTCACTTATGGCAGTTGGGGAAAAGGGGTGGTCCGCGGGGAAAACCCCGCGGAGCCGAACTCGTTGCGTCGGTTAGCCGACGATGTCCGCGTCGGTGAAGAACTGCGCGATCTCGAGCTTGGCGTTCTCGAGGCTGTCCGAACCGTGGACCGAGTTCTCGCCGACGCTCTCGGCATACAGCTTGCGGATGGTGCCGTCCGCGGCCTGGGCCGGGTTGGTGGCGCCCATCACTTCACGGTAGCGGGCCACGGCGTTGTCGCCTTCGAGAACCTGCACCACGACCGGGGCCGAGGTCATGAACTCGACGAGCTCGCCGTAGAACGGGCGCTCGGCGTGGACTTCGTAGAACTTCTTGGCTTGGGCGTCGGTCATCTTGATCCGGCGCTGGGCCACGATGCGCAGGCCGGCGTCCTCGATCACCGCGTTGACCTTGCCGGTCAGGTTCCGACGCGTGGCGTCCGGCTTGATGATCGAGAAGGTGCGTTCGGTCATGGGCTCCGTTGGGGCTCTTATGAAATGAGGGGGGTCGCGGAAGCGTCTCCCGCGAGATGGCGCGCTCTATATCGTCATCCCGCACTGCGAAGCAACCCGCTAGAGCCCGCTCGTGCGGGCTCGCGCCCTTAAAGTGGCGTGCGACCTTTTCGCCGAGCCGGCTTCCACCTCGCCGGGCCGCACGCTGCGTGGGCATGACGCAGCGTCCGCCGTCTGCTAGACCCCGCCGCCTCTCATGCTGCAGATCAACGACCTTGTCCTCGACGCCTGGGGACGCCGCTTCTTCGACCAGGCTTCGGTCACGCTGCCCAAGGACGCCAAGGTCGGCCTCGTGGGCCGCAACGGCGTGGGCAAGTCGACTCTGTTCAAGGTGATCCTGGGCCAGCTCAGCCACGGCTCGGGCGAGATCGGCCTGCCCAAGGCCGCCCGCATCGGCTCGGTGGACCAGGAGCATCCCGCGACGCCGGTCACCCTGATCGACACCGTGCTGGAGGCGGACGTCGAGCGGCATGACCTGCTGCAACGGCTGGAGACGGCCACGCCCGAGGAGATGGGCGACATCTACGCGCGCCTGATCGAGATCGACGCCGACCGCGCGCCCTCGCGCGCCGCCGAGATCCTGGCGGGCCTCGGCTTCAGCCAGGCCGACCTGGCGCGGCCGATGGCCGAGTTCTCGGGCGGCTGGCGGATGCGCGTGGCGCTGGCGGCCAGCCTGTTCGCAGAGCCCGACCTGCTGCTGCTGGACGAGCCGACCAACTATCTCGACCTGGAAGGCGCGCTCTGGCTGGAGGCGCGGCTGAAGAAGTACCCGAACACCGCCATCGTCATCAGCCACGACCGCGAGCTGCTCAACAACTCGGTGGACCACATTCTCCACCTGAAGGACGGCAAGCTGGAGCTCTATCCCGGCGGCTACGACGACTTCGAGCGCCAGCTCACCGAGAAGCTGCGCCTGCAGGAGGCCTCCCGCGCAAAGATCGAGGCCCGGCGCGCGCATCTGCAGTCGTTCGTCGACCGTTTCCGCGCCAAGGCGTCCAAGGCCACGCAGGCCCAGTCGCGCCTGAAGATGATCGCCAAGCTGCCACCGGTGGCCGCCGTCATCGAGGATCGGGTCACCCCGTTCGTCCTGCCCTCCCCCGACCGGCCACTGGCCCCGCCGCTGCTGCGGCTGGAGGACGCCTCGGTGGGCTATGGCGGCCCGCCGATCCTGAGGCGGCTGAACCTGCGGCTGGACGTCGATGACCGGATCGGCCTGCTGGGCGTCAACGGCGCCGGCAAGTCGACCTTCGCCAAGCTGGTGGCCGACGCGTTGGAAATCGAGGGCGGCACGTTCCACCGCAGCGCCCGGATGAAGGTGGGCTGGTTCCACCAGCACCAGATCGAGGCGATGGACCCGACGGACACGCCGCTGGAGATCATCCGCCGCCTGATGCCCGAGGCCACCGAGGCCTCGCGCCGCTCGCGGCTGGCCCAGTTCGGCATCGGCTTCGAGAAGGTGGAGACCACGGTCGCCAACCTGTCGGGCGGCGAGCGCGCGCGCCTGCTGCTCAACATGGTGGCCATGGAGGCGCCTCACCTCCTGATCCTCGACGAACCGACCAACCACCTCGACATCGACAGCCGCCGCGCCCTGCTGGACGCGCTGAACGACTACGAGGGCGCGGTGATCCTGATCACCCACGACCGCTCGCTGATGGAGCTGGTGGCAGACCGCCTGTGGCTGGCCGCCGACGGCGGCATCGAGCCGTTCGACGGCGACATGGAGGACTATGCGGCGTTCGTGCTGGAGCGCGCCCGGGTGGCGGCCCGCGCCCCGACACAGGTGAAGGCCGAGCCGGTCGCCGCTCCGCCCCCTCCGCCGCCTCCGGCCAAGACCAAGGTCCCGACCGGGACGGCCCGGCGCCGCGCCGAGGCCGCCGAGGCCGCGCTGGCCAAGGCCAACGAGATGGTGGCGATCATCGACCGCGCCCTGGGCGATCCGGCGACCTTTGCCGACGCCGCCAAGGCCGCCGACCTCGGCCGCAAGCGCCAGGCCGCGCAGGCGGCGCTGGAAACGGCCGAACTCGAATGGATCGAGGCCCAGGAGGCCTACGAGGCGCTCCTCAGGTAGGAGCGCCCCCGGGATGGCTCTCAGGCCGGGCCTCAGGTGATGTGCTTCGGGCTGATCGGGTCAGAGCTGGGGAACGTCTCCTCGATGGCCTCGTCCAGCAGGGCTTCCTGCCTGTCCTCGGCTTCGGCCTCGCGCTCGGCCATGTGGTCGTGCTTCTGGCCTTCAGGCAGCGGCTCCACCGGCCGGGAGGTCGGCGCTTCGATGTGGCGATGCTCCTCGATGGCCTTGTGCGGATCCGACGCCATGTCGGCCGCCGCTTGGCCGGAACCGTGGGTGAAGGCGCGCTTAGCTTGTTCTTCGGTTTGCTTGTGGGGCATGGGGGCTTCCTCGAAAGTGTCCCCGCAAGAACGTCCGGACGCGGTCCAGGTTGCCTTGACCGTAGCGGCCTCAGCCCTTCTTCGGCGGGCCCAGCAGGATCTGGCCTTCGTCGCGCAGGCGGCCTTTCACCTTGTTCGCGATCATCGCGAAGATGCCCGGCAGATAGACCTCCAGCTTCGCCTCGCGGTCCTGGACGTCGATGGTTCCGGTGACCGTCTGGCCGATGGCCTGCAGGGAAAAGCGCATCACGTCGCCCTCCCAGGCCTGCTTGATCTCGCCGACCGCGCCGATCTGCGACGTGAGCTGGCCGATCCCCTGGTCGATCCGCCTGCGGGCCTCCGCACGGCCGAGTTCATGCGGGATGGAGACGACCACGGGCTTGCTCATGAGCCTACAACGGCGAAAGGAGCGCCCGCGGTTCCCTCCGCGGGGCGCCTAGAGGAACGTCCAGCGGCGGCTGTGTTCCCGGGTCCTCAGGTTGTTCTGCACGTTCCGCACGCCCTCGATGTCGGCGATGTCCTCGATCCGGCGCTTGTCGCCCTTGTGGCGGACCATGCCGTTGAGCGTCACCTCGCCGTCGTGCACCTCGACTTGGACGTCGCGCAGGTCCAGGCGGCGCTCGTCGTCGAGGCGTTCCATGATCACCGCCCACAGCACCCGGTCGGACGGACCGTCGCGGCGCGCGCGGCGGGGCTCCTCGTCCCAGGAGCGGCGCGGCGCAGGGCCGACATCGTCGTAGGGACGGCCTTCCCCGTAGGGCCGGCCGTCGTCGTAGGCGCGATAGCCCGAGCGGGTGCGCGGGTCGTAGCCGTAGAGGTTGGAGTAGTCGGCCTGGCCGTAGTCGTCGCGGTCCCGGTCGCGCAGGCGCCGCAGCCGCTCGCTCTCCAGGTCGCGCCATTCTTCCCGCCGCATGGTCGTCTCCTTAAATCCGTCGCGAAGTGCGGGGAAAACCTGCGCCTTGCGCTTCGGTTCCGCGCGGCGACGATGCGCGTGTCACAGACTCAGGGAAGCTTCCCGGCCGTGCTGATCCAGGATCCCGACGCGCGGCTTGGCCATCCTCCCGAGGACTTGGAGGAAGAGCTGGCCGCCGCCCTGCCCGAGACGCAGGGGCCGCGGTTCTTTCCGATGCTGCGGAACCTGGGCTGGCACCTGGTCGCCTTCATCCTGCTGGGCGCCGCCGCCTACATCCTGTGGCGCGAGTTCCACGAGATCAGCCTGGCCGAACTGGCCGCCGCCATCGCCGCCTGGGGCTGGGGCTCGGTCGTCCTGGCCCTCGGCCTCTCGGCGACCAGCTTCCTCCTCATGGGCACGATCGAATGGCTGGGCCTGCGCTGGGCCGGGGCGAAGATCGCGGTCACCTCGGCGCTGGCCGGCTCGTTCATCGCCAGCGCCATCGCCCACACGCTGGGGGCCAACCTCATCGTCTCAGGCGCGGTGCGGGCGCGCTACTACGCCAAGCACGGGATCAGCCTGCGGCAGGTGGCGGCGACCACGCTCTTCCACGGCTTCTCGTTCTCAGTGGGGCTCTCGACCCTCGCGGGCCTGGCCTTGCTGCTGGCCGGGAGCCGCGACATCGCCTCGGTCAGCCGCATCGCCAATCCGGTGGCCGACTGGCTGGGCGTGATCCTGCTGAGCGCGGTCACCGCCTACGTCATCCTCTGCGCCACGCTGCGACGGCCGCTCAGCGGCTTCGGCCACAGCGTGCGCCTGCCATCGGTCCGCACGGCGCTGGCCCAGCTCAGCATCGGGGCGGTCGACAACGCGGTGGCGGCGGCGATCATCTGGGTGCTGCTGCCGGAAGGCTCGATCGGCTACCTCACCTTCGTCGGCGCCTATGCCCCTTCGGTCGTTGTGGGCCTGGTCAGCCATGTGCCCGGCGGCGTGGGCGTGTTCGAGGGCTCGGTCTCCACCCTGCTGAAGGGCTTGGCCCCCGCGCCGCTGGCCGCCGCCTTCCTCGGCTACCGGCTGTTTTTCTTCCTGCTGCCGCTGCTGATCGCCGGCGTCGCCCTGGCCCTGGACACGCTGCGCGAACGCGGCCGCGCCTCATCGTAAAAAAAATTCTACTGCTGGGTGCAACCGCTGCATCCGGGCCGCTGAAGCTTACGTACCTCCTGCGTCCGCGCATCTCCCACCATTTGCAGGACACCGAGACGCGGCGGCGGACCTGTTCCCCGACAACCGTCGCCGTACGCCCCGGCCCCCGCCTCCCGTCGCGGGGCCGGGGCGACCCTCGCCAGGGTCGCCCCCCGATCCCTCCCCGGCCAACCTGCACTTTTGCGATGCGTCCTATGGGGCGCTAAGGAAGGCCGATGAGCCGACCTCTCGCCGTCTTCGCCTACGATTTCGACGGCACCCTCGCCCCTGGGAACATGCAGGAGCACGCCTTCATCCCCGACGAGCTGGGCATGCCCCATGCCGCGTTCTGGGAGGAGACCAAGCGCCTGGCCGAGGCCCAGCGGGGCGACGGCATCCTGGCCTACATGCACCTGATGCTGGCGAAGGCGCGCGAGAAGGGCGTCGAGCTCAGCCGCGAAAGCTGGCGCAAGCGCGGCGCGAGCCTACGGCTGTTCCCGGGCGTCGAAGATTGGTTCGCCCGCCAGAACGCCCGCGCCGACGCCCTTGGCCTCGACCTGCGCCACTTCATCATCTCGTCGGGCAACCGTGAGTTGATCGAGGGTTCCCCTATCGCGGGTGAGTTCGACCGGATCTACGCCTCGGCCTTCATGTTCGACGCCCACGACGAGGCCGTCGGCGCGGCCCTGGCCATCAACTACACCGGCAAAACCCAGTACCTGTTCCGCATCAACAAGTGGACGCTGGACGAGTGGGACACCGACGGCATCAACGCGGTCCAGGCCGAGCGCGACCGCGCAGTGCCCTTCGACCGCATCGCCTTCTTCGGCGACGGGCTGACCGACATCCCCGTCATGCGGGTGATGATCGACCACGGCGGCCATCCCGTGGCGGTCTACGACCCAGACAAGCCGATCACCGAGGCCGCGGCCGACAAGCTGCTGAAGGACGGCCGAGCGCGCCTGGCGGCCGGCGGCGACTACCGCGAAGGCTCGGAGCTGGACGGGCTGGCGGCCGATATCCTGGCGGAGATGGCCCGCGGCGTGACCACCAACCTGTTCGAATAGCGGCTCAGCGCTCCTCGTAGAGCCGGCGCAGCACGGCCGGCGTCAGGCCCGGCAGGTCCTCCGAGATCAGGCCGGGGCCATGCAGTTCAGCCGCTTCGGCGTGGATCCAGGCGCCCGCGCAGGCCGCCTCGAAACTGTCCATGCCCTGCGAGACCAACCCGGCGATGTAGCCGGCCAGGACGTCGCCCGAGCCGGCCGTGGCCAGCCAGGGCGAGCCGTTGACGTTGACTGCGGTCCGCCCGTCCGGCGAAGCGATCACCGTGTCGGGGCCTTTGAGCAGGATCACCGCGCCGGCCTTCTCGGCGGCGCGGCGGGCGGCGGCGATCCGCTCGGGCGCGCCCTTCAGCACGCCGGGGAACAGCCGCTCGAACTCGCCGGGATGCGGCGTCAGGATGTCGTCGCGGTCCAGCACCGAGAACAGTTCCTCGGGGTCGTCGCGGAAGACCGTGATGGCGTCGGCGTCGATCACCAGGGCCGCGCCGGTGCGCGCCAGGGCCAGGACGTTGAGCAGCGTGGTCTCGGTCACGCCGGCCGCCGGACCTATCACCGCGGCGTCGGCGGCGTCGGCGGCCTGTTCCAGCTCCGCGTCGGTGTCGAACGGCTTCAGCATCACCGCTTCCAGGTGCGCGGCGTTGGCGGCCAGCGCCTCCTGGGCGGCGTAGATGGTCACCAGCCCCGCGCCGATCCGCAGGCCCGCGCGCGCCGCCAGCCGCGCCGCGCCGGTGCTCCAGGCGTCGCCGCTGATCACCATCAGCCGGCCGCGGGCATGCTTGTGCGAGGCGGCGGTGGGCCACGGGAAGTTGGGTAGCCAGAGCTCGGGCCCGTTCTCCACCAGCTTGGACGGCGTCTCGCCCAGGCCGATGTCGGCCACCAGCACCTCACCGCACAGCCGCCGGCCGGGCTCCAGCACATGGCCGGGCTTGCGGGCGTGGAAGGTCACGGTCAGGGCCGCGCAGGCTGCCGGCCCCAGGGGTTGCCCCGTGTCGCCCGGGACTCCGCTGGGCGTGTCGATGGCCACCACGGTCTCGGGCCGGGCGGCCATCAGCGTCGCCGCCTGGGCCGCCGCGCCATCCAGGGGCCGCGACAGGCCCGCGCCGAACAGGGCGTCGATCACCAGCGGGGCGTCGAAGGTCCCGTCCAGCGGCGCGGTCGGGCCGTCCCAGCGCGAGGCCATCACGCGGGCGTCGGCCGTCGCCGGCTCGCCCAGCGCGCGGAGCTCCACCGGCCAGCCGCGCTGCTTCAGCAGGCGGGCCACGACGTAGCCGTCGCCGCCGTTGTTGCCGGGGCCGCAGAGGACGAGCGTCTCCTGCGGACGGAATCGCTGGATCACGGCGTCGGCGACCGCCTGACCGGCGCGTTCCATCAGCTCGACGCCGGGCGTCCCTGCGGCGATGGCGGCCTGGTCCGCGGCCGTCATCTCGGCGACGGTCAGGATCGGGCGGCCGCTCAAAGGACCCCCGTCGTGGCCTCGGCGCCCTTCTCGATCAGCCGCACCGTCCGGCCGTCGGTCTCCAGCACCGTGATCGAGCAGTGGTCGGGCCGGAACGCCAGCACCTGGTCCACGTCCAGCAAGCGCGAGACGGCCGCGTTGATGGCGACGTAGTGCGAGAAGACGGCCGTGTGCCCGCGGCCCGCCAGCGAGGCCAGGATGTCGCCGCGCCAGGCGTCGTAGTCCATATCGCCCTGGATCGCCTGCCACGTTCCCTGGAAGGCATTGCGGAGCCACGCGGGGCGTTCTTCACCGGTCAGCGCCTTGGGTGTCGGGATTTCGCCCACGACGGGATCGATCTCGGCGACCACGCCCAGCGCCTCGGCGGTCGGCGCCGCCGTCTCCCGGCAGCGGCGCAGCGGCGAACTCACCACCAGCGTGGGCCGCTCGTCCCCGGGCCGCGAGAGCAGCCAGTCGCGCGCCGCCCTCGCCTGCCCCAACCCCGTCTCGTCCAGCCCCGGATCGTCGTCGTGGCCGCCCCAGGTGGAGGACGGCCGGCCGTGCCGGATCAGGTAGAGACGCGCCATGGGGATCAGTCCGGTGTGAAGATGTTGAGGTCGCCCTGCTGGACGACCGTCCCTGTCCGTCCGATCTGCTCGCTCGCTTCGAGGCTGGCAAGGGTCGCCGGATCGTTGGGCGTATTCGCGGCGAACCGGCGCCCGCTGGCGTCGCGGCCCACGACGATGCCGAGGAACGGTCCCTCCCGCTTGTGGACGACGGTGTAGGTCTCGATCACGCCACGGCCCTGGGGCGCTTCGATGACCTCGGGATGCGGCAGGGCGTCGATCTCGCGCTGGAGCACCGCCGGGTCCTGGCGCTCGAACGGCCGGTCGGGCGCCTTGGTCGAATAGATGCCGGTCGACTGCTTGGTCAGGTACCAGCCGTTGCCGGTGACCAGGCCGTAGGCGCCCTTCTTCGTGCGAAGGCGGTCCATCATCACGGCGATGGAATGCATGACGTAGTTGTTCCCCGGACCGCCGGCGTAGGGCAAGCCGCCAGTGACCGTCAGGCCGCGAGGGTCGTCCAGCGACAGGCCCAGCTCCTCGGCGCCGATCTCCACCGCCACCGGGAAGCAGGAGTAGAGGTCGATCACGTCGATGTCGGCGAGGCCGATCCCGGCCATGTCGAACGCGCGCTTGCCGGTCAGCCGCATGGCCGGGCTGGAGTGGAAGTCCTGGCGGTCCAGAGGGTGCCACAGATCGGACACGTCGGCGCAGCCGTGGAGGTAGACCCAGCGGTCCTCCGGCACGCCCAGCTCGCGGGCCTTCTTCACGCTGGCGATCAGCACGCCGGCCGACTGGTCCACCTCCATGATGGCGTTCAGGAGCTTCGGATACGGGAAGCCGATCATCCGGTTCTTCTCGGAGACGTCGACCAACTCCTCGGCCGAGCGCTTCACCGGGAACCAGGCCTCGGGGTTCTCGGCCGCCACAGCGCTGAAGCCGGCGAACAGCTTGCCCATCCGGGCCTGGTGGTCGGGGATCGAGCGCTTGTCGCGGGCGCGCAGGGCGTTCTCGAAGATCGGGTAGATGTTGATCGGCCGACTGAGGCCATGGCGGATCTCGTAAGGGGTGCTCCCCGGCCGCGGGTCGCCGACCCGCTTCGGCGGCTCCAGCGTCTCGTCCTCGATCGCGACCCAGTCGTCGAAGCCCAGGCCCTTGGTGGCGCGCTTGGTGGCCGAGCCCAGGAACTCGCAGCCGACGGTCAGCGCCAGGTCGGCCTCGCCCCGGGCGATCCGCTCGGCCAGCATGTTGACCAGATACTGGGGCGTGTTGCCGCCCATCTCGGAATAGACCTGCCAGGCGGGCGCGGCGCCGATCATCTTCGACAGGGTCGCCGGCGGATTGATCGCGTGCGGGATCATCCCGCGCTTCGATCCGGGCGAGTCGATCGTGAAGCCCACGACCGCCAGACTGTCGATCGTGGCGAGGCCCTGGGCCCCGATCCCCGCATCAACCGCCGCGCGTTCCGCCGCAATCTTCAGCAGAGAGCTCGGCGACGGCGAGGAGGCCGGATCGCCCCGGTATGTGAATTGGCCCGCTCCGATGAGCACCGGGGTCCGTTCGTCCATGCTTCGCACACCCTCCAAACGCGTTTAGTGTCGATCCTAGGGGCCGAAATCGCGCTCTCAAGGCGATTTCCGGCCTGATCGTTTTCTGACCTTGTGGCGCCGTTTTTTTAGGCGTCTGCTTAGTTTCCCACCCCGCCGCAGCGGCAAGCAACCGAACCGCGCTTGTCCGGGACATCCGGCGCGTGCTGGTTCGCCCGCGACCGTTGGGGCGTCCGCCGTCGCGAGTACAAGTCGAGCGCATGAAAAAGATCGAAGCCATCATCAAGCCCTTCAAGCTCGACGAGGTGAAGGAGGCCCTGCAGGACCTGGGCGTCCAGGGCATGACCGTGATCGAGGCCAAGGGCTACGGCCGCCAGAAGGGCCAGACCGAGCTCTACCGCGGCGCCGAGTACGTCGTGGACTTCCTCCCCAAGATCAAGATCGAGGTCGTCATCTCCGACGACCAACTCGACCGCGCGCTGGAAGCCATTTCAGGCGCCGCCCGCACGGGCCGCATCGGCGACGGCAAGATCTTCGTGTCCGAGGTTCTCGACGTGGTGCGCATCCGCACCGGCGAGACGGGCGCCGTCGCGATCTGACAATCGAACCTAAGACTTCAAGAAGGGGATAACCGCCATGGCTTCAGCCAAAGACATCCTGGGCATGATCAAGGAGAAGGACGTCAAATACGTCGACGTCCGCTTCACCGACGTGCGCGGGAAGATGCAGCACGTGACGTTCGACATCGACCTGGTCGACGAGGAATTCCTCACCGACGGCACGATGTTCGACGGCTCCTCGATCGCCGGCTGGAAGGCGATCAACGAGTCCGACATGAAGCTGCGCCCGGACCTGGACACGGCGATCATCGACCCGTTCTACCAGCAGACCACGCTGGCGCTGTTCTGCGACATCGTGAACCCCGACACCAACACGCCGTACAACCGCGACCCGCGCTCGATCGCGAAGGCCGCGCTGAACTACGTGAAGTCGGCCGGCATCGGCGACACCGTCTACTTCGGCCCGGAAGCCGAGTTCTTCATCTTCGACGACGTGCAGTGGAGCACCGCGCCGCACGACACCCGCTATTCGTACGACTCCACCGAGCTGCCGGTGAACTCGGGCAAGGCCTATCCGGAAGGCAACATGGGCCACCGCCCGGGGCCGAAGGGCGGGTACTTCCCGGTGAACCCCGTCGACTCGGGCCAGGACCTGCGCGGCGAGATGCTGGCGGTCATGGGCGAGCTCGGCATGAAGCCGGAAAAGCACCACCACGAGGTGGCGCCGGCGCAGCACGAGCTGGGCCTGAAGTTCGACACCATGATCACCATGGCCGACCGCCTGCAGCTCTATAAGTACGTGATCCACAACGTGGCCCACGCCTACGGCAAGACGGCGACCTTCATGGCCAAGCCGATGTTCGCCGACAACGGCTCGGGCATGCACGTGCACCAGTCGATCTGGGGCAACGGCAAGCCGCTGTTCGCGGGCGACAAGTACGCCGGCCTCAGCGACCTGTGCCTGTGGTACATCGGCGGCATCATCAAGCACGCCAAGGCGATCAACGCCTTCTCGAACTCCACGACGAACTCGTACAAGCGCCTGGTGCCCGGCTACGAAGCCCCGGTGAAGCTGGCCTACTCGGCCCGCAACCGCTCGGCCTCGATCCGCATCCCGCACGTGGACAGCCCGAAGGGCAAGCGCATCGAAGCGCGCTTCCCCGACCCGATGGGCAACCCCTACCTGACGTTCACGGCCCTCCTGATGGCCGGCATCGACGGGATCGAGAACAAGATCGATCCGGGCGCCGCGGCCGACAAGAACCTCTACGACCTGCCGCCGCGCGAGCAGAAGAAGATCCCGGAAGTCTGCGGCTCGCTGCGCGAAGCCCTGGAGAACCTCGACAAGGACCGGGCCTTCCTCAAGAAGGGCGGCGTGTTCGACGACGACTTCATCGACAGCTACATCGAGCTGAAGATGGAAGAGGTCATGCGCCTCCAGCTCCACCCGCACCCGGTGGAATTCGACATGTACTTCAAGTGCTAGTCGGCGGAAGCTGAGACAGATTGGGGCCCGCGGAGCGATCCGCGGGCCTTTTCTTTCGGCCCGGCCTCCCCACCTCGACCGTATGGACGGCTGGCTGGGCTATCTCGTCGCCTTGGGACTGCTGGTGCTCGTGGCGCCGCTGGTCGCCTGGGTCGGGCGTCGCGAGGGCCGCAGGATCAAGGGCGCGACGGGGCTGGCCTTCGTCATGCTGGGCTTCGGCGAGGTCTTCGACCCGCCCGCGAAGCGCGTGTCCGAGGCCGCCGCCCGCCAGGAACACGATGGCGAAGAGACCGGCGAACCGAAAGATCCTACGAGCGGCCATTGAGCCCTGGGCCGTACCGGTTCTAGAAACGTCGCAGTTGTTTCTTCGTCGGGGCATCCCTTTGAAATCAGCGTTCTTCGCCGCCGCCGCGGCGCTTGCCTTCGCCTCTCCCCTCGCCGCAGCCGAATATTCGGACGGCCCGCAGCCGCTGCCGATGCCCGCGCCGGTCACCACGCCGCGCGATGTGGCCTACCCCGCCGGGACGCTGAAGCTGGAAGTCGACGCTACGGACGTCGAGCGGCGCATCTTCAACATCCGCCAGACCATCCCGATCGTCGCGGGCGGCGGGCAGATGACGCTCCTCTATCCACAGTGGGTTCCGGGCGGGCACTCGCCGCGCAACGCGCTGTTCGACATGGCCGGCCTCGTCATCAAGGCAAACGGCAAGGTCGTCCCCTGGACCCGCGACCCGGTGCAGGTCTTCGCCTTCCACGTGACGCCGCCGGCCGACGCCAGGACGCTGGAGATCGAGTTCCAGTACCTGTCGCCCACCGCCGCCGACCAGGGCCGGGTGGTGATGACGCCCGAGATGCTGAACGCCCAGTGGCTGAACCTGGCCTTCTATCCGGCCGGCTACTTCACCCGGCGGATCAACATCGACGCCTCGATCAAGCTCCCCGAGGGCTGGGGCTACGGCACGGCGCTGGAAACCGACAGGACCGAGGCCGGCTGGACCCGCTTCAAGACCGTCGATTTCGACACCCTGATGGACTCGCCGATGTTCGCCGGGCGCTACTTCAAGCGCTACGAGCTCGACACCAGCGGCAAGTCGCCGGTGCGCCTCAACATCGTGGCCGACCGACCCGAACTGCTGGCCTCCACGCCTGAGCAGATCGAGCAGCACCGCGAGCTGGTCCGCCAGGCCGACAAGCTGTACGGCGCGCGCCACTACAACCACTACGACTTCCTGCTGGCGCTGACCGAGCGGATGGGCGGCATCGGACTGGAGCACCATCGCTCGTCCGAGAACGGCACCGACCCCGAGTACTTCACCGAGTGGTCGAAGAACGCGCCCAGCCGCAACCTCCTGCCCCACGAGTACAACCACTCATGGGACGGCAAGTATCGCCGCCCGGCCGACCTGTGGACGCCCAACTTCAACACGCCCATGCGCGACAGCCTGCTGTGGGTCTACGAGGGCCAGGACCAGTACTGGGGCTATGTCCTCGGCGCCCGCTCGGGCCTGGTCAGCAAGCAGCAGACGCTGGACGCGCTGGCCATGACCGCGGCGACCTATTCCGAGGGCCGCCCGGGCCGCGAGTGGCGTTCGGTCGAGGACACCACCAACGACCCGATCATCGCCGGCCGCCGCCCGATCCCCTGGACCAGCTGGCAGCGCAGCGAGGACTACTATTCCGAGGGCCAGCTCATCTGGCTCGACGCCGACACGCTCATCCGGGAGAAGACCGGAGGCAAGAAGTCGCTCGACGACTTCGGCCGCGCGTTCTTCGGCGTCAACGACGGCGACTGGAAGCAGCCGCTGACCTACACCTTCGACGACGTGGTCAAGACGCTGAACACGGTGCTGCCCTACGACTGGGCCGCCTTCCTCGATACCCGCGCCCGCAAGGTGGCGCCCGCCTACCCGCTCGATGGTCTGGCCCGCGGCGGCTACAAGCTGGTCTACGTCGAGAAGCCCACCGAGTACTGGAACGACAACGAGGCCAACCGCAAGATCGTCGACCTAACGTACTCGCTTGGCCTCGTCCTGAACCGCGAAGCCACGATCACCGGCGTTCTGTGGGGCGGTCCGGCCTTCAAGTCGGGCCTGACGGTCGGCGACAAGATCCTGGCCGTGAACGGCATCGCGTACGACACCGGCCGCCTCAAGGAGGCAATCACCGCGGCCAAGGGCGGCAAGGACCCGATCACCCTGATCGTGAAGGACGGCGACCACTTCAAGGTCATCGACCTCAAGTACAACGGCGGCCTGCGCTATCCCCGCCTGGAGCGGATCGAGGGCAAGCCCGACCTGCTCTCGAAGATCTACGAGCCGCTGAAGTAATGCTCCCCCTCGGGGGCGAGCTCGCGAAGCGTGAGGGGGCTGCAACCCCCTCCCCGCGCCAAGCGCGGACCTCCCCCAAAGGGGGAGGACTAGTCGTAGTAGTAGGGCGAGCGCTTGGCCCAGGCGCTGGTCGGGTAGGCCTTGTGCAGGAGCTCGAAGGCGCGCTTGCCGGAGTGTTCGTAGCTGCCGCCCCAGCGGCCGGCGCGGATGATCCAGTAGAGCGCCTCCGGGACCTGGGGGTGCTTCGGGTTGGCCTTTGCGAAGGCCAGCATCTCGTCCCAGACCACGACGGCGCCGGGCGGCAGGGGCGCCGGCTCGTCGCTGTAGGAGGTCTGGGCCGGCACGAAGTAGCCGCGTTCCGCCGCAGCCTGGGCAGCGCCCGCCCGGGCGAAGTCGGGCAGACGCAGGGGTGAGGCCCCCAGGCCGCATTCGCCGAGGCAGGCCAGGTCGGTCTGGCTGTCGGTGGCCTTGTCGTCCAGCTCGACGCCGAGCGACTGGTAGAACGCCAGGCTGGGCGGCGTCGGCTTCACGGGCTTGCCGTTCGGCACGAGCACCCAGTTGATCCAGGGCGTCTGGAACTGAGCCACCGTGCCCTCGGGCCGGACATAGTTGGCCAGGTCGGTCCGCATGCCCGGAACCTTGGCCAGGACGAAGAACTCCAGGAAGCGCTTCTCGGGCCCAACGGGCGCCGCCCGGATCGCCCGCCACTCGGCGGCGAGCTGGGGCAGCAGCGTCTCCAGGTCCACGGTCAGGCCGTCGACCGTCGCGTGGTCGCCCAGAGACACGGCGCGCGCATAGTTGGTCAGCGCCACGTCCATGCGCAACTTCGCCGGGATCTGCGCGTCGCGACCCAGCGCCAGTCGCGTCTTCAGCGGCAGCCGATCGATCACCGCGCGGGCGTCCTCGCCGAAGCCCTGCGTGCCCGCATAGCCCTCCTCGTCGTACACGCTGCCCGGCTGTACGGCGTCGGCCTGCCAGAAGCCCCGGACGCAGCCGCTCTTGTCGTCGCTATCGTTGCAGAGCCGCTTGCGCAGCGACAGCCGCGCAAACTCGCCGACGTCCGTCGCCACCTGCGCGCGCTGGGCCAGGAAGAGGTTGCGGTCGTTCACCGACAGCTCGGGACGCTTCAGCACGGCGTCCAGCCGCGCCCGCGTCGCCGCTGGGTCGGCCTTAGCGAGGGTGAGCCGCGTCAGATGGTACTGGGCCGTCAGCCAGGCCGGGTTGTCGGTAGCGACCTTGCCGGCCGCGGCGGCCAGTTCGGCGGCCTCGGGTGCGACGGGGTCGACGTTCGCCAGGGCCGCGATCAGCCAGGCCGCGTCGCGCGTCGCGCCCCACCGCTCGCGGGCATGGGCCAGGGCGTCGCGCCGCACCTTGGCTTCCAGCTCGGGATAGGCGTCGGGGCCGCCGGCGCCCTCGGCCAGCGCTTGCATCTGGGCCGGCGTCGGGCGGGCGCGGATCGTCATGATCCAGTCCATCGGCTCGGGGCGGCCGACGTCCTTGTCGTAGAGGCTGGCGTAGTCGCGGAAGCTGACGGCGATCTCGGGCGAGGCCTCGCGCTGGGCCAGCTCCTTCTCCAGGTCGGCCAGCAGCTGTTTCGGCCGGTCGCGGAAGTCGAGGAAACGGCGCATCTTGCGCGCCTCGCCCTGGCCGAACGTCCCCTTGGGCGCCTTGGCCAGGTCGTCGACCGCCGCCCGCGCGCCGGCGAAGGCGTCGCCGGTCTTCTCGACCGCCGCCGAACGGACCAGCGCCCGGGTGCGCAGATAGGGCGCGAGCGGCCGCCAGGGCGAGGCCTTGTCCTTGGCGATGGCGGCGAAGCGGATCGCCGCGTCGCTGTTGCGGCCCTGGTAGAGCTCGAAAGCGGCCTCCTGATAGGCCCGGTCGGCCTTCAGCCAGGCCGGCGCGTCCGCCACGGCCGGCGGCAGCACGGCGCCCGGCGCGTGGCAGGCGTCGAAGACCGCATCCTGGGTGTCGAGCCAGGCCTTCACCGCGGCCGAATTGGCCCCGTATTTCTCCGCCCTATCCTTCAGCGTCGCCGTGGCGGTGTCGAAGGCCTCGTCGAAACAGTTGGCGAAGCTGACGTAGTTGGGCCCGTCGCGCTCCATGGAGATGTAGCCGACCTCGGCGGCGTTCGGGATCGCCTTGCGCGCCTCCAGCCAGCCGTCGACGCCCAGGCCCTGGCGCGGAATGTCGTAGCGATAGCGCCAAGGCGGGTCGCAGCAGGGCGTCGAGAGCGCGTCGCCAGCCGCCTGCCCCACCTTCTGACCGTGCAGCAGCCGCCAGGCAATGTAGAGCTGCGGCCGCGGGGCGCGGGCCATCACGACGCCGAGCTGGCCGTCGTAGAGACGCTTGAGATCGGCCGCCTCGCCGCCGAACTGGTCCACGTACCACGAGGTCAGCGCGCCCGGGCCCGAGGCCCGCGCCGCATCCGCGCCGAGCAGGGCCAGCGCCGCGACGCCCGCCACCAGAGCCTTCAGCCGACCGGCCATGCCGCCACGCTCCGTCTCACGCGTTCGAAGTCGGCGGCCGTCCAACTTCGGGGATTGAACAGATAGACCCGCCGGCCGGCGGGTGCGCGGACGATGGGCGTGTCGGTCGAGACCGCCAGGGCCGTGCGGCAGGCAGGATTGGCGAAGTCGCCGCCGGCCGCCAGCCTTGCCTTCACCCGCTCACCGCCGGGGCCCATCCGGAACAGCATCGGCACGACCTCGTCCACCGGCGCCGCGGCCAGCCAGCCCTCGGTCTCGCACCAGGACGCCAGCGCCGTCATCGACAGCTCCACGCCCTTCGGCAGGCCGGCGCGCACCTCGCCCAGCACCGCGAGCAGGATCGGCCGCTCGGACGCGCGGACCTCGAAGTCGACCTGGAGCCGTCGGGTTCCCCGTCCCAGGCGCAGAATCGCGGCCGCCACCTGCCGCGCCCGTTCCGGTGTCCAGGCCAGCGGCCGGCGATGGTCGATCTGGACGTGCACGACGGCGGTAGTCACCCGGTCCGCCGGGACCGACAGCGGATGACGGCGGCCGCGCACGATGAGCCGGTCGCCCGACAGTTCGACGAAGCCGGTCTGGGCCGCGACCTCGGCGTCAGGTGGCGCGAACCGCAGGTCCTCGGGCCGCTCCCAGGCCCAGATCGTCAGTGGTTGGGCGCTAGCGCCGGCCGCGACGCAGGCCAACGCCACCCCGACCAGCGCCCCTACCCGGCCCAACGCGCCTCCATCCACGCCCCGGCCAGGCCGATGGCCCGCCGCGCCGCCTGCAGCGCGCCGCTCCAGGCGTGGAACACGTGGATCATCTCGGGCCAGACCTCCAGCCGCACCTCGACCCGGGCATGGGCCAGCACGTCGGCCATGGTGATGCTGTCGCTGAGCAGCGTCTCCTCGGAACCGGTCTGGATCAGCACCGGCGCCACGCCCTCGAAGTCGCCGAACACCGGCGAGGCCAGGGCGTCGCGTGCGTCGAGCCCGCCCACATACATCAGCGCATTCTGGTCCAGGCCCGCCTTGCTGATCATCGGATCGGTCTCGGCCTTGGAGACGTAGCTGGCGCCGGACTGTGTGAGGTCGGCCCACGGGCTGATGACGAAGAACCCCGCCGGCTGCGGCAGGCCCTCGGCCTTCAAGGCCAGCGCCAGCGCCAGGGCGAGCCCGCCGCCCGCGGAATCGCCCGCGACGATCACCTGCCGGGGCTCGCTGCCGCCGGCGAGCAGGGCCCGGTAGACGGCCACTGAATCCTCCACGGCCGCCGGGAATCGGTGCTCCGGCCCCAGCCGGTAGTCCGCGGCCACCGCCACGCTGCGGGCCGCCTCGGCGATCCTGGCCACCATGGGCCGATGGCTCCGCGGGCTGCCGGCCGTGTAGGCGCCGCCGTGCAGGTAGAGGATCACCCGGCCGGGAACCGCGCCCTGGGGGACGACCCGCTCGCCCTTCACGCCGGCCATCGTCACCGGTTCGTGGAAGCAGCCGGTGGGCAGGGCGCCCATCTCGCCCACCTGGTCCATCGCCGCGCGTCGTTCGGCGACGCTGGGCGGCGGCGCGCCCGGTCCCGGCTGCCGCGCGGCGAGCAGCGCGCGCACGCCCGCGATCTCCGGATCCTTCCAGCTCGTCACGGTCCCCTCCTCCGTGCTCGCAGAACGTCACAACCCCGCAGCTTGTCTGTCGCGGAACCGTCTCCGACCGACCGTATCCCCGCGCTGCGCCCTGAAGCGCACACAAGGGGATAGACATGAACTCTGGAAATCCGGCCGGCCGCCGCCTGCGGCTCTGGTCGAGCGTGGCCCTCGCCAGCCTGCTGGCCACCGCCGCCCATGCCGCTGACGGCGCCGCCGCCGAAGCCGACGACGCGGGCACGGGCGTGTCGGAAGTGGTGGTGACGGGCATCCGCGAGACGCGCTCGACGGTGGCCCTCGAAAGCCAGCAGATCCAGCGCGTCCTGCCGGGCGCGAGCCCGCTGAAGGCCATTCAGTTCCTGCCGGGCGTGATCTACCGGACGGCCGATCCCTGGGGCAACAACGAGCAGAACCTGTCGCTGTTCGTGCACGGCTTCTCCACCCAGCAGCTGGGCTACACCCTGGACGGAGTCCCGCTCGGCGACCAGCAGTACGGCAACTACAACGGCCTCTCGGTCTCGCGCGCCGTCACCAGCGAGAACGTGGCGCGGGTCACCCTGTCGTCGGGCGCCGGCTCGCTCGGCGTGGCCTCGACCAGCAACCTGGGCGGCGCGATCGAAACCTTCAGCCGCGACCCGTCGATGGAGCGGGGCCTGACCCTGCGCGGCACGCTGGGCAGCCATGAGGCCAACCGCGAGTTCATCCGCTTCGACAGCGGGGAGATGTGGGGCGGCTTCCGCGGCTACATCTCGTACCTACACCAGGACCAGCGCGCCTGGGACTTCGACGGCCACCAGCGCGGCCATCAGATCAACCTGAAGGTCATGCGCGACGACGACCACGGCACGTTCACGTTCTACGCCGACTGGCAGATGAAGGTGGAGCCGAACGAGGACGCCACGGTGTTCGGCAACCAGCAGACCGCCGCCGCCCAGGGCTTCACGCCGTACAGCCGCCCGTTCATCTATCCGGACCTTCAGCGCTGCTCGACCAGCCTGACTGGCGGCCCCGGCACGCCGAACCCGGCCCAGGGCAACAACTTCTCGAACTGCTTCAGCGCCGCCCAGCGCGAGGACATCATCAGCTACGTCCGCTACGCCTGGAAGCCGATGGACGGCCTCACCTGGACCAACACGGCCTACTATCACTACAACTTCGGCCGCGGGATCGTGGCGGGTCCGATCAACACCGCCGGTCTGCCGGGCCTGTTCGCCACCTACTATCCGAACCTGGTGGTCGGCTCGGCGACCAGCGCGGCGACGCTGCAGAACATCGTCAACCTGTTCGGCGGCTCGGGGAACGCGGTGCGCACCACCGAGTACCGGATCAACCGCGGCGGCCTGCAGTCGAACATCGTCTGGCAGCTGGGCGACCACAACATCCAGGCCGGCGCCTGGCTCGAGCACAACGAACCGGCCCAGCATCGCGTCTGGTACCCGATGACGGCCGCCAACAACGACCTTTCGCCCTATGACGTGCCGCGCGGGACCAAGGCGCTGACGCAGTACGCCGCCGAGTTCTTCACCAACGACATCCAGCTCTACCTGCAGGACCAATGGAAGATCATGCCGAACCTGACGCTTCAGGCCGGCTTCAAGTCGAGCCTCCAGGACGCCAACGGCAAGTTCCCGATCAACCAGCGCAACCTGCCGACCGTGGCGGTGCCGGTGCACTATCCGACCGGCAGCATCACCTCGAACAAGTGGTTCCTGCCGCAGGCCGGCCTGCTGTGGGATCCGACCGAGCACGAGCAGGTGTTCGTCAACGCCCAGAAGAACATGCGCCAGTTCATCCCGTACGGCGCCGGCAGCGGCTTCTACGGCTTCTCGGCGTGGAGCCTGGGCACCCAGGCAGCGTTCGACCTGTTCAAGACCACGGTGAAGCCCGAGACGTCGTGGACCTATGAAGCGGGCGTGCGGACCCGGCGCACCTTCGAGGGCGGTTTCATCACCGGGCTCGACGGCCAGATCAGCGTCTATCACGTCGACTTCAGCAACCGCCTGCTGAACATCGCGCCGTTCAACTTCATCAACCCCGCACCGGCCATCCTGGCCAACGTGGGCGGCGTGACCACCAACGGCATCGACGTGGCCGGCACGCTGCAGTTCGGCGAGCACTTCAGCCTCTACAACGCCGTCTCGTACAACAAGTCGAAGTACGACGACGACTACCAGAGCGGCACGACGGTCGTCGGCGGCGTGACCCAGCCGGTCACGGTGGCCACGGGCGGCAAGCAGGTGCCGCTGACGCCGAAATGGCTGAACAAGACGGTGGCCCGCTTTAACTGGGGCCCCTTCGGCGCCTCGATCAGCGGCGACTACATCGGCAAGCGGCCAGTGACCTACCTGAACGACCTGTCGGTGAAGTCGACGTTCGTGGTCGACCTGGAGGCCAGCTACACCTTCGACGTGCCCGCCGATGGCGTGCTGAAGAGCGCGCGGGTCAGCGCCAACATCACCAACCTGTTCGACAAGAAGGGCGTCTCGACGGCGAACGTGACCGGCAACTCGGGCGGCTACGCGGCCTTCCCGCTGGCGCCGCGCATGGGCTTCGTGACGGTTTCGGCCGACTTCTAGGCCGAAAGCGGCCGCGCGGCGTTTGGTCCGCGCGGCCGCATTGCCCTAACGGACGGGGCGAGCCATACGGGGCGTAGAATCGGATCACGCTACGTTCCCTATGTCCCAGCCTGCCCCCAAGCCCCTCCCCGACCTCTTCGACGACGCGCTTAACCCCGCGCCCGCCGCGCCGTTGGCCGAAAGCCACGAGCCGCGGCCCGACACGCCTGCGCCCAAGGGCGGCTATTCCGCCGCCGACATCGAGGTGCTGGAAGGCCTGGAACCCGTTCGCAAGCGGCCGGGCATGTACATCGGCGGCACCGACGAGCGGGCGCTGCACCACCTGTTCGCCGAAGTCCTCGACAACGCCATGGACGAGGCCGTCGCCGGCCACGCCAAGCTGATCACCGTCACCCTCGACGCCGACGGCGCCCTGACCGTCTTCGACGACGGCCGCGGCATTCCCGTCGACCCCCACCCGAAGCACCCGGGCAAGTCGGCGCTGGAAGTGATCATGACCGTCCTGCACTCGGGCGGGAAATTCTCGGGCAAGGCCTACGAGACTTCGGGCGGCCTGCACGGCGTCGGCGTCTCGGTGGTCAACGCCCTCTCGGAGCGCGTCGAGGTCACCGTCTTCAAGGACGGCTTCGAGTGGCGCCAGGCGTTCAGCCGCGGCAAGCCGCTGGGCTCGATCGAGAAGCTGGGCCCGACGCGGAAGAAGGGCACGGCGATCAGCTTCCTGCCCGACCCGGTGATCTTCGGCGACGGCGCTGCGTTCAAGCCGGCCCGGCTCTACCGGATGGCGCGGTCCAAGGCCTATCTGTTCGGCGGCGTCGAGATCCGCTGGAAGTGCGACCCGGCCCGCATCCACGACCAGACCCCGCCGGAGGCGGTGTTCCGCTTCCCGAACGGCCTGGCCGACTTTCTGGCCGAGCGGATCAAGGGCCTGGAGACCGTCACGCCCGAACCCTTCGCCGGCCGCTACGAGCGTCCGGGCGAGGCCGGCAAGGTGGAATGGGCCGTGGCCTGGACCCCCGCCGGGTTCGGCGAGGCCGACAGCTTCATGCAGTCGTACTGCAACACCGTGCCGACCCCCGAGGGCGGCACGCACGAGGCCGGCCTGCGCGCCGTGCTGACCAAGGGCCTGAAGCAGTACGCCGAACTGACGGGCGAGAAGCGCGGCGGCCTGATCACCGCCGACGACGTCATCAGCCAGGCCGGCGCGCTGGTCAGCGTCTTCATCCGCGACCCCGAGTTCCAGGGCCAGACGAAGGAGAAGCTTTCCTCGTCCGAGGCCCAGCGCCTGGTGGAAAAGGCCCTGGCCGACCCGTTCGACCACTGGCTGACCGCCCAGCCCAAGGCCGCCAGCACGCTGCTGCAGTTCGTGGTCGAGCGCGCCGAGGAGCGGCTGAAGCGCCGCAAGGACAAGGAAGTCGCCCGCGCCTCGGCCACCCGCAAGCTGCGGCTGCCCGGCAAGCTGGCCGACTGCGCCGGCTCGTCAACCGAGGGCACCGAGCTGTTCCTGGTCGAGGGCGACTCGGCCGGCGGCTCGGCCAAGCAGGCGCGCGACCGCAAGACCCAGGCGATCCTGCCCCTGCGCGGCAAGATCCTGAACGTGGCCTCGGCCTCGACCGACAAGTTCGGCGGCAACAAGGAGCTCTCCGACCTGCTGCTGGCGCTGGGCGCCCAGGCCGGGTCGAAGTTCAAGGAGGAAGACCTCCGCTACGACCGCATCGTGATCATGACCGACGCCGACGTGGACGGCGCCCACATCGCCAGCCTGCTGATCACCTTCTTCTGGCGGACGATGCCCGATCTGATCCGCACGGGCCGCCTCTACCTGGCGCTGCCGCCGCTCTATCGCCTCAGTCACGGCGGCAAGGCGGTCTACGCCCGCGACAACGAGCACCGCGACCAGTTGCTGGCCAGCGAGTTCAAGGGCAAGAAGCCCGAGATCAGCCGGTTCAAGGGCCTGGGCGAGATGATGCCCGCCCAGCTCAAGGAAACCACCATGGACCCGAAGACCCGCACCCTGGCGCGGGTCACCCTGCCCCGCGCCGAGGAGCAGGTGGAGGACCTGGTCGAGCGTCTGATGGGCCGCAAGCCCGAGGCCCGCTTCCAGTTCATCCAGGAGAACGCCGAGTTCGCGGCGGCCGATCTGGATATCTAGGAAAACGGCCCTCGGAAGGGGCGCCGCGGACCATAGTTGAACCTTGCCGTAGCGGCGCGCGTTGACAGCGGGACCGTCCGCCGTATGTTCCGCGCGCGCGGCGATCTCCGTCCGCGCCGCCGCGTCGCGCATACCCGTCTTGCGGGAGCGCCCCGCATACCCGTTAGCGAATGACCGAATTTTCAGAACTGGGCCTCTCGGCCGCGACCCTCAAGGCCGTCGCCGAAACCGGCTACACCACCGCCACGCCGATTCAATCGGAAGCCATCCCCGTCGCGTTGCAGGGGCTGGATGTGCTGGGCATCGCCCAGACCGGCACCGGCAAGACCGCGGCCTTCACCCTGCCGATGATCGACCGGCTCGCCGCCGGCCGCTCGAAGGCGCGGATGCCGCGCGCCCTGGTGATCGCCCCAACGCGCGAGTTGGCCGACCAGGTCGCGGCCTCGTTTGAGAAGTACGCCAAGGGCCAGAAGCTCTCGTGGGCGCTGCTGATCGGCGGCGTGTCGTTCAGCGACCAGGAACAGAAGCTGGATCGCGGCGTCGACGTGCTGATCGCCACGCCCGGCCGCCTGCTCGACCATTTCGAACGCGGCAAACTGCTGATGACCGGCGTCCAGATCATGGTCGTCGATGAAGCCGACCGCATGCTGGACATGGGCTTCATTCCGGATTTGGAACGCATCTTCAAGCTGACCCCGGCCAAGAAGCAGACGCTGTTCTTCTCCGCGACCATGCCGCCCGAGATCACGCGCCTGACCAAGCAGTTCTTGCGCGATCCCATCCGGATCGAGGCCTCGCGGCCCGCGACCACCGCCGACACCATCACCCAAAATCTCGTCCGCATCCCGACGGCCGACCCGAAGGCCAAGCGCACCGCACTGCGCATGCTGATCGACCGAGCCGACGTGAAGAACGGCATCGTCTTCTGCAACCGCAAGTCCGAGGTCGATATCGTCGCCAAGTCGCTGCAGAAGCACGGCCTGGACGCGGCCCCTATCCATGGCGACCTGGACCAGTCGACGCGCATGCGCACGCTGGAGAGCTTCCGCAACGGTTCCCTGCGCCTGCTCTGCGCCTCGGACGTGGCCGCGCGCGGCCTGGACATCCCGGCCGTGAGCCACGTCTTCAACTACGACGTCCCTCACCACGCCGACGACTATGTGCACCGGATCGGCCGAACGGGCCGCGCCGGGCGCCTGGGCCAGGCGTTCATGATCGTGACGCCCGCCGACGCCAAGAACCTCGACAAGGTGCTGAAGCTGATCGGCAAGGTGCCCGAGGAGATCGTGCTGGAAGGCGTCGACTGGGGTTCGATCAAGGACGAACCGCGCGCCGGGGGCCGTGGCGGCCGTGGCGACCGTGATCGCGGCGGCCGTGGCGGCCGCGACCGCGGCGGCCGTGACCGCGACCGTGCGCCGCGGGAGGAACGTCCGCGCCGCGCCGAGGAGCCCGCCGCGGTCGAGGCCGAGGCGGCCGCGCCCCAGGGCGAGGAGGCCCCTGCCCGTCCCCGCCGCGAACGCGCGCCCCGCGACGAACGTCCGCGCCGCGCCGAGCGCAGCGAACGGCCCGAGGCCGCCGAACGCCCGGAACGCGCCGAGCGGCCCGAGCGCAGCGAACGCCCGGAACGGTCGGACCGCACCACGCGCGCCGAGCGCAGCGACCGTTCGGACCGCCCGGAGCGCGCCGACCGGGGCGAGCGCCGTCCCGAACGGGGAGACCGCCGCCGCGATCGCGACGATGGCGACCGTGTGGTGGGCTTCGGCGGCGACACGCCGGCCTTCCTGATGCGCGCGCCGCCGCGATCTACGGAAGATTAGTCTTCGCCTTTAACGCGTCGTTTGGGGTCCCGCCCTTAGGTTGCGCCCATGGCGACGGACATTGATTCAATCCTGCGCAGTCCCAAGGCCTACGACTGGGCCCGGAAGGCGATTGAGGCCATGGAGGCGCATCGCGTCTGGCCGACCGCGCTCAACTTCGAGCTGTGGCTGCACTATGTCGCGGCCAAGGACAGCGACGTCGCCGCCGAGATCAACACCGTCCTGAAGTCGGGCGAGGCCTTCACCGATCAGGTCGGCGAGAAGATCGCCGCGCAGCACCTGCCCGCCGTGAAGCTGTCGGGCGAGATCCTGGACGCCGGAAAGAGCCTGTCCGAGGAACTGGACAGCGTGCACCGCGCCATCGAGAGCGCCCGCGAGAGCAGCGAGGCCTATGGCCAGCAACTGGCCACCGCCAGCGAGTCGCTGGAGCAGCAGGACGCCGCCGCCGTCCGCTCGATGGTCGAGAACCTGAGCGTCGCCACCCGCAAGGTGCGCGAAGAAAACCAGGCGCTGGAAAGCCAGCTGGCCGACACCACCGACGAACTGGGCCGCCTGCGCGAACACCTGGAACAGGTGCGCCGCGACGCCATGACCGACGCCCTGACCAACCTGTCGAACCGCAAGGCCTTCGACGAGACCCTGGCCGGCACCTGCGCCAACGCCGAGGCCCGCAAGGAGCCGGCGACGCTGGCGGTCATCGACATCGACCACTTCAAGGTCTTCAACGACACCTGGGGCCACCAGACCGGCGACCAGGTGATCCGCTACGTCGCGAGCGTGATCGGCCGCCTGGCCGAGGGCGCCCGCTTCGCCGCCCGCTACGGCGGTGAGGAATTCGCCGTGATCTTCCCCGGCGAGAAGAGCCACCACGCGTTCTCGGTGCTGGAGACCGCGCGCGAGGAGATCTCGTCGCGCATCCTGAAGCGCCGCTCGACCAACGAGGACCTGGGCGCGATCACCATCTCGACCGGCATCGCCGAGCACCAGCCGGGCGACACGCCGGCCGCCCTGCTCGAGCGCGCGGACGGCGCCCTCTACGCCTCCAAGCGCGCGGGCCGCAACCGCACCACCCTGGCCGACAAGGGCTCGGCCTCGCGCGCGGCCTGAGCCCGCCGTCCAAGCTTTCCCTTGGCTGACGCCGGGGTATCTTGCCTTGAGTTGAACCGAAGACGTTCACCAGGGAGGACGCCATGGACGGCGCGCAAGCCAGCCCCAAGGTCAAGACCACGATCGACAACGGCGTGGGCATCATCACGCTGTCCGACCCGGGCACCCTGAACGCCGCCGGCCTCGACCTGATGGCCGAGCTGACCGTGGCGTTCGAGGACCTGGCCTATGGCGACAAGGCCCGCGCCATCGTCATCACCGGCGAAGGCCGCGGCTTCTGCTCTGGCGCCAACCTGTCGGGCGGCGGCGGCGCGGCCCGGCCGCAGACCGGCAACGCACCCAACAAGGCGCTGCTCAACACCTTCAACCCCTTCGTCTCGGCCGTGCGCAAGTCGCCGAAGCCGCTGGTCTCGGCCGTGAACGGCGTGGCCGCCGGCGTCGGCGTGTCGCTGGCCCTGGCCGCCGACCTGTGCGTCGCCGCCGAGAGCGCCTACTTCCTGCTGGCCTTCCGCCGCATCGGACTGGTGCCGGACGGCGGCGCCACCTGGATCCTGCCGCGCCTGATCGGCAAGGCCCGCGCCATGGAGCTGATGCTGCTGGGCGAGAAGTTGCCGGCCAAGACCGCCGTCGAATGGGGCCTGATCAACAAATGCGTGCCCGACGCCGAGGTGATGCCGGCGGCCATGGCATACGCCCGCGCCCTGGCCGACGGCCCTGCCTCGCTGGGTCTGACCCGCAACCTGGTCTGGGACGCCCTCGACTCGGCCTGGCACGAACAGCTCGAGGCCGAAGCCTACGGCCAGGGCGCCGCCCAGCGCACCAGCGACGCCCGCGAAGGCGTCCTGGCCTTCGTGGAAAAGCGCCCGGCGAAGTTCACGGGCCGCTAGTCGGGCTGGACGCCCACACTGTAAGGACCCTCGTGAGATATCTCGCGAGGGTCTTTTCGTGCTCACCGTCCACCACCTGAACAATTCCCGCTCGCAGCGGGTCCTCTGGCTGCTGGAGGAACTAGGCGTCCCCTACGAGATCGTCCGCTACGAGCGCGATCCGCAGACCATGCTGGCGCCGCCCGCGCTGAAGGCGATCCATCCGCTGGGCAAGTCGCCGGTGGTCACCGAGGACGGCGAGGCCATCGCCGAGACGGGCGCCATCGTCGAATACATCCTGGAACGCTATGGCCAGGGCCGCCTGGCGCCCACTCCCGGCACTCCGGCGGCGCGGCGTCTGAAGTACTGGCTGCACTATGCCGAGGGCTCGGCCATGCCGCCGCTTTTGCTGAAGCTGGTGTTCACCCGCCTGCCCACGAACGCGCCGGCCCTGGTGCGACCCATCGTCCGCGGCATCGCCGGCCGGGCCCAGACCAGCTTCATCGACCCGCAGCTCGTCGCCCATTTCGACTACTGGGAAGGCGAGCTCGAGAAGGCCGAATGGTTCGCGGGCGACGACTTCACCGCCGCCGACATCATGATGAGCTTCCCGCTGGAAGCGGCCGCCGACCGGGGCGGCGTGCGGGTGGGCCGACCCAAGGTGGCGGCGTTCCTGAAGAAGATCCACGTGCGCCCAGCCTACCGGAAGGCCCTGGAGCGCGGCGGCCCCTACGCCTACGCTGGCGACGAGTAGCTCTAGCTCCGCGTGCGGCGCAGCTTCTCGAGCTCTTCCTCGATCAGGCGGTCGCGGATGCCTTCGCCGTTCATGTAGACTGAGGCGCCGTGCGCGCCGAGGCCGATGCCCCAGCCCAGCATCGGCCAGATGGGCCAGAAATAGTCGCCGAACGAGGTCATCACATAGATGGCCACAAGCCCCGCATTGACCACCACGTAGGCCAGCAGGTGGCTACGGAACGCCAGCTTCATGTCGGCTCGGCGGATGGCCAGGCGGCGCAGTTCGACGTCGTCGGTCATGTCGGTCCCTGATTTGCTGGACGCAGGATAAGCCCGCTCGGGCGCGTCAGTCGAGTTTCGGTGGTGTAATGGTCGCACCCGCGTTCGCGGGGCATGCCGGCGGCCAGGCTTCCAACGTCGCCTGGGCCAGCATCAGCTCGCCGGATTTCTCGCCCAGGTCGCGAGCGAACAGCAGGCTCCGGCCGCTGGGCGAGATGGCCGCGCCGATCTCGCTGCCGTTCCGGTTGATGGCGGGGCCGAGCTTCACGCGCGGCCCCCAGCCGGCCTTCGTAGAGCGGGAGACGAAGTAGTCGCTGCCGGCCTGGACGATCAGGTCCTGGCCGTCGGGCGTCGGCAGGGGCTCGTACTCGTCCCCGGCGGTGTTCACGCCCGGGCCCAGGTTCTCGACCGTCCAGCGGCCCCTGACCTCTCGCGCCCGCCAGATGTCGGTTTTGCCCTGCCCGCCCGGCCGCGACGAGCCGAAATAGAGCCAGCCGTCGGCGCCGAGGCGCGGAAACCACTCGGCGGCGACGGAATTCACCGGTTCGGGCAGCCGCTCGGGCTTGCCCCAGCCACCGCCCCGGGTGCGGGAGACCTTCCAGATGTCGAGGTCGCCGCTCTTGCCGCTGCCCGTAGCGCGGGTGGAGATGAAGTAGAGGGTCGCCCCACCCGGCGCGAACCAAGGATCGGCCTCGACCCCCGGCCCGGCGAACGGGACCTCGGCCGGCGCGGTCCATTCGCCCTTCACGCAGGGGCTCTTCAGGATTCGCCAGCCGCTGAACGTCCGGTCGCTGCGCACGAACAGCAGGTCGCCGGTCCACGGGTCGAAGGCCGGGTGCGACTCGAACATCGGGCTGGAGACGGCAGGCGGCGTCCAGGCCTGGGCCTTCCCGTCGGGTGCGGCCAGCAGGCCGAGGACCGCCGCGGCGAGGGCCGGCAGCATCAGTCGAACTTGGCGGGCTCGATCGTCACGCTCTCACCGCAGCCGCAGGCGTCGGTCTCGTTCGGGTTCTTGAACACGAACTTGGCCGAGAGCTTGGTGACCTCGTAGTCGATCTCGGTGCCGATCAGGAACAGCACCGCCTTGGGCTCGACCAGGATGGTCACGCCCTTGTCCTCGACCACCTCGTCCAGCGGCCCGGCCTCCGTGGCGTACTCCAGGACGTATTCCTGGCCGGCGCAGCCGCCGTTCTTCACGCCGACCCGCAGGCCGGCGTAGGGCTTCTCGGCCTTGGCCATGATCTCGCGCACGCGCTCCGCGGCGGTGTCGCTGAGCGTGACGACCTTCGGCCGGGGCCGGCGGACGCGGGGCTGGGGGGTGATTTCGAGGTTCGCCATCAGAACATATTCAGGGCCAGCTTGGCCTCGTCGCTCATTCGGGAGGGATCCCACGGCGGGTCGAACACCAGGTCGACCTTCACCGAGCGGACCTCGGGGATTTCCTTGACCGCGTCCTCGACCCAGCCTGGCATCTCGCCGGCCACCGGGCAGCCCGGCGCGGTCAGGGTCATGTCGATGGCCACGTCCTTGTCGTCGGAAACGTCCACCTTGTAGACGAGGCCCAACTCGTAGATGTCGACCGGGATTTCCGGGTCGAACACCGTCTTCAGCTTCTCGATGAGCTGGTCGGTCAGCACGTCGAGCTCCGCCTGGCTGAGCGGCGGCGACTTGCTCTCGATGGGTGCGGCGTCGTCCATGGGGCCCATTACGCGAAGAAAGCCTGAGTCTTGGTGAGGGCGTCCACGAACGCGTCCGCCTCATCCTGGGTGTTATATAGGGCGAAGGAGGCCCTTGCGCTCGATGTCACGCCGAAACGCCGCATCAGCGGCTCGGCGCAGTGGGTTCCGGCGCGGACGGCCACGCCATAGCGGTCGAGGATCTGGGCCACGTCGTGGGCGTGGGCGCCGTCGACGGTGAAGGAGAGGATGGCCCCCTTCCCCGGCGCCTCGCCGATCACCCGCAGCCAGTTGAAGCCGGCCAGGCGCTCGCGGACATGGGCGTAGAGACGGTGCTCGTGCTCGGCGATGGCCAGGCGGTCCTGGCCCGACAGCCAGTCGATGGCCGCGCCCAGGCCGATGGCCTCGATGATCGGCGGCGTGCCGGCCTCGAAGCGGTGCGGCGGGTCGGCGTAGGTGATCGTCTCCAGGCTCACCGCCCCGATCATTTCGCCCCCGCCCTGGTACGGCGGCAGGGCGGCCAGCTTCTCGGCCTTGCCGTAGAGGATGCCGATACCGGTTGGGCCGTACAGCTTGTGGCCCGAGAAGACGTAGAAGTCGGCGTCGATGTCCTTCACGTCCACCGGCTTGTGGACGATCGCCTGGCAGCCGTCGAACAGCACCAGGGCGCCGGCGTCGTGCGCCATGCGGGCCAGCGACTTGGCGTCGTTGATGGTGCCCAGCACGTTCGACATGTGGCTCAGCGCCACGACCTTGGTCCTGGGGCCCAGCAGGTTTTGGAACGCTTCGAGGTCGAGGCGGCCATCGTCGGTGACGGGGACGAACTTCAGGACCACGCCCTTGCGCTCGCGCAGGAAGTGCCAGGGCACGATGTTGGCGTGGTGCTCCATCTCGGAGAGCACGATCTCGTCGCCGGCCTGCAGGAACGAGCCGATCCCGGCGGCGACCAGATTCACGGCCTCGGTGCCGCCCTTCGTGAAGACGATCTCGTTCACGTCGGCGTTGATGAAGGCGGCGGCCTTCTTGCGCGCGGCCTCATAGGCGTCGGTGGTCTCATTGGCCAGCGTGTGCAGGCCACGGTGGACGTTCGCGTAGGAGTGCTCCATCGCGTGCATCATCGCCTCGATCACCGCCCGCGGCTTCTGGGCCGAGGCGGCGCTGTCCAGATAGACCAGCGGCTTGCCGTGCACCTGGCGCGACAGGATCGGGAATTCGGCGCGGACCGCTTCGGCGTCGAAGGCCATGCTCAGGCCCTCAGCCTTTCCGCCACCCAGCCGCGCGCGATCTCGCGGGCGGCCTCGTGGTCGATGCGGTCGACGACCTCGCCGATAAAGGCCTCGGTCAGCAGCGCGCGGGCCTCGTCCTCCGGGATGCCTCGCTGGCGGGCGTAGAACAGGGCGTCCTCGTCCAGGGCGCCCACGGTGTTGCCGTGCGCGCAGGAGACATCGTCGGCGTAGATCTCCAGCTCGGGCTTGGCGTCCACCTCGGCGCGATCCGACAGGATCAGGGCGTGGTGGCCCATCCGCGCGTCGGTGCGATCGGCGCCCTCGGCCACGACGATACGGCCCTGGAAGACGGCGCGGGCCTGGTCGCGGACCACGCCCTTGGTGAGCTGCTGGGTCGTCCCGTCCACCGCGTCGTGGGTCACGGCCGTCGTCAAGTCGGCGTGGCGCTTGCCCGAGAGCAGGTAGACGCCGTCCAGGCGCAGGTCGGCGTGACCGCCGGGATGCTGGACGCGGGTCTCGATCCGCTGGCGCCGCGCGCCGCCGGTCAGGGTCGACTGGGCGTAGGATGCGCCAGGCGCCAGAGCAACCTCGGCCTGGCTCACGGTCACGCCCTCGGCGTCGTCCGCGGCCAGCACGATGCGTTCGACGGCCGCGTCCTTGGCCAGGCTCAGCATCAGGGCCGTGTGGCCGAGGTAGCCGCCCTCGCCTTCGTAGCTCTCCAGCAGGGTCAGGCGGCCGCCGACCTCGACGTCCACCGAGACGCGCGCGGCATGTGCGCCGTCGCCGCGCGAGACAATGCGCAGGGCCACGACCTTGTTCTCGCCGGGCTCGACGCCGATGTGCGCCGCGCCCTGGCCGTTGGCGACCACGACCACGTCGTGAGCCAGCGCGTCGAACGGCCCGGCCGGCAGCGACGCGGTGTCCAGCGCGGCCGACGGCGCCGGGACCTCGCGGATCAGGCCGCGCAGGTCGGTCCAGCGCCAGTCCTCGTCGCGCTTGCCGGGAAGCTCGGCGGCGTCCCGCGTCCTGATGGCGGAGACGACGCTCAAGCGGCCCTCGCGTACTTCTCGTAGCCCTCGCGCTCCAGCTGGAGCGCCAGCTCGGGCCCGCCCGAGGCGACGATCCTGCCGCCGGCCAGCACGTGGACGCGGTCGGGTTTGATGTAGTCCAGCAGGCGCTGGTAGTGCGTGATCACCAGCATGCCGCGCTCGGGGCTGCGCAGGGCGTTCACGCCGTCGGCGACGATGCGCAGGGCGTCCACGTCCAGGCCGCTGTCGGTCTCGTCCAGGATCAGGAAGCGGGGCGACAGCATCGCCATCTGGAAGATCTCCATCCGCTTCTTCTCGCCGCCCGAGAAGCCGACGTTCAGGGCGCGCTTCAGCATGTCGAAGTCGATCTTCAGCTCGGCCGCCTTGGCGCGGGCCAGTTTGAGGAACTCGGGCGCGGTCACCTCGGGCTCGCCGCGCGCCTTGCGCTGGGCGTTGAGCGCCGTGCGGATGAAGGTCAGGGCCGGCACGCCGGGGATTTCCAGCGGATACTGGAACGACAGGAAGACGCCCTTGGCCGCCCGCTCGTTGGGCTCCAGCGCCAGCAGGTCCTCGCCGTCCAGGGTGGCCGAGCCTTGCGTCACCTCGTAGCCCTGGCGGCCGGTCAGCACATAGCTCAGCGTCGATTTGCCCGCGCCGTTCGGCCCCATGATGGCGTGCACCTCCCCGGCCGGGACCTCCAGCGAGAGCCCTTTCAGGATCTCCTTGTCCTCGACGGCGGCGTGCAGGTTGGAAACGGACAACATTCTAACGGGTCTCATCGGCTAGGAACTTGGCCATCATCTTGAGCGCGCCCTCGACGCTCTCGACGACCTCTTGCTTTCGGGGCGCCGCCGAGCCGACGGTCCCGCGCTTGTCGGACAGCGTGATGCTGCCCTTGCCGCCCTCGAAATAGGCGGCGATCCGGAAGCGGGCGTGGTCCACCGACACGGTGTAGCGGCGCACGTCCGCGCTGAGGCCCTGGCGGCTCAGGAAATCACCGTCGGCGCTCACGGCCTCGTACAGCGCCTGCGCGTTGGCCAGGTCGGCCTCCTGCTGCTTGCGCTCGGCCTCCTCGCGGGCGCGGCGTTCCATCTCGCGACGCGCGAACTCGGTCTCGAACGCATCTTTCAGCGTGAGGGCCTTCTGTTTGCGCGTCCTGGCGGTCACAGCTCCACCGCCTTCTTGTCCTCGATCTTCTCGACCACGCGGACGTCGGCGCCGACCCCGTGCGCGAAGGCGTAGGTCTCACCGCTCTCGTCGAGATAGCACTCCAGGTCGAAGACGCCCTTGTCAGGGTCCAACAGGGTGATCGCCGTGGCGCGCACGCCCGCCGGGATCTCGCTCGGCGCCGGATCGCAATTGCCCGCTGCGGTCACAGCCAGCGCGCGGACGAGCACGACGCCGTCCCACTCGCGCAGCATGTTCCCCTCGGCGTCGATCGCCGTCTGCTCACCCTCGTAAGTCGGCCGCCCCGTCGTCATCCAACGCTCCCCTCAAGCGATATGGCCACCAGCTTCTGGGCCTCTACCGCGAATTCCATCGGCAACTCTTGCAGCACATCCTTCACGAAGCCGTTCACGAGCAGCTGCACGGCCTCTTCTTGGCTGAGTCCCCGCTGCATGGCGTAGAAGAGTTGGTCTTCCGACAGACGCGTCGTCGTCGCCTCGTGTTCGAACTTCGACTGGCCGTTACGCGCCTCGATGTAAGGCACCGTATGCGCTGCGCAGTGCTTGCCAATGAGCAGACTGTCGCACTGGGTGAAGTTGCGGGCGCCCTTGGCCTTCGGATGGGCCGAGACCAGGCCGCGGTAGGTGTTGGACGACTTCCCCGCCGAGATGCCCTTCGAGATGATCCGCGAGCGGGTGTTGGCCCCCAGGTGGATCATCTTCGTGCCGGTGTCGGCCTGCTGGCGGCCGTTGGTGATGGCGATGGAATAGAACTCGCCCGAGCTCTCGTTCCCGCGCAGCACGCACGAGGGGTACTTCCAGGTGATCGACGAACCGGTCTCGACCTGGGTCCAGCTCACCTTCGAACGGTCGCCGCGGCAGTCGGCGCGCTTGGTGACGAAGTTGTAGATGCCGCCCTTCCCGGTCTCGGGATCGCCTGGATACCAGTTCTGGACGGTGGAGTACTTGATCTCGGCGTCGTCGAGGGCGACCAGCTCCACCACGGCGGCGTGCAGCTGGTTCTCGTCGCGCATGGGGGCCGTGCAGCCTTCCAGGTACGAGACGTAAGAGCCGGCGTCGGCGATGATCAGGGTGCGCTCGAACTGGCCGGAATTCTCGGCGTTGATCCGGAAATAGGTCGACAGTTCCATCGGACAGCGCACGCCCGGCGGCACATAGACGAAGCTGCCGTCCGAGAAGACCGCGGCGTTCAGGCAGGCGAAGTAATTGTCGCTGACCGGCACGACCGAGCCCAGGTACTTCCGGACCAGCTCGGGATGCTCGCGGATCGCCTCGCTCATCGAGCAGAAGATGACGCCGGCCTGGGCCAGCTCCTTCTTGAAGGTGGTGACCACACTGACGCTGTCGAACACGGCGTCCACGGCGTAGCGCGGCGCGCCCTCGACGCCCGCCAGCACCTCCTGCTCGCGCAGCGGGATGCCGAGCTTCTTGTAGGTCTCCAAGAGGTCGGGATCGACCTCATCCAGGCTCTTCGGCCCCTCCTTCTTGCGGGGGGCGGCGTAGTAGTAGCTGTCCTGGTAGTCGATGCGCGGGAAGCTGACCTTGGCCCAGTCGGGCTCGTCCATGGCCAGCCAGCGCTCGAAGGCGTCCAGCCGCCAGGCCAGCATCCACTCGGGCTCGTCCTTCTTGGCCGAGATGAAGCGCACGATGTCGGCGTTCAGGCCCTTGGGCGCGAAGTCCTGCTCGATCTCCGTGACGAAGCCGTGCTTGTACTTCTCCAGGCTCTGGACGTGTTCGACGGTCTGTTTGACGGCGGCCATCAGGCGACTTCCTTCCGGCGCGCTTCGTGACGCGCATGGGCTTCCAGCCACGCGTCGGCGAACCGAGCCCAATCTTCTTCCGTGGTGTCCCAGCCGCCGCTGACGCGGATGGCGCTGGGCGCGAGGTCGACATGGCCCATGGCGGTGAGCACGTGGCTGGGCTTCACCTTGCCCGACGAGCAGGCCGAGCCGGCGCTGACCATCACGCCTGCCAGGTCCAGGGCCATGACTTGGCGCTCGGCGTCCCAGCTGGTCGCGGCGACGCACAGGGTGTTGGGCAGACGGGGTTCGCCCTCGCCCAGGACGACGGCGCCGGCGGCCTTGAGACGGTCGGCCGCGGCGTCGCGCCAGGCCGGGTCGCCGACGCTGGAATTCGCCTTAACCGCCGCGCCGAACCCACTGATACCAGGGATGTTTTCTGTTCCGGCCCGGCGACCGCGCTCCTGGCCGCCGCCGTGCTGGATGCGAACCATGGTGGCGCGCGGGCCGAACGTCAGGGCGCCCACGCCCATCGGCCCGCCCAGCTTGTGCGCGGAGATCGATAGCGTGTCGGCGCCGATGGCGCGGCTGTCGCAGGGGATCTTGCCGGCCGCCTGGATGGCGTCGACATGCAGCCAGCCGTTCGCGGCGCGCACCAGTTCGGCGGCCTCTGCCACCGGCTGGATCACGCCGGTCTCGTTGTTGGCCAGCATCAGCGCCACGAACGGGCGGCCGTCGCCCTCGTCCCAGGCCGCCAGCCGGTCGCGCAGCCACGTCAGGTCGGCCACGCCGCTCGCATCCGCCGGCAGGAATTCCACCGCGGCGTCCGACGCCTTGGCCGTCTCCAGCACGCTGTCGTGCTCGATGGCCGAGACGATCAACCTGCGCGAGCCTGTCGCCACAGCACTTTGAATCGCCAAGGCATTGGCTTCCGTGCCGCCACCCGTGAAGATCACCGTCTGGGGCGGGGCCGCGATCAGGGCCGCCACATCCGCGCGCGCCTGCTCCATCAGCGCCCGCGCAGCCCGGCCGGCCGCGTGCACGGACGAGGGATTGCCCACCGTCTCGAGCGCCCGCGCCACCGCGACGACCGCTTCGGGCCGGACGCGGGTGGTGGCGTTATGGTCCAGGTAGACGCTCATGCGGCGCGGCGCAGCCTCCCGCCGATGACGTCGGCCAGGCTCACGGAGGCCAGGTAGTCCTCGATCTTGTCGCCCAGGTCGGCCCACAGGTCGTGGGTCAGGCAGCGCTCGCCGCGGATCATGCAGCCCTGACCTGCCTTCTCGCAGCGGGTGGCGCGCAGCGGCTCGTCCACGGCGTGGACGATCTCGGCAATGCTGGTGGCCTCGGCCGCGCGGGCCAGCCGATAGCCGCCGCCGGGGCCGCGGGCGCTCTTCACGAGGCCCTTGCGGCGCAGCCGGGCGAACAGCTGCTCCAGATAGCTCAGCGAAATCTCCTGCCGGGCGGCGATGTCGGCCAGAGCCACGGCGCGGCAGGCGTCGCTCTCGCGCCGGGCGAGGTCGGCCATCGCCATGACGGCGTAGCGGCCTTTCGTGGAGAGACGCATGGATTTGACCCGATGCAGTTTTCGCGCGCATCCGGAGCGGCCTATGTTATTAGCCCCGCCTCTCGCGAGACGCGGGAGTGTCGCGCCGGATGGCTGCGACTTAGGAAGACCGAGTACAGCAGTCAAGTATTCTGGGCCGAGGAAGAGGATCGAATGCCAGAGGTGGTTCTGACCGGTGCAGCCGGGCGGATCGAGGGGCGCTACTCCCAGGGCAAGAGCGAGACCGCGCCGGTCGCGCTGATCCTGCACCCGCACCCCAAGGCCGGCGGCCAGATGAACAACCCGGTGGCGGTCCAGCTCTTCCACCTCTTCATGAAGCGCGGCTTCTCGGTCCTGCGGTTCAATTTCCGCGGCGTGGGCCGCTCCCAGGGTGAATTCGACGGCGGCATCGGCGAGCTGGCCGACGCGGCCACCGCGCTGGACTGGCTGCAATCCACCAACCCCGCCGCCTCGCAGTGCTGGGTCGCCGGCTATTCGTTCGGAGCCTGGGTGGGCATGCAGCTCCTGATGCGCCGCCCGGAGACGGACGGCTTCATCTCGGTGTCGCCGCCGACCAACGCCTACGACTTCTCGTTCCTGGCCCCCTGCCCGGCCTCGGGCCTGATCCTGCACGGCCAGAACGACACCGTGGTGCCGCCGATCGACGTCGAGCGCGTCGTCTCCAAGCTGCGCACCCAGAAGGGCATCGTGATCGACTACGACGTGGTCGAGGGCGCCAGCCACTTCTGGATGGAGAACCTGCCGGACGTGGAAAGCCGCGTGGGCGCGTATCTTGACAAGCGCCTGGCCGCCAACCCGGCCTAGTCCACCGGCGAGCGGCCGGCAGCATGAGTACCTTGCATGGCTTCGGAAGCGTCGGTCCTCAAGAAGCTGGTCACCTGGGCAAGGACGGCGGGCGGCGACCTGCGCGCCGCGCCGCTGCAGCACTTCTTCGCCGCGCCTCTGCGGCCGATCACCTTCCCGGGGCAAGGCGACGCGCCGATGTGGGCGGCGACGGGCTACGACCCTGAGAACCTCGTCGGCATCTCTGAGCGCTTCCTGGGCAAGGCCGACATCTACACGGCCACCTACACGCACTCCGAAAACATCCTGGACCTGCTGCGGCGCGCGATCGCGCTGAACGGAGTCCAGGTCGATCAGGTTCGCACCGTGCTGGATTTCGGCTCGGGCCCCGGCACGAACACCGTCTTTCCATTGCACGTCATCGATCCCTCCTTGCGGATCGTGGCGACCGACATCTCCCTGAACCTCCTAGCGACCCTTTCGCGCCTGCTGGACCAGCACCCGCATCGCGACCTCGTCGATATCGTCGCCTGGGACTGCATGAGTGGCGGCATCCGGCCCGCGACGTTCGACCTGGTCACCGGGGCCTCGCTGCTGCACCACCTGATGGACCCGCGCGACGCCCTGCGCGCCGCGGCCCAGGCGCTGCGCCCGGGTGGGTGCGCGGTCTTCTTCGACCCCTTCGACGGCGCCGGCGTCATCCGGGGCATGTTCCAGGCGATCCTGAACGCTGATGTCGGCCGCAACGATCGGCTGAGCGACGCCGCGAAGGGCACGATGGAGCTGCTGTCCAGGGACTACGAAGCCCGCCTGGCGGGCAGTGAGCCCGAGCACTTCAAGTACCTCGAGGACAAGTGGATCTTCGCGCCTGAGCAGATCGTCGCCTGGGGTCGCGAGGCGGGCTTCAGCGAGGTGATCGTCCGCGGCAACCAGGATCATCCGGGCATGTACCGGGATTACGCGCTCATGCAGCTCCGCATGGCGCTTCCCGAAGCGGCCGAGCTGCCGGATTGGGCCGTGCAGATCATGGAATCCGTCGACGCCTCCCTCACGCCGGCGGTGCGGCGTCGGATGCTGCTCGAAGGCACCATCGTGATGCGGCGATGACCGCGCCGGAAGACGCCATCCGCGCGCGGCGCAAGCTGACCAACAAGCTGATCGCCGGCCACGAGGCCGCGCGGCTCAAGCCCTTCTTCCTGCCCGACGTGAAGCTGATCGTCGGCGACGGGGCGCTGATCCTGGGCGTGGACCAGGTGATCGAGGCCTTCGCCGGCCAGTTCGCCGATCCGGCGTTCAAGACCTACGTACGGGAAACCGAAACGGTCGCCCTGGACGCCGACGGCGCGCGGGCCGCCGAGCACGGCCGGTGGACCGGCATCTGGCGCGACCACGAGATGAGCGGAACCTATCTGGCCGTCTGGCGCAAGGTGACCGGCCAGTGGGCCATAGAGAGCGAGCTCTACGTCACGCTCTCCTGATCGGGAATTGGGCTAAAACCAGCGCCGCTGCGTGCGCTCGAGCGCGCCCACCATGTGGGCGACGAAGGCGGCCGACCGCCGGGCCGAGCTGCGGTCCAGACCAGGATCCTGGATGCACGCAAGGCCGGTCGCGGTCGACCGCCAGGAAGAAGCCGCTGCGACGGTCCCGGGGGAGAGAGGGAAACCGCCGGACGTTGGGGGTGTGGGCTCGTCCATGCTCCGAAGATGCCGGACCGCCTTGCAGACCCGCCGCCGGGGCCTGTGGAGATTCCGTGCAGAGCCTAGTCGGCGCGCGGCAGGACCACCCGGAACGCCGCGCCCTCCCCGACGTCGGCCAGCTCGATGCGCCCCTGGCTGGCGGCCAGTAGCGAGCGGGCGATCGGCAGGCCCAGGCCCGTCCCGCCCTGGGCCCGACGGCTGGTGAAGAACGGCTCGAACAGGCGCTCGCGGTCGGCCTCGGGCACGCCGGGGCCATCGTCGGTCACGGTCAGAACCACCTCCTCGACGCCCGGGGCGGCGGTCACGCGCGCCTGCGTCGCCCCGGCTTGGCGGGCGTTCTGCAGGAGGATGGTCAGCACGCTCTCCAGCGTCGTCAGCGGCGCGGCCACCGGCGGCACGTCGCGCCCGACGTCCACCTCCACCGGGAAGCCCGCCGCGTCGGCCGCGCGCCGCACGGGCTCGGCGAGATCGGTGGCCACGCCGGCCTCGGGCGTCGCCATGTCGGCCCGCGCCAGGTCCAGCAGGCGAGTCACCAGTTGCGACAGCCGCCCGGAGTCGCCGGCGATATTGTCGAGGAACCGCCGCCGCTCCTGGGGCGACATGGTCTCGAAGTGGTCCTGCAGCAGTTCCACGGCGCCGGTGATGCCCGCCAGCGGGGTCTTGAACTCGTGGCTCACCGCGGCGGCGAAGTCGCGGAGGTAGCCGCTGCGCCGCTCGATCCGCTCGGCCATGGCCCGGAAGTCCTCGTAGAGGTCGCGGATCTCCACGGCGGCCGTCCGTGGCGTGCGCGGAATCTCGCCGCCCCCTGCCGCCACCGCGCGCGACGCGGCGCTCAGCTTCTCGATCGGCAGGGTCACGCCGCGGGCGATCAGGCCCGACATCACCACCAGCAGGCCCAGGATCACCGCGGCGGCCAGGGCGAACTTGCCCCGGTCCTCGTAGATCCCCCGGAACAGCGCGCGCGGTGAGCGCGAGAGCAGCACCACGCCCTTCACACGCCCGTCCACCAGGATCGGACGCGCATGGTGCAGGCGGATGGCCGACGCCTTGCTGAGCCACTCGAAGCGGTAGATCGGCCGGTAGTCGCCGTTCTCGCGCAGAACCGTCCGCGGCCGCCCGGACAGCGCCGTGCGCACCTCCAGCAACGCGGAATAGTCCTCACCCTCGGGCGAGATGCCCCGCCGGTCGAGGATCACGGCCGACGCCAGGGTCGTGCGCGTCGTACGCTCCACGACGGGTTCCACCCGCGCGGCCACCGCCATGGCTTCGGGAACCATCGGGACGCTGGCGCGCGGCGGGCGTGGTCGCTCGGGCAACACCGGGTCGCGGCTGAGGTCGATGGTGGTGAACTCGGGATGGAAATAGCCGTCCGGCGGTTTCACCGGCCGCGGCGGCGGCGTGGACGCGCCCGGCCAATCGAGGCTGGCCACCGCCGCGATGGCCGCCCCCTGAGCCACCAGCTCGGCCTCGGTCTGGCGGACCAGGGTGTTCTCGTAGACGCGCAGCGAGATCGCCCCGATCGCCGGCATGGCCGCGGCGAAGACCAGCACGCCCAGCAGGATCGTGCGCAGGCGCAGCGCCGGCCAATACGGCGCGATCATGTCCTTGAGGCGCTCGATCAAGCCGGCTGGCCGAGGCACGGCCCGAGGCGATAGCCGACGCCCGCCCGTGTCTCGACCACGTCGTGGCCGCCCAGGGCCGCGAACTTGCCGCGCAGGTTGCGCACGTGGCTGTCGATGGTGCGGTCGGTGATGGCGAAGCCGGGGCCATGCAGGCGGTCGATGATGGCGTCTCGGCTGAACACCCGGGCCGGCGCGCCCAGCAAGATCCGCAGGATGCCGAACTCGGTGACCGTCAGCGGCGCCTCGGTGTCGCCCCAGCGGGCCACCCAGCTCTCGGGGTCCAGCGTGAGGCGGCCATGGCTCATCAGTGCATTGGCCGGCGCCGGCGCGGCCGTGCGGGCCCGGCGTAGGATCGCCTGCACGCGGGCCGTCACCTCGCGCGGGCTGAACGGCTTGACCACATAGTCGTCGGCGCCCAGCTCGATGCCCAGGATGCGGTCGATCTCGTCGTCGCGGGACGACAGGAACAGGATCGGGATGTCGCCCTGCGCGCGAAGGCGGCGGCACACCTCCAGCCCGTCCAGCTTGGGCATGTTGATGTCCAGCACGACCAGGTCGGGCCGCTGCTGTTCG